>ERZ808266.204-NODE-204-length-23674-cov-6.127313_pt1 | contig 23674 bp, 16 predicted proteins | sample MGYA00521278_ERZ808266 | MGnify/ENA primary metagenome ERZ808266 (study PRJEB31516, sample SAMN03275591) | gut metagenome | biome: mammalia-associated habitat; material: feces | host: Papio cynocephalus | place: Kenya | collected 2012-08-02 ... | reverse complement strand
ATGTCATCAGCGAAACTGAACTCCTGAGCGCTCTGGCGAGGGTCACGGCCAGGTTTGGCCAATTCTTTAAGAATATCATTAATCGTAGGAAGACCGAACTCTCCCTCCACGTAGGCCGAAGGATCTATCTTCCCTATCAAAGCCTCGTTGCCAAGCAGTTCTTTGGTGCTGACACCAAGATCGGAAGCCATCCTGTCAACGATGTGATAACACTCTGGGTGAACGGCTGAATTGTCAAGCGGATTCTCAGCGTTCTGGATGCGCAGGAAGCCAGCGCACTGCTCGAAAGCCTTCGGGCCGAGTTTCGGCACCTTGCGCAATTGCGAGCGGGAAGCGAATCCTCCAATCGAAGTACGATAATCCACGATGTTCGAGGCCAATGCCGGACCGATTCCGGAAACATAACTCAGGAGATACGGGCTTGCCGTGTTGAGATTCACTCCGACACTGTTCACGCAGATAATCACTGTGTTGTCCAGTTTCTCACGCAGCAGATTCTGATCCACATCGTGCTGGTACTGCCCCACGCCCAATGACTTAGGGTCAATCTTGACCAACTCCGACAGTGGATCCATCAGACGGCGGCCGATCGACACCGCTCCGCGGACTGTCACATCCTCATCAGGAAATTCCTGCCTCGCGACCTCGGAGGCTGAATATATCGACGCACCATCCTCGCTGACAGTGAACACCTTGACATTCTCCGGGATCCCGACACGTTTGATGAAATCCTCGGTCTCACGGGACGCTGTGCCGTTTCCTATGGCGATGACCTCGATGGCATATTCATCAATCATCGCAGCCACGGCCATTATCGACTTTATCTTCTCGCTCTGAGGAGGATGCGGGAATATTATCTCGTGGTGCAGAAGGTTGCCCTGCTCGTCCAGGCAGACGATCTTGCAGCCGTTGCGGAAACCAGGGTCTATCGCCATTGTCCTTTTCTGGCCGACCGGAGCGGAGAGAAGAAGCTGCGTAAGGTTCTCTCCAAAAACATTGATCGACTCTATGTCAGCCTTTTCCTTAGCCTCCTTGACGATCTCATTGGTCAATGACGGCTCAAGCAATCTTTTGTAGGCATCATCGACAGCCAGACGGATCTGCTCCGCAAGCCTGGCTCCAGGATAGCGATGCTCCTGACAGAAATCATAATAGATTTTGTTGCCGCATTTCTCCGGATCGGCATCCAGGCCAATCGACAGAAAGCCTTCCTTCTCAGCGCGCAGAATCGCCAACAAATTGTGCGACGGAATCCTCTGAAGCGGCATGGAGAAATTAAAATACGTCCTGTACTTCGAGGCTTCGGCATTGTCCGAAGCCGCCTTGGTGGCCTTGGACTCGATCCTTCGGGTTCTGAATATGTGCCTGAGGTTCTCGCGTACAATCTGCGACTCGGAAAGACGCTCGGCGATGATGTCACGGGCACCTGCAAGGGCCTCCTCAACGGAGCCGACCTTGTCACCGACATATTTCCGTGCCTCAGTCTCAGGATCAGCCACCTCTACCTTCCACATCTTGTCAGCCAATGGCTCCAGACCTTTTTCCTTCGCCATCGTCGCACGGGTTCTGCGCTTTGGCCTGTAAGGCAGGTACAAATCCTCCAACTCACTGGCCACCACGCAGTTCTCTATCCTGGAGCGTAATTCATCCGTCAATTTACCCTGTTCAGTTATCGTGGACAGTATCCCGGCCTTCCTTTTCTCCATCTCGGTGAACACATCATTCCAATGCTTGATCTCAGCCACGGCGACATCGTCCAGCCCTCCGGTCTTCTCCTTTCTGTAACGGCTGATGAAGGGAATCGTGTTTCCTTCCTCGAAAAGATGGACGCAGTTCTCGACCTGCCAATCCTTGACACCGATGGCGCGGGCGATATAGTCAATATAAATATTTTTCATATTCATAGCGTTATCAATAGTTCAACTTTTTCAAGTAAGCAATTACCAGCAGGACAAAATCGTATCGGTGATTGCCCACACTCTTCAATATTCAGTTGTCAATCCTGTGAGACTACCTTCAGCTCGTCCCTGTAAGCCGAGAAGATCTTGGACTTGGAGACGAACCCGACATAGGTTCTGTCACGCCTCACCACCGGAAGGTTCCAAGCCGATGTCTCCTCGAATTTCTTCATCACCGAATCCATCTTCTCGTCCTCATAGACATATTCCTCGGCGCTCCGCATGAAGTTGAAAACGTGGAGGGTCTCATATTCATCGGTTCTGAACATGTCCTTGCGGATGTCCTCCAGGGAGACGAACCCTTGAAAGCGGTCTTTTGAGTCAAGAACCGGGAATATGTTTCTGGTGGATTCCGAAATGACTTCGACAAGCCTGCCGAGGGTGTCATCAATCTTCACAGTGGAAAAGTCTGTCTCTATCACATCCGAAACTTTCAGAAGGGTCAGCACGGCCTGGTCACTGTCGTGAGTCAAAAGCTCTCCCCTCTGGGCTATACGCTTGGTGTAGATGGAATATTTCTCAACTATTCTGGTGGTCCCGAAGGAAATTGTCGAAGTAAGGATAAGCGGAAGGAACAAGTCATAACCTCCTGAAATCTCAGCGATAAGGAAGATCGCGGTCATCGGGGCCTGCATCACGCCTGCCATCAGCCCGGCCATCCCGACCAACACGAAATTCTGCTCCGGTACACTCATCAGAGTGCCGTCAAAAAGCAGATTGAGGGTTCTCGCCACCACGAAACCGGCAATCGCACCCACAAACAGCGTAGGACCGAAAGTTCCGCCCACACCCCCTCCAGCGTTGGTCAAAGTCATAGAAAACACCTTGAGCAGCAGAATCAAGAGGAAGAAAACCGGCACGGACCAAGGGCTGTCAGTCAGAAAAGCAAGCGGAGTTTGGCCGTCAAGCGAAAGTTCCTGCCCGTTGAGCAGAACTCCCAACGACTCATAGCCTTCACCATAAAGCGGAGGAAAAAGGAATATCAAGATTCCGAGTCCGACAGCGCACAATGCCCATTTGATAAAGGCGTTGTCCATCTTCCCGATCCTGTCCTCCAACTTGAGAGTCGTGCGGATGAAATAGATGGAGCAGGCACCGCAGAAAAGGCCAAGAACTATGTAGAAAGGAATATTCTTGAGCGCAAACGGGGTCAAGGTACACTCAAACGGTGTCGAGGACCCAAGGAATATGTACGAGACCACTGTCGCTGACACTGTCGAAAGGAGCAGCGGCATCATTGAGGTCATCGAGATGTTGAACAGCAGGATCTCCAGCACGAAGAGGACACCGGCAAGAGGAGCTTTGAATATTCCTGCCACAGCGGCGGCGGATCCACAACCCAACAGGACGGTCATGCTCCTGTAGGACAATCCCATGTAGCGGGCGAAGTTGGATCCGATGGCCGCACCGGTGTAGACGATCGGGGCCTCCGCTCCCACTGATCCGCCAAAGCCGATGGTGACGGAACTGGCCGCGATCGAGGACCACATGTTATGCGGTTTGATCCTGGATTCGTGTCTGGAGACAGCCTGAAGGGCTTTTGTGACTCCGTGGCCAATCTTGTCCTTTATCACATATTTACAGAACAGCATAGCCAGAAGCATCCCGACTCCAGGAAGAACAAGGTAGTAGAGCGCCCCGTCCAGCACACCTCCGAAAGCGTCACGCAAACCTTCCTGGATCACCGAGATCAAAGTCTTGAGCAGCACGGCGGCCAGCCCGACCACGATTCCGACGACGAGGCTGAGCACAAGGAGCTGGTTCCTTTCCGACAAGCGGGATATGGGATTCAACTTTGGCATATTCATACAAAAATAGTTATTTTTGCGATAGTGTAAAACATCTAATATTCATGAAATGAAAAAAGTCTTAGTGTCGCTGATAAGCGCCATGCTGGTCGCCCTGCTTGGGGTGATCGGGCTGAACATCTTCAAGAACGCCAGCCCGAGGGAAAGGGTGAAGGCAGAAAACGGAAGCAGGATTATCGTGGAGGAACTGAGCTTCTACCACCGCAACGACAAAATATTCGGGAAAGCCTTCAAGCCCGCCGATGACAAAGGTTTCTTTCCTGACTCGCTGGGACCGAGACCCGTTGTCATATTCTTTCACGAACCGCTTAAGACAGCATACCCGGAAGGGTTTGTAAAGGCTTTGGTTCCAGAGGGGCTGATCGGCTACACGACCGCCTTCCACGAGAAAGGCAAGGATGTTGAGTTTATTGTGAAGAAGATCGGCAAGGAGAGATTCGCTGATTCGGACAGGATTTACCTGGTCAGCGACACTTTCGCCTCTGAAGCCGTCGTCAAGGCGGCATATAAACTGAAGAAGACTGTCAGCGGATTAATGCTCATCGAACCGGAGATCAGCGACAAGACTGCCGGGCTTATCCCCAAACTTGGCTATGATGTCCTTACAATAGACGCTTCCGGAAAATCATCAGCAAAAGACAAGGCTATTGATTATCTTGAACTTAAAGGCGCATTGAAATGAAAAAGACAAGATTCGGAATAGTCGGGACAGGCCGCATCAGCGACTGGGTTCTCAAAGGTGCGGTGTTGGATCCGCGCTTCGAAGCTTCGGCGGTTTGTTCACGTTCGCAAGAGAAAGGAAAGGCATTCGCACAGGCGCACGGAATAGGCAAGGTTTACACAGACATCGAAAAGATGGCCTCCGATCCAGACATCGACGCAATCTACATCGGCACGCCCAACAGCACTCACCATGACCTTGCGATTCTTTGCATGAACCACGGAAAACATGTGCTGTGCGAGAAGCCTATGGCATCCAACGCACAGGAAGTCAGAGAGATGATTGAAGCGGCGAAAGCCAATGGAGTGCTTCTTATGGAAGCTATGATCTCCACACTGTGTCCTAATTTCGTGGCCGCAAGGGAGCGACTGGCCGAGATGGGAACCGTGCGTCACTACTTCGCATCGTTCTGCCAATACTCATCCAAATACGATCTGGTCAAAAGGATCATAGCGGGCGAGGATGATTCGGCCGTGCCGAGTTCCTTCAATCCAGATTGTTGCGGCGGGGCTTTGATGGACATAGGAATATACCCGATCTATCCGATGGCGGCATTGTTCGGTCGCCCCAAAGGGATCAAGGCCAACGTCACGACCTGTGAGGTGCCGGTTGACACCAGGCGCTTCGGCACTTCGGCAAGCTCAGTGACCGAAGCGGATGCTGAGCCTGTCGAAGCATCCGACCGAAAGGGCTGGAAACGAATTGACCTGCAAGGAAGCGTGATCTTTGAATATGAAGGGATGAGTGCCACGATATTATATTCAAAGATAGCGGACTCGCACCTTTGCACGGAGATTTCCTGCGACAGCGGGATCATTTCGCTGGATCAGATCCACATCTGCCGCCACGCCGAGATGACAAGACGTGGGGCTCCGACTTCCGGAAGAGCATGCGGACCGGAAGCCGTGGACATCTCCGTCCCGGTTGACGCCGACGAGTACCTCTGTGAGTTCCGTGAGTTCATCGACATACTGGAATCCGGCCGCACTGAATCCGTTGTCAACAGCCTGGAGACATCACTCATCACCGCCGAAATCCTCGACGAGATCCGCCGCCAGGCAGGAGTGGTATTCCCGGCGGACTGAATCAGGCTCCCCGGGAAACATTGTCGCTCCGACAGGCCCGGTGACCTTTGAGTATCGCTTAGAAGCTGTTTTGATTTGTTTGAAATGTTCTTTGAGGTGAAAAAATCTTCATTTTCTTCCCGCTTCTTCAGTCAGATAGCACCGCTATCCTCCTTGGAAGAAGCGGTCGAACCTGAAGTTTTTCACTCTCAAACCTTCAAACAAACAAATCAAAACAGCTTCTTAAATGTCACCAAGATGTTGTCCACAGATGAAGATGAACAGGAACCAGTAGTCTTTGAATACTTTTCTGAAAACCGCAAGCGCACGCTGCATCTCAGATGTGACATTACGCTGCGTTATACCATACTGGTTGGCTATGTCCTTATATGACAGCCCTTTGATTTTAGCATCCAAAAAGATACGGTACGTCCGCTCAGGAAGGATGTGCCGGCATTCTTCAAGACATCCATCAAGATCAGCTTTGAACATAGTCCTGTCTGAGACACGATCTGAAAGGATGTTTATATTCTCCGCAAGAATGGCGGCATTCTTCATATCATCCCTGATCCTTGCCTGATTACGTGTCTGCCGCAGATGATAGAGACATTTGTTCAGGATCACACGCGAGAAATACCATTTAATATTTTCCACTTCGATAGTGTCACGATTCTCAAGCAGATACAGAATGCTCTCCTGAAAAATATCCTCGGCCTGCGCCCTGTCATTCACATAAGAAACGGCAAGAAGAACATAACCGGACTTGTTTTCATTCAGTGAAACGAGTTCTTGCAAGGTTATCTTATGTGAAGAGATTTCTGTCATGAAAATCTTAACTATATAGCCAAAAGACTTCTTCAGCACTCACAAATTTAAGGTATTTTTCAAGAAAACATAACAAATTTCAAAAAACGATGTAAAAAACCGTTTCAGAAGCAACATATATATGTAACTTGAATTTCAGAATTACAGGAATGGAACAGTTTACACAGGAAGACCTTTTCAGATTTTTCAGAGGAGAGTTTTCTGAAAGGGAAACGAGTCAACTTGACGGATGGCTGACGGATGACGAGAAGAACCGTGAGGCATACCGTAAGGCGCACAAGATTTTCGACGCCATGCTTATTGGCCAGTTGGATGCGGACAGGGCGGCAGGAGCCGGCAAAAGCGGGAAACGGATATTCCACATAGCAGCCGCGATTGTAGCGAACGCCGCTGCCATTGTGGGTGTGTTCCTTGTCGCCAGGCACATGGCTCAGGCTGAACTGGATGCCAGATTGGCGGAATCATTGACCACTATAGAAGTTCCGGCAGGACAAATGCTGGACATCACCTTGGAGGACGGAACCAAAGTCAAAATGAATTCAGGTGCGGTGCTTGAGTACCCTCCCATATTCCCAAAGGAATCAAGGGATGTACGTCTCTGCGGAGAGGCGTTTTTCGAAGTGCGGCACGACAGCGGACGTCCTTTCACAGTCCACACTTTCGCGTCTGACATAAAAGTTCTCGGCACAAGGTTCAATGTTAATGCAGACGAGGAACTGAACCAGTTCACAACCGCCCTGGTGGATGGCTCCGTGAAGGTCACCAGCGTGACGGATGCCAATGAATACATAATAATGAAGCCTTCCGACATGGTGTCTCTTGAAAATGGACATCTTACATATAAAGGTCATTACTCACATTCTGATGTCAGTTGGACCGAAGGCATCGTGGTTCTGGATGAACTCAGTTTCGACAAGTTGGTCCGTAAACTGGAAAAAGCGTATGGTGTGGACATAATCATAGACAGGAATAAGATGCCTTCCATCGAAGGCCTCACCGGAGAGCTCCGTATCTCTGACGGTATCGACCATGCCATGAAAGTACTACAGCATATCGCGGCGTTCAACTATTCGAAAGACCCCCTTACAGGAGAGATCCACATCCACTAGGGACGGCATGACAGTTTCGTTAATTTTTGTGCGCTAAAGACTTTATAGCGATTTATCAACTATTACTAATCCAATAAAACATGAACAAAAGACAAAGTATTCTGCAAAAAATGCTCGGTCTGCTCTGTTTTCTTTTGCTAACCGCGTCGACGGTCAACATAAGCGCCCGTCCGCAGTCTGACTCAAGAATAACACTGAAACTCGACAATGTCACATTGACAAGGGTCATGAACGAGATCAAGCAGCAGTCCAGGTTCCTTTTCATCAACAAAGGCGTGGATGCCTCCAAAATTGTAAGCATCAATGTTGAGAATGAAGCCATCAGCAATGTCTGCAAGGCACTTTTCACTCCTATGAATGCAGCCTACATCATTGAAGGTGACAACATTATCATCACGAATGCCGACCAATCCGGCAAGAAGACACCTGTTACGATCACCGGTACGATAAAAGACGCCCAAGGTCAGCCCGTGCCAGGCGCCGGAGTGATGGAGAAAGGTACCGGCAACGGAACCGTCACCGACATTGACGGCAACTACACACTCAAGGTTTCAGACAAGGGTGTGACCGTAGAGGTCAATTGCCTCGGTTATGAACCGACATCTTTCGTGGTAGGCAACGGGACAGTTTACAACTCAGTCATCAGAGAGGAGTCGCTTTTGCTCGAAGGCACTGTCGTTACAGCTCTAGGCATCAGAAAAGAGGAGAAATCTCTTTCGTATAATGTCCAGAAAGTCGGTGGCGACGTCATCAACACAGTGAAGGAAGCCAACTTCGTCAACGCCCTTCAAGGCAAGGTCGCCGGTCTGCAAATCAACCAGAGCGCATCCGGCGCTGGCGGTTCGACACGAGTTGTGATGCGTGGTCTCAAATCCATCACCAGAAGCAACAACGCTCTTTATGTGATTGATGGTATTCCTATGCCGGACCTCAGGTCCTCACAGTCAGAAGGCATCTACGAGACACCTGACGGAGGAGACTTCGAGGGCATCTCTAACCTGAACCCTGAAGACATCGAGTCTATGTCTGTCCTCTCCGGCGCTTCCGCGGCTGCGCTATACGGAGCTCAGGGTGCGAACGGTGTGATCCTCATCACCACCAAGAAAGGACAAGAGGGCAAAATCAAAGTGAACTTCTCGAACAACACCACATTCTCATCACCGTTCGTGACTCCGGATTTCCAGAACACATACGGCACAGCGGCCACGGAACCGGCGATGAGCTGGGGCAACAAGCTTGACACCCCGACCTCATACAATCCGTTGGATTTCCTCCAGACAGGGTTCAACACCACGAACTCCTTCTCGGTTTCCTCCGGCAACGAGCGTTCGCAAACCTATGTGTCAGCGGCCACCTTAAACTCCAGGGGAATCATTCCGAACAACACCTACAACAGGTATAACTTCACAATGCGCAACACAACCGAACTTGTCAAAGACAAGCTCACTCTCGATGTAAGCGCCAGCTACATGCGCCAGTACAAGCGCAACCCTACCGTTCAGGGTCTATACCACAACCCACTTGTGGCCACCTACCTTTTTCCTCGCGGAGACGACATCACCAAGTACCAGATCTACGAGAGATATGACGCCAACGCCGGTTACATGAAACAGTTCTGGCCGCTTGAATTCATCGATGGGGTGGAGAACCCTTACTGGGAGACCAACAGGGAACTTTTCGAGAACACAGCCCACAGGTACACCATTTCAGGGACACTGAAATGGAATATCACGGACTGGATGTTCGTCACGGGACGCGCGCGTCTGGACAACACAGTGATGAACTACACTCGCAAGATCTATGCGTCTTCCAACAAGCTGTATGCTTCAGAATTCGGCAACTATCAGGACAACACCATCATGCACAACAACTTCTACGGTGACATCCTCCTTACGATCGACAAGAAATTCGTGGACAACAAGCTTGCCCTGACCGCCAATGTCGGCGCCAGCCTCGTGGATGACAAGAACAAGGCCTCAGGCTTCGAGGGACACCTCGCCACGGTAGCCAACAAGTTCTCTGTCTACAACATCAGCATGACCCATTCGCAGACAAGACCTATGGCCGACCGCTGGCACGACCAGAACCAGGCAGTCTATGGGACACTGCAGCTCGGCTGGAACGGAATGGTCTATGTTGACGGCACAGTCCGCAACGACTGGTCTTCACAGCTGGCCTTCACCCCGAAGCAAAGCGTATGCTACTACTCCGTAGGTCTTTCCGGAGTCATCTCTTCCATGGTTGACCTCTCGAAGACAGGTATCTCCTTCCTCAAGGTACGTGGTTCATATTCCACTGCCGGTAACCCTCCTGAGCGTTTCATCACAGGCGTGAACACTCCTCTCAGCACAGGAGGAAACATTTCTTCCGACACATACGCCCCAGCGAAGAACCTCAAGCCGGAGCTCACCAAATCTTATGAGGCCGGCCTTAACGTGAAGTTCCTTGAGGACATGTTCGACTTCGACGTGACATATTACAACGCGACCACATACAACCAGCTCTTCCAGTATGACGCGGCACCTTCAACCGGTTACAAAAAGGCTTACATCAATGCCGGTAAGGTGAACAACTATGGTATCGAGCTTTCTCTCGGCTTCAAGCACACGTGGAGAGAATTTTTCTGGGGTTCGACCGTGACATATTCAATGAACCGCAACAAAGTCAAGGAGCTCGTACCGGAAGGGACTCTTGATGTCACAGGCAAGCCAGTCAATGTTGATGAGGTCAATATGGACTACGGCGGATACCGTATGAAAGTAAGAAAGGGCGGTTCTATCGGAGACTTCTATGTAACAGGTCTCAAGACCGACGACTACGGCCGTATCTACGTGGATCCCAACACCAACACCGTGATTCTCGACCCTGACACATGGATTTACGGCGGCAACACCGAGGCCAAGGCAAGACTCGGGTGGAACAACAGTTTCTCATTCAAGGGAGTCAACCTGTCAATCCTCATTGACGCGAGAATCGGCGGACGCGGAGTATCCGCGACACAGGCCCTCATGGACAGGTTCGGAGCATCACAGGCTTCAGCGGACGCCCGTGCTGACGGCGGCGTGTGGATTTCTTCCGACCAGAAGATTCCTGATGTCAAGTCTTTCTATGCCAACAACGGTAACGGCATGTCAATGCTTGCGAACTATGTGTACAGCATGACCAATGTACGCCTCAGAGAGGTTTCCCTGGGATATGACCTGCCGGCATCATGGTTCAAGGACAAACTCGGGATGTCCGTGTCGGTAGTGGGACGCAACCTCTGGATGATCTACAACAAGGCTCCGTTCGATCCTGAACTCACAGCATCTACCGGCACCTACTATCAGGGTATCGACTACTTCATGCAGCCAAGCACAAGGAACATTGGTTTCAGCGTTAAACTTCAATTCTAAAATTCAGAACAATGAATATCAATATATTTATATACGGACTTGCAATCACGGCTTCTGCTGCGGTTCTGGCATCCTGCACACAGGATTTCGAGAGTTTCAACACGAATCCGGACGCTGTGCAGTCCGTGGATGTAAAGTCTTACATCACCACAATGGAGATGGATGCAGTCATCCCGTGCAGCGATGAAGGCGCCAACGAGTTCCAGCGTGCATGCAACCTCATGGGAGATTCATTCGCTGGGTATCTGGCGCCTATCCAAGCCTTCAACGGCGGTTCATACACCTGTACTTATGACCTGAACGGTACAGACTATAACAATGTTCCTTTCAGCGTTGCTTTCACCAATGTGATGCCTGCCTGGCTGAACATAAAGTATGCATACGAGAACGGAAACATTGACGAAGGCTCATGGGCCATCGCGGAGGTCATCAGGGTCATGGCAATCCAACGCGTCACCGACATCTACGGACCTGTCCCGGTTTCGCATTTCGGAGAGGATGTGAACCCTTACGAGTCTCAGGAGACTGTCTATAAGAATCTGTTCAATGACCTCGACAAGGCCATCGCAATCCTGGAGCCTTACGCTGCAGCTGCTGCCGGCTCATCAGCAACACCTCCGCTCGGATCAGTTGATGCAATCTATGCGGGAAACTATATCTCATGGCTCAAACTTGCCAATTCAGAGAAGCTCCGTATGGCAATGCGTGTACGTTTCGTGGAGCCCGCGCTTGCACAGAAAGCCGCAGAAGAGGCTGTCGAATCAGGCGTGATGACAGCCGCATCTGATGGAGCAAGACTTGCTTCCACCCAGACCATCCAGGTGTTCAACCCGCTGGAGGAGGTATGGAACGCATACACCGACACCAGGATGGGCGCGACAATTGACGCCTACATGAACGGCTATGAGGATCCCAGACTCAGCGCATACTTCAAAGAAGCTACCGTAGAAGGTGCAGGTTATCATGGAGTCCGCAGCGGTGTAAGGTCAATGCAGAAAGTAAACTATCTGTCACTTTCCGTTCCTAACGTGGCAAAGAACACCCCTGTAGTGTGGATGCTCGCTTCTGAAGTGGCATTCCTCCAGGCAGAAGGCGCGTTGCTCGGCTGGAACATGGGCGGCACAGCAGCAGATTTCTACAACAACGGCATTGCCCTCTCCTTTCAGGAAAATGGTGTCAGCGGAGCGGAGGCTTATGCAGCAAGCGAGAAGACTCCTACATCCTTCGAAGACAAGAACACCGGCTACAGCAAGAATAATGCTGGCCAGCCGTCGGCTGTCACGCCGAAATGGGACGAAGGTGCCTCTGCAGAAGTCAAGCTGGAGAAGATCATCACGCAGAAATGGATCGCTATGTTCCCTAACGGGCAGGAGGCATGGTCAGAGTTCCGCCGCACGGGATATCCGAAGGTCATTCCAGTCGTGAACAACCTCAGCAACGGAACCATTGACACTGACATTCAGGTCAGGAGAATGACCTTCCCTAGGTCGGAGTATGCGAACAACGCGGCGGAAGTAAAGGCTGCGACAGCTCTTCTCGGAGGAGCAGACAACGGAGGGACAAAACTCTGGTGGGACAAGAAATAAACATAATCATCGAACAATATGAAAAATATCATAAAATATTCTGTCGCAGGTCTTATGGCGGCGTTCTGCATCGCCGGATGCACGGACTGGATAACTCCTGAAAAGGTCACCATCCAGACACCGGAGAAGCAGTCCCCTATCCTCCGCGACAATGCATATTACGAGGCTCTGCGCGCATACAAGCAGACAAAGCACAAACTGGCTTTCGGTTGGTACGGTTCATGGACCGCCACCGGAGCGTCTTATCAGACCAGACTCCAGAGCGCGCCGGACTCCATGGACATCATCTCCATCTGGAGCCAGTGGCACAGCCTTACCAAGGAGCAGCAGGAGGATATGAGAACAGTCCAGGAGTTGAAAGGCACCAAGGTGACATTCACAATCTTCCTGAACAACCTTCCAGACGAGTTCAAAGTCAATGGAGAGACCACCGATGAGGGAATCGAGACATGGGCTGCGGCATATTGCCGTGACTCCATCGCAAAATATGGATATGACGGCATCGACATCGACTACGAACCTGGCTTCGGTGCTGTAGGCGAGTTCGTTGGACATGACAACGAGCAGTTCAAGAAAGTGATTCTCGCGATGAGTAAGTATGTCGGTCCTAAATCAGGCACCGGCAAGCTCCTCATCATCGACGGCGTGCCTTATGCGGTACACAAGGAGCTGGCGGAGTATTTTGACTATGGCATTGTTCAGGCATATCAGTCAAGCGGATACACCGACCTGCAGAACAGGTTCAACCAGGCTTATGCCAAGGGATGGAAGCCTGAGCAGTATATCTTCGCGGAGAACTTCGAGTCATATTGGAAGAACGGCGGTGTGAATCATCGCACAAGAGAAGGCGAGATTGTTAACTCGCTGCTCGGAATGGCGAGGTTCAATCCGACCCAGGGCTTTGCGGGCGGCTTCGGCGCATACCACATGGAGTATGAGTACGGCCGTTCCGACATGCCTTACATGTATATGCGCAAGGCTATCCAAGATGTGAACCCTGCCGGCGGAGCGATGAAGGTGACACTCGACGGAAATTCATTCATAACTGTTTCCGCTCTTATGGGTGACGATGGACATCCGACCGACAAGATCAGTTCCGCAATCAAATTGAACTTCGCAAGGCCTCTCGCTGAGGACGTGACATTCAAGACTTCTCTTGGCAACGACCTCGTAGCGGCTTGGAATGAGGCTAACGAGACTTCTTATAAAACCATCGATGCGGGTCTGATAACTCTCCCCGAGATTTCAGCCAAGAAAGATACCACCGTATCATACGAGGCAAAGATAGGCATTGACCCTACAAGCCTTACCGAAGGCAAGTATCTTGTTCCTGTAGTTATTGAACTTCCTAAGGATGACATCTATATTTCCGCTGCGGAGCCGTTTGTGAAATACATTCTGGTGAACGTGGCTGAAATCAACATGAACTTCGATGCCACTGAAGTGACCGGAGAGAAGATCACACCTACGGCCGAATGGGATTTCCACTGCTATCAGGGAACCAATAATTCCGGTGCAAACGGTGTGTGGAACGAGAATGCAAAACAAATGTTCGACGGTCAGACAAATACCGGAGCCTGGTATGCAAACAGCGCTTCCTACTCATGGGGCGGCGGCGGAAACTTCATCATCACAATGGACAAGGCATATACAGTTTCCGGATTCCTCTGGTACATGTACTACTCTGATGCAAACCCTGAAGTCATTGACTTCACATACAGCGAGGACGGAAAGAACTGGAACAGCCTGCTGAATGGCAACTCTTTTGTGCCTAAACAAAGCAGCACCGCATACGCCAAGGTCTTCCAGTTCGCAAAACCTGTCAAGGCAAAATATCTCAGAGTTTTCGTAGGGCCACTCAAGAGCGGCTACACAAGCATGAGCGAGGCCGAGGTCTATACACAAGCTAATTAATTATGAATATGAGACTTAATAATATAATCCTATTTGCGGCGGCTGCCCTGATGACAGCCTGCACAAATCCGGTGGAGCCTTACGACGCCATCTACATGACAGACGCGCAGACCAGCCCGGACAAGTCAATCACCATTGACATCACGCCGGACGGAACTTCACTTACTGTATCATCTTCGGTCAATGCAACCGAGGATATACAGGTGGAGATAGCCGTGGACACCACACTTCTCGAAGCTTACAATAAAAAATACGAGAAAAATTATCTCGCCGCTCCGAAGAACAGTTTCGAGCTAAGCACCACCAATATCACCATCAAGGCAGGGCATAATATGTCCAATGCCGCGGAATTGACAATCAACAGCATCGCCGATTTCAAGGAGGGAAGCACCTATTGCCTCCCGGTGACCATCAAGAGCACAAGCGCCATGACGGTCTTGGAGCCATCAAGGACATTGTTCGTGATTCTCAAGACCCCTGTCATAAGCAAGGCCATCTATCTGGGTTCCAACATCTACAAGGTTCCTTCATTCCAGCAGGAAAGTTCTCTCGCAGCACTTCCTCAGGTGACTATGGAGGCAAGAGTATATGTCAAGAGATTTGCGTCCTACGATCCTTTCATCTCGTCAATCATGGGCATTGAGGGTGTGTTCGGAGTTCGGTTTGGTGATGTGAAGGTCTCTCCAAATGCGGTGCAGGTCTGCCACGACTCATACCAGCCGGCCGCCGAGGGCAACAAATTCGACACAAACAAATGGTATCACGTGGCCGCCGTATGGAACGGCTCTACCTTCGACATCTACATTGACGGTCAGTATGCCACAGGCGTTCCTGTAGGCGGAGAGACCATCGATCTCACCAGTGACAACTCAGGCGGATTCCAGATTGGCGCTTCATATGGTGGAGGACGTCCCCTCGAAGGCTATGTCGCCGAAATGCGAGTATGGACAAGAGCTCTGAGTCAGAGTGAGATCGCCAATAACATGAACTATGTGGACCCTCATTCCGAAGGCCTTCTGGCATATTGGAGAATGAACGCCTACGAAGCAGGTGAAGGTGGCGGCAACATCGTCAAGGATGAGACCGGACATGGTCACGATGCTAAAGGAACAGCAAGTACTCCTACAATGATGGACACCAAATGGCTGTAATCCGGTGATCCCATAAGAGCAGGCTGCCTGACATCAGGTCAGCCTGCTCTTTTTATTTGCCACAGTCGGATTTCTTATGTCGATTGTCCCTTGAATCAAATCATTCGGTGGATTCGGGAAGGTTTTCCTCAATCATAGAGTGGATTTTCTCCCCGACATCAGTGTTCCGGCAGCCAGACAGTTTGGCCTTTTCCATTCCAGGAATCCGATGGAGCACACAAATCCCGCCGTCCGAATCATCGACATAGGTAAGGAGTTCCAAAAAGCCGTCCTCGTCGCCATAGAACACGAACCCTTCATCCGGAGCCGAGAACCCGAACAGGAATCCGATCAGCGGATCCTGATCAATAAATCTGGTCTTCTCATACAGATTGAAAGCCTTGGCCTGAAACGGGAATCTGTTTCCTGAATATCTCACCTCGCCCCGTCCGTCAGAATTGAAACATACCCGCGACGCCCGCGACACGCTGTCACCATATTCCATTCTCTCAGCGTCATAAGCGTGCCACCATTTGAACTCCATCGAATATTCATACCCTTTCGCCCCGTCATAAATGCCTGTCATTGAATATATCGGGGTCCAATTCCCATCCTTTGACAGGAATATGCTCTCTCCGGAGTCAGACCGAGGGATCGCCACTTCATTGTTTTCATTGCCTATGAAGAAGAAATATTCATTGGCGCTTTTCTGCTCATAGCTCGCCCACAGCTCGTGTTTGGTTCCCGGACGGTACTCTCTCCATGTCAGTCCGTCACGGACAAAGTAACCTCCTTGATAGCAATATATCTCACGGCCGGAATCAGGCATATATTCATAAATTTCCTTGGTGTTGTAAATAGGCTGCCATTCCTCGCCGGGCTTGGCGTAATAGAACTTGTTGACGGTTGATTTTGGCACGCTGACGACACATTGGGAATTCTGAATATTATAGAAATTCTCCTCCTCGTTGTACTGTTCGTATGCCGCCCATACACCCTCCTGGAAATCAGGGCGATATTCCTCCCAAGAATTGCCGTTCTTGATGAAATAGCCTCCCTCATAGGTGTACAGGCCGGTAGTCTGGGCTAATGTGACAACGGTGGAGATGAGGACAAGAGTCCAAGTGATTATGATGCGTTGTAACTTCATATCCATAATTTTTTGTTGCGGGATAATCGTATCTATGGTTGAAGAATTTGGGTGAAACGTCTTGTTCCTGACGCTTCGGCAAGCCCAGCGACCGATAATATGTCTGGTTGGTGCGTCTGCCGAACCACAGCGGCCGCTGACGAAACTCATTGTCCGCCGAGCCTGTCAAAATAAGACAAGACATCCTCCCAGGACTTGAAAGCGTCTGAGCCGAAATGGATAAGTGTGCCCATGAAATCCGGAGCGCCGTTCACTTCAGGCTCAGCGTCAATCAGATAGTCAGCCAGAAGAAGATTCTTGTGGTTTGTGATCGTGACACGGTTCCAGACCGGAACTCCGAGGTTGGCCTCGCACCAGTCCACGACTTTCTGGCAGAGTTCCGGAGTGTTGTAAGGGACTCCGGCGACAATGTGGACATCATAGCCTACGGCAAGAGCGGCGACAGACTTGGCGAAGCCGCTGGAATGGTTGATGATCCTGTCACTCAGCGAGATGAACAACACCGGTTTCTGAATATTCCTTTGCCTGTCGTCAATCCATTGGATCACAGGAAGGACGGAATGGAGGATAGTGTTGTCATTGAGGTAATGCTCCCCATCGAACCTTATGGCCTGAGGATAATGCTCACAAAAAAGGTCGAATGTGTGGACCAAAGTGTCGTGGACTCCGTAAAGTCCAAAAACCTTGTCCTGATCCTCCGCCGCACGCTCGAAGCAATGCGAGCTGACCTCACGGAAATGCTCCAGAAGGGTTTTTGTGACCAGAAACGATGTCTCGCCATCCTGACGGGGATTGTGATATTCCTGTCTGCCCAATCCGTTGTTTTTCAGCAGAGTGTCAGCCAGTTGGAACGCCGGGTTGACAAGGATTCTGTCCACTCCGTAGAGCATCTCGGCGTACATCGCTCCCATCGAGGTTCCGATGACGAGATCCGGCTTGTCCGAAGCGGTCATATTCATTAATAGATTCATCGCATCGGATGGCTCCACAGGCAGGTCGGGCGCGAGAACCGTTGCCTCTGGCATCAGCAGCCTCAACGTCTTGACGCTTCCATTCTGGCCGCTCGACGCGAATCCGTGCACATAAAGTATCTTCTTTCCGGCCATCAGGCGTGGCCTTGCGTATTCGTACAGTTCCATATCACAAAAATAGTCATTATATTTGAAGAATAAATTAGAACATCCGATTTTCTATGAAAGATACAGACAGGGCAAAACCACGTGCAGACAGCCATAAATCATTGACGCACAATGAAGAAATGGCCATTCTTTCACACTATGTACATAACTGTGATCTTGCAGTGGAACTGCCTTATTGGAAGACTGCGATTGAACTCATAAGGAAAAGGGAAGGACTCCTGAATTATGGGGAAGGTAGATTTTCCGACAGAATGCTCTCATACAATCTATTCCCCGAATTATACAGAGTTCCATTCCCGCCACCCGAAAAATTCAGTTTCACTTTCATCGATCTTTTCGCCGGAATAGGAGGATTCCGGATTCCACTTCAGGAATCTGGCGGAAGATGTGTGTTCTCTTCTGAGTTCAACACTCACGCTCAGTATGTTTACGAAGAGAATTATGGTGAGATGCCATTCGGCGACATCACCAAGATCCCGATGGATTATATTCCCGAGCATGATGTACTTACGGCCGGATTTCCATGCCAGCCATTCAGCATCTCAGGAAAGATGAAGGGATTTGAAGACACCCGTGGAACACTAATATATAACGTCTTCAAGATACTTGAGGCCAAACAGCCCAAAGTTGTTTTTTTGGAGAATGTAAAGCATCTTGTATATCATGATGGCGGAAAAACCTTCAAGACGATCATCGAAGGATTGGAAGGTCTTGGATACATCTGCTCGTGCAAAGTTCTCAATGCATCTGACTTCGGCGTACCTCAAAATAGGGAAAGAATAATAATTATCGGGAACAAGGATAAAAAGTTCGACTTTTCCAAGCTGACACCTCTTCCAAGAAAAGTCATCAAGGATATTCTGGACCCTCCTGGATCTGCATTTGAATACCTAAAAGAGCCGTATACGATTCTTGATGACTGCAAGATGCAGCCTTCAGGTTTGATGTTTGCTGGCTATAGAAACAAAGCTATAAGAAAAGCCGGTGTGCGTCCAGGAACAGAGAACCTGTCAAGAGTGCATAAACAACCCAACAGAATTTACCATATAAATGGTGTTCATCCCGCCCTGCCATCCCAGGAGACTTCCGGGAGATTCTGGATTTACGATGGGGTGAGTGTAAGAAAACTCACCATAAATGAGTGCTATAGACTAATGGGGTTCCCAGACGACTTCATAAAAGACAAAAGTATGAGTGAAGAGTACCGTCAAATCGGCAATTCAGTTTGCATTCCTATGATCAAGGAAATTATTGAACAGATAAAAAAACAATTATTATGACAGATGCTGACATCATACTTAAGGACGCATATGAAAATGCCTTGAACGAAACGGCCCAAGTTGGCGAAGCGGAATCAAACCTAAGCCAAGAGTCGATTCAATCATTAGATACAATTGTTTCTGAATCTGAATGCAACAAAGGTGTCTACACGGTAGTTATGACGAGTGTTGTTTACAAGCTCCTCTACCCTGAACAAGACATACGCAAGCATCAGTCCTCTATTCCAGGAGGTTACAGCGGAAGGACTTTTGACACAAAACACATCACATCGTTCCTGAAGGAATGCGGATTCCCGGCCATGGCTGAATCCGGGTGGCTAACGCGATCGCTTGAGCAAAAAGTCGCATACAACAAGGACTACCCTGGTGCCATCAAAGAGCCTCTCAAACATTGTTTCTTGTCCATTCTTGACGACATTGAGACAGGCAAGGCTTCCCCATCAAATGTTCTTGATTACATGTTGCGGTCGCTAATCCGCCAGAGAGAAAAAAAGAACATCAGCCTGGCCTTGCCGCAGAATCTGTCAATCAACGAGATAATCAACCTTCTTGGCAAGCATTTCCATCATTGTTACAAATCCCATGGTGCGGCGAGACTTCCTGTTCTGGCATTGTATGCAGCGTATCAATGTCTAATGACAGAATGCAAGAGGTTTGATGGCAAAAATTTACTTCCTCTCGAAAGTCATACTTCAGCAGATTCACAAAGCGGAAGAATGGGAGACATAGATGTCAACAATCAAGACAACACTCCTTTTGAAGCAGTCGAGGTTAAATTTGACATCCCTATTTCCTATGAAATAGCACAGACAGCCAAAAGTAAGATTGAAAAATCAAAAGTAAGCAGATACTATATACTTTCAACGAAGGGAACAGTTGATGCCGATGCAGAGAATATTGACAAGATCATCCGACAACTAAAAAACATTCATGGTTGCCAATTAGTTGTTAACGGAGTGTTTCCATCACTGAAATATTATTTAAGAATCATAGAGGACACTTCCGTCTTCATAGAGAACTACGTCATGCTTCTATCAAAAGACAAAGCCGTACTATTTGAACACAAGGAAGCATGGAATGACCTAGTTTCCTCTTTATAAAATAAACACAAAACAATCAATTCTAAAAAATGACACTGACTATGACAGATCTGAAAAAAATAGTTGAGCTTTTCGCCATTGAGGGCAAAGTAAAGGAGATAAAGCCGTTGGGCAACGGATTGATCAATGACACGTACAAGGTTGTCACAGAGGGCGACGCGCCTGATTATGTGCTCCAGAGAATCAACAACGCGATCTTCACTGACGTGGATTTGCTCCAGAGCAACATCGAGGCCGTTACCAGGCATATCCGCAAAAAACTCGAAGCGGAAGGAGCCGATGACATAGACCGCAAGGTACTGAGGTTCATCCCATTGAAGTCAGAGGGAGAGAGATTTGAGGCTCTGATGAGCGACAAGCCGAGGACCTACTGCCTGGAGGACGGGAAATATTGGAGAGTGTCGGTGTTTATTGACGATGCCTACACCTACGAGACCGTCAATCCGGAGTATTCTGAATATGCCGGCGAGGCTTTCGGTAACTTCGAGGCGATGCTCGCCGACATTCCAGACACGCTCGGGGAGACAATTCCGGACTTCCATAACATGGAGTTGAGACTCAGGCAATTGGTCGAGGCGGTGAGGGAGGACAAGGCCAGTCGTCTGAGCGCCGATGACAAGACCGAAGGGCAGGAACTGCATAAGATTCTTGAGGACATCGACAAGTACGGGGTCCAAATGTGCAAAGCCGAGCAGCTTCACCGCGAAGGAAAACTTCCTAAAAGGATATGCCACTGCGACACGAAGGTCAACAACATGATGTTCGACAAGGACGGCAAGATCCTGTGCGTCATCGACTTGGACACAGTGATGCCGAGCTATGTGTTCTCGGACTTCGGGGACTTCCTCCGCACGGCAGCCAACCCTGTGGCCGAAGATTCGCCCGAACTGGAAAAGGTAGATTTCGATTTGGAGATATTCAAGGCTTTCACACGTGGTTACCTGAAAGGCACGAAGCCGTTCTTGACCCCGATCGAGAGGGAGAATCTGCCTTACGCGGCGTGCCTGTTTCCGTTCATGCAGGCCGTCCGCTTCTTCGCCGACTACATAAACGGCGACACCTACTACAAGATCAAGTACCCGGAGCACAACCTCGTCCGTACCCGCAACCAAATGAAACTCTTCCACTCAGCCCTCAGCAAAGTGCCTCAGATGACAGCGTTCATCGAATCGGTCAAATAATGAGACGAAGGGATTTTCTCAGGGCCGCGGGGCTGGTGACAGCAGGAAGCGGACTTGTTGCCGGGACGGGCTGTCTGCCGGCCGGATGCTCCGGCAACGAGATGATCCATGCCATCCGTGAGGTCACTCTCCCTGATTGGTCTGGCCTCGGACTCAAACTATTGTAAATCATGGTAATGAAAAGAAAAGAGATAGTTCTTTGGACGCTGGTGGCGATAGCGCTGGCCGCTAACATCTGGCTGCCGAGGCAGATGAGGTACAAATACTCCTGGAACAAGGATCTGGCGCAGAGAATGGCAACGGAGTTCTGCGCCACAAGGGAGGATGTCAAGGAATATATTCAGAAATACATTCCGGATGTCTCTGACGAGCAGATCGACAAGTGGACCGCTTCCGGTGAGTTGGAGTCGATGCGGATCGGAAAACGCACGATGTACTTCACGGCGGCGGCACGCAACCTGTTCAGAATCAATCCCGAATTGGCTGCCATAAAGGCCGCCGCCGACTCTGACGAGCAGGATCTGTCCAAGAGCGGGACCTCGCTGTCAGGCCACGAAGCCATTGACGCGGTGACAATTCCGCAGATCAAAAAGCAAGTCTTGGAGAACCTCGCTGAAAGGAAGGAGAATCCCTATTTCGCCCTTCCAAAGAGGATGAAGGTGACATTCACCCTGACAGTCCACGCCAACACTTTAAGGCCGGGTCAGACGCTCCGCTGTTGGCTGCCGCTTCCTCGCCAGGATGTGCCCCGCCAGACCGATTTCAAATTCATCGAGGCCGGAGTCAACGGAGTGGCGTACCCGATTGAGAAACTGACTTTCTCTGAGCCATGGCACCCTCACAGCAGCGTCTACATGGAGGCCAAGACCGTCAAGAACAAACCTACCGTCTTCCACGAGGTCTTTGAATATACCTCCAACGGCGAATGGCATCCTATCGACTCCTCCAAAGTGTTGGCTTACAACACTTCTGATCCAGAGTATAAAGAATTTACCGCTGAGCGCGAGCAGCATGTGATTTTCACTGAGAAGATCAAGGCCGCTGCTGATTCAGTCACAGCCGGCATTGATAATCCATATCTTCAGGCCAAGGCGATCTACACATGGATCGACAAGACGTTCCCGTGGGCTTCGGCCAGAGACTACTCCACAATCGAGAATATTCCTGAATATGTCTTGACGAACCGCCACGGAGACTGCGGTCAGGTGACACTGCTCTTCATCACGATGTGCCGCTACAAAGGTATCCCGGCCAGATGGCAGAGCGGCCTGATGATGCACCCGGGTGCCAGCAACCTGCACGACTGGGGCGAGGTCTATTTTGAGGGCTACGGTTGGGTCCCTGTCGATCAGAGCTTCGGCATAACCTCTTACGGCGGTGACTTCTTCCTCGGCGGCATCGAGCCTTACCGCATGATCATCAATTCCGACTTCGGAGGCAATCTCGATCCTGAGAAGAAGTACCCTCGCAGCGACACCGTCGATTTCCAACGTGGAGAGGTCGAGTGGGACAAAGGGAATCTCTACTACACCCAGTGGGACTACGACTTCAAGATTGAGTATCTTGACTAGATTCCGATTCTTAAGAGAATCGGAAGATTCCCTTTGGGTTTGCAATGAATATCGGGAAAATATTCATAAATTTATAGCCGCATATTAAAAACACATAACCGTTATGGCAAAGATTATAGAATGCGTGCCCAATTTCAGTGAGGGGCGGGACAGAAATGTGATAGACCAGATTGTGAAGGCGATCGCTTCGGCCAAGATGAACGTCGATGGCAACGAGGAGAGCGTCAAGGTGCTTGACGTGGATCCGGGAGAGGCGACCAACAGGACCGTTGTGACCTTTGTGGGAAGCCCCGAGGCGGTGCTGGAGGCGGCTTTCCAGGGGGTCAAGTGTTCCGGAGAGGTGATCGACATGAGGCATCACCACGGGGCGCATCCTCGGTCGGGGGCGTGCGACGTGCTGCCTCTCGTGCCGGTGGCCGGAATCACGCTGGAAGAGTGCGCGGAACTGGCGCGCGGGCTTGCGAAGAGGATTTACGACGAGCTCGGCATCCCTTGCTACTGCTACGAGGCGGCGGCGTTCAAGCCGGAGAGGAAGAACCTTGCGGTGTGCAGGGCCGGGGAATATGAAGCCCTGCCGGAGAAGATCGCGGATCCTTCCAAGGCGCCGGACTTCGGGCCGAAGGAATATAACGAGACTGTGGCGAAGAGCGGGGCCATCAACGTGGGAGCCAGAGACTTCCTCGTGGCGGTGAACTATAATCTGAACACGACCTCTACCCGCCGCGCGATGGCGATCGCGTTCG
>ERZ808266.200-NODE-200-length-23936-cov-5.258783_pt1 | contig 23936 bp, 14 predicted proteins | sample MGYA00521278_ERZ808266 | MGnify/ENA primary metagenome ERZ808266 (study PRJEB31516, sample SAMN03275591) | gut metagenome | biome: mammalia-associated habitat; material: feces | host: Papio cynocephalus | place: Kenya | collected 2012-08-02 ... | reverse complement strand
TTATGGTATCCTAGTCTTTTTAAGCCCGACGATTTCTAAACGGGACAGCAGTGAGTTTAAATATATTTGCAGATCCTGTTGATTTAATAATTCCACTATTAGACAATACGGAATAAACGTAATTATCAGAGAAAGTTAAACCATTAATCAAAACTGTAATATCTTCAAAAAGAATAGGATTATTTTCGAAAATATTACTTGTGAAAAGTCCACAAAATGATGACGTAGGCTTAATGTCAAAAACGGAATATTTACTTTTTGATACATAATTTCCAGAAAAAACACCGTTAGCACCATCAGGCTCAATAGGACTGATTTTTTCATCTAAATCACTTAATGCACCACAATTCTTAAATTGATTATCCAAACAGGTATAATTTCCCCATAATACTATACCTGCAGAATCCATAAAAAAGTTATTACTTACAATCTGGTTATACAGATGATAAAGGCGTGTATGGTTACATTCATAGAAGTCGGGAAATGGGTGTTTTAACAAACAAGAAGGTGGGACAATCATAGCCCCACCTTCTTCATTTACTCGCCTAGCACATCATTGATTTTCTTTCTTCTCAATGAACTGGTAAGAGGTTACTTCCTCATTTCCATCATTCTCTTGCAGCTCTCCACATCCTCAGCCTTCCACCTGAGGCATTTCTGCTGCATCATCTTCTTGCCCCTCGGCAGACCGCCGCTAGCCACTATTCTGTCAAAGGTGGAAGTGCTGATACCCAACATTTCGCTAGCCTCATCCTTGGTGATCCATCTCTTCTTGCCTACACTCGCCCCACGCCTGTCAAGTTCATATTTCGACAAGCCGCAGAAATAAGCCACATCCTGCTTCGAGCACTCGCCATGACTCACCATTTCCTTGAAAACATCCAAGGCACTGCAGAGATACTGCTCCTTCAAGTCCATCATATATGTTCCTCCTCCATCAACTTTATAATTTTGTCGCACATTTCATCATCCTTTGCCTTCCTAATCCGATATGCCCGGCTCATCTTGAAGCGGATGAAGCGATAACGAAGATGGAAATAATGGGCTATATCCTTTCTATGCCTTAACATGATTTCCAAGATCTCCATCACATAGACGCAGATGATGCAATAGATAAGGATATAATGCGTGTCTACCATTTCATTCGTGCAAAACCAAGAGCCATAATACCACCGCTCCACATTGATGAAGATGAAATAGACAAAAGGTATTCTGAATAGGTTGCACCATCGGAAGAAATAACTAGCAGGCAAAATCATCAATGGAATGTAGAGGTAAAGCAACGAATACATCCAAGCGATGCAGAACTCGTTCTCCTCAGGATAGTTCATCACCTCCTTGTTGTTTAGGCTGAACGCATAGAAGATGCCCCAATGCGAAAGCATGATAAGGAACGGAGTCAAGATAACTCCCCACTTGTAGAAGGTCCAGATAGCCCTCTCCCCTTCTGTGGGCATACAACTGCCCTTCGAGTCTTTTCTTTTCATAAGTCAATGAATTAAGTTAATTGTTATGTTGATTTATTATCTTAGAAATTTTAAATGATGCTGCAAATTTACACTTTTCTGCACAAAACCGATGGAAATGTGCCGATTATTTATGTTAAACTTTCAAAAACCAATAATCTACAAGTAAGAAGAACAAACAAAAATCCCCCGAAAATATACGCAATTTTCGGGGGAAACTATACGTTAAGTTATTAATCTACTGGTCCTCGGCCTCCTTTCTTTCCGCTTTGTCCGCACTCTCCAGCTGTTGGATAACCTCTTTTCGCCATCCCCTAATCTCTTTCATGAGTTTGGCATCGAAGGCATCCTTGCCATCAGGAGAAAGAAACATCTTCTTGTTCTCTGATATTCTGCCCCTCAGCCAATCCACATTCTTGGCAGCGTCGATCATCGCCTTGTGCTCGTTATAGAACTCATCACCCTGAGAAGAGAACTCGCCCAGCACGTCCCTCTTATCCATCAATGCCTTTGCCTTCTTCCAAAGAAGCTTCATCTTCAAGTCCTCGAAATCATCCGAGGCAGTGGCATGAGCATTGTAGATGTCATCGGCAGTGATCTTGTGAGGCTTATAGGTATCTTCATCGCCTGTTTCCTTTAGTTTCTCCAGCTTGCGCTCCTCGTCATATTTCTTCATCTTTGGCAGGTTCGCCTTATATTCCTTGTACTCATCCGTGCCAAAGAACTTTTCCATCTGCGAGAAATCACCGCTAGCCGTGGCGTTCTTCTTCAAGTTCCTGATGGTATTCGCAACCCGGTCTTGCTCATCCTTAACATGCCAGAACTCCTCGCCCTTCTTTTTAGAGAGAGGTCTATCGTCAGGGTTACTAACAAACTTGCTAAAGAATGGCACATCCGCAGTCTTGAAATCCTTCGGGTCATTGAGAGCCTTGGTAATTGCGCCGATGACTTGACTGCCCAAAGTATAAGCACCGCCGAGATAGCCACTCAATAGGTGATGTACAACAGCAGGATTGTTCAAATTGAACTTAGCACTGCCGGCACTGTCGATGAAATTCTGCTGCTCGTCAGGATAATCGTTCTGAATGCTGTTCACCATCCTCGAAATTCTCACAAGCCAGTCAGGTGTTCCGGCATAAGCCTTTGTCCAGTTAGGATCATACTTATTGTAATCGCTATCATTGAAGAGAGGCTTTCCGGTGAAATCAACGTTCGCTGCAAGTTCCAGAATTGGACGAGCGAAGTTTGGCATCACGTTCAACCACCAGTTATCCCCATCATAAGAGGTTGGGTCAATAGGGCTCAAGCCAGCAACCTCTCCCAACAACTCAACGGCATATTCTTTCCAAGTTTCCTCTACATTATCATTTCCAGACATCTTGCTAGCTATCATATCACCAACAGAATAGAAAGGTCGGAACTCCTGAGAAATCGGAACCTTCAAGAACATCTTGGTTCCAGGCACCCACATAATGAAGTTGTTTCTTCTATCATATCGGGAGAAGCTCCAGTACTTATCCTTATCATCGTCACCACCAAGAGCCTCCAGCAAGAGTTGGTTGAGCATTGGCGCAAGCATACCGCTCATCATCCACGCCGTAGTCACAGCCGTGAACTTGATAGGGTGATGCTTGGCAAGCGCACCGAGAGTTTGGAGCGACTGAACAGCAGGGTTCACGAAGAGATAGAGATTTCTGAACGTCTGCCAGCTCTCCTCGCCTGTACCTTTTCTATTGAAGTTCAGCGTCACGTCCTTAGCGTTGTTGATGGCCTCCTCCACGCTTCTGCCATATTGGATGGAAGTCTTGTAGATGAGGAAGCGGTTACTACCCTCAGCCACTCGGTTCAGATATTCAATACCCTCCATGATGGCATGAAAAGCCTTCTTTGGGTTCACCTTTCTCCGGTCGAGGTCTTTCAACTCACGATGTATTTTTTCCTTAAAGTCATTAATATCCATTGTAGAGATGAAACCAGTCTCGCCGCCCTTCATCATGTAGTCATAGAACATCTTCTCGTCAGCGTTGGCAGAACCGTTCGCCACCTTCTCCCTAAGCGAGCCATTTTGGTATTCCTTCACAAGTTTGAAAGTGTCCCAAGTTGTCAAGAAGTTCTTTCTCAGTAATATGTTATATCTAGCATCTTCACGAATAGCAGTGGAAGCCATCGTCATGGTGAGGTCACGGAAGAAGTTGGCAGGAACGAAGAGAGGCGACATGGAAGTATATACCGCAGCCATAGCCCTTCCTGTCTTAGCCGCAAATTTCTCAAACATGCTGTTTTGCGTCTCTCTCACTCTCCTCGCTCTGCTATTGTTGATAGCCTGAGCGAGCTGAGGATCTCCGTTCACATAGATAACATACTCCTCGCCGTTTCTCATCACTCTCACCTCATGCTGTCTCTCCTCGTAGTTGGTCTGAGGATAGACGATGTTCAGTCCCTCACGCTGCTGCTTGGCCTCGCCATTGGTACGGAGTCGCTCCATGGTGTCGAGCCATTTCTTGATGGCATCCTTAATCTTGGCAGGGTCAGTCATAGAAGCAGGGATATTTGGCGAAGAAGGCATCCACACATCGTTGCCCTCACTATCCTTGGTCTTCACATACCAAGCCTTGCTCAGCGTCAGCAGCGTGTTCTCAGGATGATTCTCGGCAAGAAGGAGAAGATGCTGCTTCACCCAGTTGCGATTGTTGATAAGAATGCCACTCTCTGCCATATTCTCGATGTATGCGATAGGATCATCGGCGAGCGACGTTCTACCCTTCGCACTCTTCAAGGCTTCATTGAAGGCGCCCTTTCCACCTCCAACATAGTCCCAGACATCATCTGCAGTGGTATCATTCCAACCTCTCAGAGGGATGTAGTTTTGGAACATGCTGTTCACATAGTCGAAGGTTTCCTTCGTCATCATACCAGCATCAAGGCTGTTTCTGAGCACTCTCTTTGTAGCCAAGTTAGTATTCTTCCACAGCTCCGCTGTCTCAGCAGGGAAAGCCGTCTCAACATCATGTACCATATTGTAAGCCTTCGCCTCATAGTCATCACCATCGAAGAGCGAGCTCAGTCCGGCATAGTCGTTAGGTCTGCCTGTCTGTTGGTTGTATCTCTTATCAAGATAGGATGGAGCATATTTCACTCGGATGCTGTCATCGTTCTGCCACCAAGTAACATAGTCTATCTTGCCAGTCTCGAAGTCAACATCGTTCTGTAGCTTATCCACGTCCACCATATAGTTATAGTATTGCGTCAGAGCCGCGGCGTTCTCCTCGTAGTCGTTGGCGAGTGCATCACGGAATGCCATCACTCTGTTTCTCTCCAGTCCATGCTTGGCTATCATGTACACCTTCACATTGTCGTAAGAGTGATCGAGAGCCAACATCAGTTTATGATAGCTCTTTCTCAACGGCTCCAGGAACACTTGGTTATATTCCTCAAACTCATTCTTAGCCTTGCCATGGCTACGGTTCTCGGCAGTGTAAGCATCCTCCCCAATGCCAATATGGTCGATGCCAGCCTCCTTGGCGATAGCCTCCTGAGCCTTGCGAATAGCAAGCATGGCATCTTGCACGGCGATACGAGTGAGCACCGAGCGGCGTTGCAGCTCACGATTGAACTGAGCCTGCGCAGATGGTCCGGTCATCAAGTGCCCCTCATATCGAGGAGCCGTCTTCCACAGCGCATTTTCCACAAGATACTTGTTCACTCTCAGCATATAGTCAAACTGACTCTCGCCCTGCTTTTGCTGAGGCATCACAGGACGCTTGGCATCCTTAGGCAGATTATTCTCCTTCTTCCACTTACTCAAAGCCTTCTCGTAGTCAGAACGGCGAAGGGAATAACGTGCATATCCGCTCTTATCGAAACCTTCAAGCCCTAGATCGTCGATAGTTTCGTTGAAATCATCCATGATGTCGTTAAGAGCCTTATCCATCTTACTCTTGTCAGACACCTCAAACAAACTCTTGATAGCATTTTTGATGGCTTGCCACAACGACACATCACCAACTGCTCTCAACTCGTTTGCTGCATTCATAATTCTTTCACCAAGAGAAATGCTTAGTGCTTTTCTTTGTTCCGTGCTAGCCATGTCAGCTGCAAACTCATAAACATCAGAACCACCATAGTTCTGCCAGTTACCTTCCTCCCAAACAATTCTTCCATCAGACTTAGCCTTGTTGTAGGTATCGATGATGGTATTCACCGCATCTATCTGCTTTGGAGTGAGCACACCTTCTGCTTTTCCCTTCTCCACAAGGTTGATAGAGCCAACCGTTGCCTGATGAAGCATTTCGTGAAGGATAGTGTGGGCTACCTCGCTTTGAGGTGTACCTGTTCTAGTCAAAGAATCAATGAAGAGGGCGATTGTTCTATCCGCATAAGCAACACCCATCGCACCTTCATGAGGAGCATTCTCAACACCATACACCTCGGAGCCAACCTTCTTTAGAATCGTGCACCCCTTCTCAAATAGTCCTCTAAGACTTTCTTTTCCTCCTCTTTCCGCTTCAAGCAATCCATTAAACGCTTTTTCCAATGAATCAAGAGAGGCTTTTCTTCCTCCTTGCAGTCCATAAGTTTCAGCGAGATGCTTTGCTCTAGCGTCTCGATACTCCAGTTCTCGTTTGGCTGCTGCTTCGGCAGCTTTATATTGAGCATACTTATATCCGACAAAACCTCTCTCATTAGGCGTTGCTCCGCTACGTTCTCGTTCCCTAAAATCATAAGTCTTCCTGTTAATATCGTTAACAATATCTTCTCTGCGCATCTTGGAGAAATCACGCAAGTTGTGCTCTACATCAGATTGCAGTCTTGCAATGTCTTTCTCACTAACATATTTATATGTTTCCTTGATGGCAGAATCATAATTCTTTTCTATCTGCGAAGATACACTTTTATCTACATCTGTAGGAATTATACGAGAATCTTTAACGTTATTTTGCTTTCTGAGCGAGAACTTGATGCCATCAGAGCTATTCGCTGCCTCGTCAAAGGCACGCTGCCTGCCACTTTCCTCATTTGGATTATATTCATACAAGGATAGACCTGCCTTTTCAAGTCCCTTTCGAACATCATCCCCAAGATTATTTGGAACGACGGCAGCCACAAACTCATTGAGACGAACAGGACGGTCGAACTTAGTCTCAAAGTAACCACTCTTCAACTCATTCTGCACAGCATCTTTGAGGGCATTGAGTTTCTTCACGAAACTTGCAGTCAGCGTTATGCCATATTCTTTCTTGGCATATTTCTTTGGGTCTGGCTGAACAACAATATCATGAAGACGCTGCTCACCATACATCAAATCATTATATAAGGACTTGGCGAGTTCATAATATACCTCTTCCCATTTATTATAGAAAGCCTCCTTATCCTCATTGGAAGCCAACTTATCCTTGTTGGCACGCATTTCCTCTGTGCTATCTACACGATCAGCCAACTTGGCGATGAAACTTCCAAACGAGGTGTATTCGCCACCATTGGTTTGCTCATTCGCATCTTCTCTCATAGCTTTCGACACATTTTCAAGAGTCTCTGGCACATACTTACGGGTACCATCATTCTTGTACCCACGGAAAATACGGTTCTTAGTTCCGAACTCATCCAGCTTGTTTTCCTGCCAACGGATATAATCGGGATAAAGTCCGTTACTGTTAACGTAAGAGCTAGCCTTCACTTTCGACTTATAGAAGCTGTATTTCTTAGTGTCATCATACTGCTTCACCATATCCTCCACAACCTTCTTTACGTCAGCCTTCCTTGGCGAACCATCCTTGTTAAGCAACTGAGGGGCATAGTCACGTTCAAAGATTTCCTTAACCTGAGCCCTAACCTTAGGATTGATAGGAGCAACCTTCGCACCTGTATCCTCATAAATCTGCTTTCTCACCTGCTTGGAAATGTCACTCCAAGTAGGCATCACGATAGCAGATTTAGCGAGCTTAGTAACCTTGTCGTTCAACTCAGGGTCACTCTTCATTGCATCAAGAATCTCCTTAGCTGTAGGATGATTTTCAATTATTTCCTGCCAGCGATAATCCACATCAGAATCATAGGCTTTCAAGTCGATGCCCTTTTCTTTCAGATACATCAATTCCCAAGCAGGCACACCATTATCCTCCAGTACAGCTTTCGTTTGCCTCAAAATCTCGGACTTATCAGCACTAGAGTATTCCAGCCCATCTACCCATTTTTTGAATTTCTCATAACCCTTATCAGTCATTTGACGTTCTACCGAAGGGTAACGCTGAGTATATGCGTCAGTTGTCCAAGTGCCAGCAGTTTTGCCAGTACGTTTATCCACAAGGGCAGAAGGAGCGATGAGAGAAATCTCACCAAAGTTGTTATGTGATGCCTTGTCTGTATCAATCACAGCAAGTGAAGGATTGGCAAGGCCACCCAGTTTCAAAGCCCTTCTCAGCTTATCCTCTGTAATGTTATGAACTCCAGCAAGAGTTTTATCACCCTTCAATGAGAAGCGAGCACTTGTTTCAGCCACAGCCTTCTTGAAAGCCTCATACCTATCCTTGTAAGTGACAGATGAAGGCTCGCCTTGCTCATAACGGTTTCTGTACGTTGCACCACTCTCGTTGTCAGCATTAGGGTTTCTCTTGCCAACAGCCTCATACTTGTCAGGCACTTTGCCTTCCACCTTATTCACTTGATCCTGGAAAGGCTTGTCAAGGTCGAAGAGTTTGTAGTTACCATAAGGCTCAGCCACCTCTCTGCCCCAATCGTTTGTCACAACCTTGTTGTAATACTCGCTCCAAGATTTAGCCAATGCCTTCTTCTCAAAGTACTCAGGCATTCTGCCCTCATGGCTCATATCCACGATGGCATACTGCTTGCTCTCGTCCGGTCTGTTCTCCATGGCAAAGTTGTAGGCATTCTCAGCCGCTTTTCGCTCAGCCTCATTTCTGATGGAGAACTTCAAGGCAGGATGTACGAGGAACTCCTCGAAGGTCTCAGGAGCCTTCACCGCATTCTGAGCAATAGAGTGATCGGCGAATGGTTTCATCTTTCTTTTCGATGAATCCACCCACTTGTCAAAGTCCTCCTTGCTCACGCCTGTGATGGAGCCGAGCCCCTTCCATCCCTTGCTATAGTTGGAGAGATAAGCCTTCTTGGCATCCTCCTCAGAGTCGAAGCCATACATCACCTTGTGCTCATCGAAGGAGCCATCAGCATTCTTCTGGTCCACCACATATACATTGCCATGCCAGTTGTCGAGGTCTGCATCGTCATTGATGAACATATCGAGGTGGTCGCCGTCCTTGCCAAACTTGCCACGGATATAACCATAGGTATCGTGCATGGAAACTTTCCATTCCTTGCCGTCGGCATCCTTGCCCGAACGAGTAGACCCCTTTGGGTTCTCAATGGTAAAGTCGTAGCCACCAAACTTAACATGTCCCTTCTTGTAGTTGCCACTCTCCTTCTGTACGTCCGAAGGATTAGTGTCAGTCTCATCAATGGCATTCTTCAAGCGAAGGGAAAACTTTTCGCCATTTTCCTTGGTGGTTTCAGAAGAATTGTCTATCTTTGCACCAGATAAGCCATCCGTAAGGTTGGAAAGACCACCAACCTCTTCTGATTGTTCAGAAGGCAGTATGAGGATTTGGTCGCCCTCACGGATGGCTTGTTTTTTAATCAACTCCAAGTTTTTATTATTTACAAAGTACCAATGTACGATTTCCACATTATCTTTATTAGGATTCACCTCCAGTAAGACAGTACGGTTCTTCCCTTCCTCATCCTTGGTATTGATAAGCACCCAATTATACGGTCTCTTCGCCTTTTGGTTTTGACCGTACAAATCAGGATTGTATAAGGCAAAATTGAATATTGCCTTGCTTTGTTCTGGAGTAACATCTTTGTGACGCATATAATTGCGCTCAAAGATATTCTTCTTGATGATGACAGGCTTGTCAGCAACACCAATGGCATCAGCAACCCTCTTAGAAAGTGTTGTCATCTGAATATTTCTGCTTGGATGCAAGAAATCATCATCCGTCAAATCATCAACAGATTTAATCTTGTCAAGTTTCAATGTGCCATCGGCACTCAGTGGGTTGCCTTGGTTGTCAGTTTTCAAAGAATACTTGGTATCTGTTGTATCAGCAGCACCAACCTTAGTTTCACTCAAACCATCAATGAGATTGTCAACCATGCCGAAGTTGTCAGCCACTGCCTTCTTCACAGCCTTAACTACATCATCACCCACCTCTTCCTTTCTTCTCATTCGTCTCACCACATAGTCGATGGCTTGTGCTGAATCAGAAGTAAAGATACCTGTCTTGTAATTGTAGGACTGAGCATTGTTCATACCATAGCCCACATCACGTGTATCATGCTGAAGTTCTTGCATAGCATTCAGAATATCCAAAGCCTTCTTTGCATCCACCTTGGCATCATAAATCTTAGAGATAGCCTTACTAGCCATCTCCTCAGCTTCAATATCTGCTAAGCCTTGTTTTGCGGCTGACGATTTTACCTCATGGTCAGAGATATTTGGATAGACCTCAGTAGGATGAGCCACACGACCATCAGGAAGAGTGATATAGTATCTCAATGGGCGATTGGTAATGTCGCTCATTACGTAATCATCAGCCGTAGGCTCATACACTCTCTTCTCCTTGCCGTTAGCCGTCTCCTCAATATGGAATGGAACACCATTCACCTTGTAGGCATCCTTCAATGTGGAAAGCACCTCCTTCTTCTCATCCTCGCTAAGAGATTTACCAACCTCAAAGCGAACTGGTTTACTCTTCAACGAGAACTTGGTATGCTCTGCTATCTTCATATCCTCTGGCTTGAAGATAACATAGTTGGTGTCACCTTCCTCAGTACCACCACTAATAGTGCCAGCAGGATATTTAATACCAGTATAGCCAAGAGAAGAAAACAATTCACTTGCACCCTTATCAGATATGTTGTTACCTAAGGTATTATAGAAATCACCGAATATTTCCGCACTATCTATACCTTCAGTGAACTCTGTAAGCATATCTTGCTCAAATCTCTCTTCAGTCTCTCCCTCATCAAGATACTCTTGCAAGGCATCCTTATATTGTTGGGTGGCTTTTATGGATTGAGGATAACCATCTTTAAACATATCCTTAACCTTCTGCTTTATTTCTTCAGAAACAGGAGCGTACCAGTCCAGATAGTTGCCACCCTTATCATCAGGGATATTCACCTCATACAGATAAGAAGGATTTTTAATTTCAACAATATCATCATTTTTCTTAGCAAGAATCTTAGACAATTCCTTTATATCCTCATCTATTTCATCATCTGGGTATGTTGCCATTGTCTTTTTCAAATCCTCTCTAGCATTATCAAGACCTTTGGTTATATCTTGGTTCTTATAGATGTAATGTCTAAGCATGTCCTCAGCTCCAAACGACACATTACCTTTGATGTCAAAGTCAAGTCCCTTGTTGTTACCCTTGGCAAGCATAGCATAGTCTTTTCCTATCTTCTTGCTTGAAGAAACATAGCCACCCCAACCAAAATACTGCGAACCAGCTCCCTCACTCATGTGGTCGAAGTCAAACTCGGTAAAGTCGGCACCGCTACCATGATACACCTTCAACGAGAACTTAGGAGCATTGGCAATCTCCTGATTGATACGATTAACAATCTCATCCGATACGATGTCGCCCTCTTGAATCTGCTGAGGCTCACGCCCTGCCTTCTTCACAAGGTCTGCTTGCTCAGCTCTAGTCAAGATACGGTTCACCTTCATCGCGCCAGTGATAACCCAAGGATCAGTGGCAGGGTTAGCATTAGTACGATACTTATAGGAGCCATCAGTAGGCAGATGCTTCAATCCAGCAAGAGAGTGAACAAACTTGCCATTCTCGTTGTAGCCTTCCTTGTTAGCCTCATCCTGATAGTCCACATCGTCGGCATACTCCACTTCGGCAAAGACAAAGTTCTTAGGGAAGTACTTGCCTACCTTGATAACCTCGCCCTTCTTATTCTTGATGCCAAGAGGATTAGGAACTTTCTCGCCCTTGTTGAACTGCAAGGCATAAGGAATTTCACCCAGATGCCATCCTGGGCGATAAGCCAAAGTACCGCTACCACCTTGCGTGCCCTTGCCACCTTGCTTTACCTGAGGTCTTCCGGTCTTGCTCTCTCCAGCGATAGGAGCAGCATCAGCATCCAGCCAAACACCCACAGGAGTAGCATTTCCATTCGGGTTAGCTACCATAGGAGGATAGAGCTTGCCATCCTTGCCCAGCAAGAACACCTTATAGCCGATGCCCTTCTTCTTAGGCTCGGGCTTGGTACGAAGAGAATATTTCACCTTTTCGCCATTTTCTTGGCTATTTGTTTGGAGAATAGAAATTAATTTCTTATCTTTGCCAACAGAATTATTAGCGGTAGTAAGCTCTGTGCTGGACGTTGCGTCAAAACCGCTATCATTCTGAGTTCCTTGGTTAAACTCGGGAGTTGTTCCGAAAAGTGAATCAAGGAACTTATTTTTTTCAATATTGCTCAACTTATGGTCGTAATAACGATTTCCGTTTGGCTGCTCTGCAACAACAGCACGAACAGTATAATCCTTATTGCCAATCTTTAAGCCGCAAACATAGTAATGATACCGAGATACATCTTTGTTCTTCTCTGTGTCAGTGTTTTCCTCACTACCAATATATATAGCATTCTCGATAATTTGAGGTATGGCTGCAACACTTTGCAACTGCTCCACATTCTTATAGTCGTGGTTAAGCACCTCCTTAACACCGGTCTTGCCCAATTGGATAGATGCGCCTGTATCTTTGTTCATGTACGAGCTACGCAAAGACTTGCCATATTCCAACGCATTCTTCTTGTATTGCTTCAAGTCTTCGGAAGGAGTCACCTCATTGCCAGTTATCTCAATAGGTTTACTTTCACGTAGCTTTTCAATACGCTGAGCCTTCTCTTCATCCTTCAAGCTGAACCTCGCACCAGACGATGATGATGCAAACGTGCCCTTGGCAGTAGCCACATACGCTTGCTCAATGTTGCGAATCACCTGCTCTACAGCAGGGACGAACTCAGTGCCAGTGAAAGCACGTCTTATCTTCATGAGAATATCATGGATCGCCGCAAGCAAAGGATGACTCATCTTCATGGCAATACCATGAGCAAGGTTCAAGTCACGCATCAGCTCACCGATACCATCAGCGATAACCTCTTCCTCATAATAAGAACGGTCACGCCCAGCGATGCCAGCCTCTGAATAACGTTTCTCCATCTTGTCCACCACCTTGTCAAAGTCCTTGTCATAAGCATTCTTGATGATGTTTTTGAACTCCTCATAAGATGTTGGGTTCACGCTCTTCATTTCGTGAGTCATTTCATGGCCGAAGATAAACTGCGCACCCTCAGTGACGGAAGAGTCAAGAGTGAGATAGATGGTACGATGCACATCACCATCAGCATCCGTCGTTTCATCATACCAGCCGTTACCCATCTTGTCGGTATACTGCCAGTTGATAGTAGCACCCATCATCTTGGCGATACGCTCAAAGGCTCTACGAGTCTTCTTGCCTACCACGTCATCCACTACCTGCATATCCTTCACCCTGTTCTTTTCAATGCTTTCCGCGCGCTCACTTTGAGCTTGCCACTGAGCATCATTTCTTGCAGAGAATGGAACATCATTAATTTGCTCACCAAGCGGTTTATCTTCTGTTGCATCCTCAGGAGTCTGCTCCTCAGTAGGCACCTCATTAGACTCATTAGACTCATTAGACAAATCATTAGATTTTTCATCAGTTTCATTAGACAAACGAGTATTTTCAGCCTCATTTTTCTCATCCTCGATTTCACGCTCAGCCTGAGCGATACGAGTGTTCTCAATGAGGTGGTTCATATCATAAGCATTCATATCACTCATGATAAGGTCGAGAAGGGCATTTCTGATTTCCTGGTCGGAAACATTTTCAAACTGCTTAGGGCGATTGTCCCACAACTTATGAACAAACTCATCAACAGTCTGACCCTTGCCCTCAGCGGCGAGCACACGGCTCTTGGCAAAGTCCTTGCGTTCCAAACCTGTCTCTTGCTTCACGCCCTTCGAGTTTTCATTTCCCTCATAGTTGAGAGAGTAAGGAGCGATATTGCTAGACACATATTCCTCGATGGTCTGAGGCTCATGATCGAAGACGTTCACGCCCAAACCATCATACAAGCGATGCAAGACCTTGCCCACAGTGTCATTCCAGAGAGCCGTCACATTCTCTGCCTTGCCATTCAATCGCTGATACTTTGCCTTCGCCTTGTCGATAAGGTCTCGTCTGCCCTCAGGAGTATCAGCCCTCTTATTCCACATACGTTCGTCATAAGCATCCTTCACAGCCTTGGCAGCGTCGTATTCAGCCTGAGCCTCAGCGATGGCCTTCTTCTTGGCATCAGCATTCGCCTTCTGCTCTGTGAAGTTCTTGCCGGTCACCTTCATGTTTTCAGCCTTATCGAGTGCCTTCTTTGTTGAAGACACACGGTCGGAGATAATCTGGTCGGCATCATCCTCGAAGGTGGTATCATAGAGCTCAGCCACTTGTGCAGGAGTCAACTGCGACAAATCAGGATTGCCGTCTTCCTTCATCTTCACCTCTGTTCCGTCTGAAAGAGTAATGGCAGGAGCGGTTTCAGCCTCAGCAGGTTTCTCGTTTTGATTTTCAGCAGGAGCCTCAGCAGGCTTCTCATCAGTAGGAGTGGCTTCTTCCTCAGCAGGAGCCTCAGTCTCACGTGTACGAGTCTCTTCCTCAGTAGTGTTACCTCTATCTGCCTCTAATTTAGACGAGTTATTGTCAAGATTTTGTGATTGCTCTTGCTGAACCTCGTTACCCACCATCTGTTTATAATCGTCTACACTCATCGACTCACCAAACTGCACTGCGTCAGCCTTCTTCACTCGGTTGGTTACCTTATAGCTACCATCCTTGTTTTGGCTCAAAGTGGTAATGCGCAAACGACTATCGCCAATTCTGCCAGTCACAAAGTTCATCTTATCCTCTTCTCCGGCGATGATGGCAGGAGTAATCTTGCCCCCGTCATCTATCATCTGGTCGAAAGGCATCTGGTCTACTTGGGCTTTAGCCTGTCCCTCTACTTGGTTCTGTACATTCTCAGCCTCCTTGGCAGTGAGACGAAGACCATCACTCTGGTCTCTCAACTGCTGTAGGTCGACGAGTGAAGGATAATTTCCTTGTTGTACATTGCCATCGATGGAAATGGTAACTGTGCCGTCACCATTATCAGCCAGCACCTCATAGTCATGCTGAGTGCCGTCCTGATCCATCACGGTGAACTGCGAACCTACCTCTACTCTACCATCTACGTCTCTCGTCTGTTCACGAATAGCCTTCTCCCTAGCCATTTGTACGGCCATGGCCTTGGCATCAGAGGCATTCACCTCCTCGCCGATGCTAGCAAAACGTGTAGGGTCACAACTCTCCACCTTGCCAGTACTAGGGTCATAGTAGAATATCATCTTGTCAGAACCTGAAACATCAATGGCACCATCATCATGCGTAGAAACATTTCCACCGAGAATGTAGACAGGGAAATCCTCCTCTTGGTTATTTCCCTTCATCATGGCATTGCGCACAGTGCCGCGACTCTTATCTGTAATCATATCGGCACGAGTGGCAGCCTCCTGAGCGGCTGTATCAACCTTGTCCCTAACGTTATCCATCACGCCTTGATAACGAGCCTTGGCAGCCTGCCATTGATAAATAGCCATATCCTTGGCGTCACTCTCTCCAGTCATACCATCGAGAGCCGTATCGTCCAAGCTTCTCGCCTGTTCCTCTGAAATACCGAACATCTTGGCGATATTGCGCAAGCGAAGCTGATACTCCTGCTGAATGTCATGAGTAGCCGAGCCTTCTGCCTCATGTCCCTCGGAATAAGCATTATCTATCTTCTCTTGATGTTGATCCTCAGGAGTGTTCTGCTCTCCAGTCATCGCCTTGGCATTCATCTGCATAGTGCTTGCGAGGTTGTAGCCACGCATCTTCATCAAGTTCACACCATAATGTACGGCCGCATTAATCTGAGCTTTGCTCATGCTGCCAGTGGAGCGGATGATGTCAACCATCACGTCACCCATCTTCTCATTTGGTGTATTATCAATCTTGTTTTTGAGGTCTGCCCATTTCTGCTGAGCATCCTCAGTATTACCAAAGGCAGAGGAAGCAGCAGCATCGGCATTGTTCACCTTATTCTTGAAACGATAGTATTGAGCACGATTATACACACCCTTCACAGGACGCATACCTGCACCAAGGGCATACATGGAGCCAACGGAGATAGCCATACCTCCGATAATATCCATCTGTTGGCGAAGGTCGGCGAGGTCGCTGATTTTATTGTCACCGTCTAGGATGGCATGAAGAGGGATGCCGATTTCCTCCTCCATCACCTCTTCACCGAAACCATTGATGCCAAACTTAGCCATCCATTTCTTGGTGCCAGCATACCAATCCTTCGTACCAAGGTTTTTGAAGAACTCAGCAGAGCGAGTCATGCCATGCTTTTCCATAAAGTTGAGAGCACCCTTCTTGATGCCATAGTCATGTCCGAAGAGTTTTTCAGTGTAGTTCTCCACCATGGCCGATGTCAAACCCTTATAGAGAGCCTTGCCCATCGTCTCACCGCCTTCATGCAACAAGTTGCCATTGTCGTCGAAGGTGCCAAACTTATAGCTACCATCCTCATCTTGATAGAGCGTACCCAAATGACGCTGCATGATGTCGGCACCAGTCTTCAAAGCTTGTGTACTTGCGGCCATGGCATAAGAGCCGATTACATCACCTGCCACCACACCTGTATTTTTCAAAATGGCAGCACCCAGTTTGCTCATACCCTTCTTGGCGGCATATTTCAGAGCTTCCTTGCTCACCACCCTGGTAATGCCACCGTAGCCACCAGTCATGAAGAAATCTGCCATGAATGGAAGACTCTGACCTGCAATCTTAGTCCAGCGATAAGCCTTGCCCATCTTCTCATCTTCGAGAGCTGCGGCAGCGTCAGCACCGAGCTTGCTCTTCAAGAGGGTCTGTTCCGAGGCAGTGAGAGGCAGTTTGTTGTCTATCTTTGTTTTGATACGTTCCATCTGTCCCATCACGGCGAAATCTGTCAATCCGAAATCCCATGTCTCCGCATTGAAGGCAGTGTTGTCGAGAGCCTTCCAAGCATCCTGCCATACGCTGCTATTTGGGTATTGTTTCACAGCCTCCAAACTACCAATCTGCTCGTTAACGAGAGCCAGAGAGGTAGCCAACTTATTGCGATAGTCGCTAGACGCTGCATCACGTCCATTACCTGCACCGATGCTAGCACCGTAAGAAAGCAGAGGATTTCCGTTCTTAGCATTGTCCTCGGCGATGGCTGCTTCTATTTGTTTCTTTCGAGCATAAGCCTCATCAAGTTTGCGTTTCAACTGAGCATCGGCGCCCTCCTCAGTGAGATAGGTCCCATCCTTGCCGATATTCTCTTGTAGGTCATAATTGCCATTCTTGTCACGCACATCGAAGACGGAAGGAATCTCTCCAGTATCTACAGCCTCCTGATAAGCATTGTTCTGCTCATCAAGAGCCCCTTGCTTCTGTTGAGCCTCAGGCAGCGTATAAGCATCCTCGTTGTCAGAGGTTACATAGGTGCCAGCTTTGCCAGTCTCAGGGTTATAAGCGAAATCATCCTTCACGATGTTGTCTGCATCGCCATAGGGTGTTTTATGGGTACCGATATTCACACGCCCGAAATCATTCTTTCGTCTGTCTCTGCGCTGTTTCAGCGTATTGTAGCGTCCTGCATTGCGCATGGTCTGCCCTGCGCTCTGGGAGATGGAACGAGCACCAGCCGAAAATCTAGCACGATCGGCAGCCGTCATAGGAACGTCACCGCCATTCGCTCTAGAAGAATCCTTGCTCACAGGATGGAACAAAGCCGTATAGAAACGCTCATACGTATCAGGTACATCGAAGTTCTGCTGCTTCAAACTCTGGTAGATAGCATGACGGTTGTCAGCACCTGCCTTGCCTTCCCTAGTTAGAGCACTCTCAAATTTGTCGTAATCATCCGGCACGTCGAAGTTCTGCGCTTTCAGATTTTTGAATAATGTGTATAATGGTCTTTCTGCCATAATATCTTGGAATTATTTTGTTACTATCTTGTTTTACCATTTCACGCCTGTAGGCTTTTTCTTGCCCTTAGGGGAACTACCCTTGCCACCAGTCGGTTTCTTGGCAGGGGTGGAAGCACCTCTCTGCTGAGGCTTGTTGCCAGTTCCAGGAGCCGCCGTAGCGGAATGTCTGCCCTTCACCTTATCCATGATCCAACGCACGTTAGTAGCCGTCACCTTGCGAACTTGGATTTGATTCATTACCTTGTCAATCTTCTCCTTCCCCTCAGGTGACTCCATCATGTCATAGTACTCGTACCAATAGCCTATGTTCGAAGAGTTACCCTTGCTAGAGGATGAGGCTTTGCTAGCCACTCGTCGCTCACGCAGCAAGGCTATGCTCTCCATTGCTCTTTGGTGAGATAGTTTGCCCTCAGCCTCAGCCTTTCTTATTTCAAGTATCTTATTCTTGTAGTCGGCATCAGTGGTATATTTCCACGCCGTCAAGTCGAGGCTTCTATCTTTTTGGTCGAGGCTTCTATCCTTCTGGTCGCCCACTCGGTCACGATTTTGCGCCAACTGATTGTGGTAGCGTATCTGTTCCGCTAGGGTAGCATCATTCTTTCTAGCCTCCTCGTCAAGAGCCTGCGCCTTCAAGTAGCCATTCAAGTAGGCAGAGTGATTTTTTTCTCTCTCAGCTTTCAGTCGCTCACGACGCTTGATATAGTTCGCTGTCAAGTCCTGCCGAGGATCATGTGTAGACTGCGCGCCATGGGCAGTGGAAACCATATTGGCGATAGCCGACAGACCATCACTGATGCTAGCAATCACCGCCTTCTGTCTCTCCCTGCGTTCACGGCGAGCCTTCTGCTCCGGAGATTCCTCCTCACCCTGACTGAGCATTTTGAACATATCGGTATACGAGAGATTACGCTGCTCAGGTGCAGCCTCAGCAGAGGAAGCATCTTTCTGTTGAGGCTTTGGTGGATTATCAGGTATCTCCTTGCCATGCATCATAGCTTGCGCCGTTTCCATGTTTCTTTGTTCGGCAGACTTGTCGTTGTAGGTCAACTGCCCCGAGGATGGAGCCACGCCCTGAGAATTTACCTGCTGTTTCTGCGTCACAGTTTGCGTGGTCTTCATTCCAGAAGCCATGACATCTGCACTCGGCTTTTGTGGAGCCTGAATGCCGTTCTGTTTCTTCAATTCTTCTTCTGCTGTCATATCAGTTACGAATTAATTTTTTCACCCAAGCTATTCAATTGGTCTTTTGTTGGCAATGCAGTAACAGATGCCTTAACTCCCAATGGATCATCTTGATTCTTTGGTATTTCCTTAGCAGCCTCATTCAATGGCTTGAATGTTTTTCCACCACCCGAACCATTATCCAATGCACTCACAATGTTTGCAGCCGTTCCAACCACACCAGAGACAGCAGAGGCGATTTGTCCTGCCTCGTCAGCCTTCATCTGCATCTGTTGGCCTTGTATCTGTCGTTTGTTCTCCATGTACTGCTCTTCCACCTTATCCTTGCGAGCCTCATTCTGAGATACAATCTGCCCTGTAGTGTCAGCGATGGTCTTGTTGTTTGCCTCCTTCACCGCCGTGGTAGAGTCGTCAGTGCCACCCATCACCGATTGTCTACCCTTCGCCGCCTTGTTGCGGTTCTTGATAGTCTCGTTCATCTGAGTGAGCATTCGCTGCACGTCAGCACGTTGCGTTGGGTCTGCATTATAGTTACGGTCATACCACGCCTGATTATCTTTCAGCTGTTCTTGGAGCATTCTACGTTGCTCCTTACGTTTCTGGGAGTTGGCTATGCCTCCAGCCACCTGCCCTGCCACCTTCAAGGCAGCACCTGCGATTAATCCGAGCATACTATTCTTGATTAATTATTAAAAAATAAACTTTCACTGCAAAGATAATGTGGTATCTTTGCAACCAAGGTTTATTTATTAATGTTATGGCAGAAGAGACGAACGATAAGAAGGGCACAGACCGTGATGACAAAGGAAGGTTTGTCAAGGGTCGGGCGAAAACAGGTGGCAAGCCCAAGGGCTATGAGTCACCTGCCAAGAAATCGTTGCGTAAGATGGCCGAGGATTATACCGTCAGCCAATGGGAGAAATTCCAGGAGATGCTAGATAATTGCGAGCCAAAGGACTATTGCAAGAACTTTATAGACCTCATGAAACTCAATGTGCCAGCCCTACAGTCGGTAGACCTCAATGCCGTGGTCGAGAAGAAGGAAACCATTGAGGGACTCTTGAAGGAGCGATCCATCAAGAAGGAGAAAAAATAATTTGGCTTTTTTACGAGTTTTTACGTTGATATATTGATTAGTAGTTAGTAAGTTTTTAGGTTATCTTAGGTTGAAAGATTGTTTTTAATGGGTAAAAGGTGGAATGCGTGAGCACTCCACCTTTATTTTTATCCAAAGAAGCGATCGATCAATCCGACGGCCTCATCCTTTTTCTTATCCACAATCTTCGCATATATCTCAGTCGTGGTTACTTTCGTATGTCCCATGAGCTTTGAGGTTGTATATAGGTCAGCCCCCAGAGTCAGCATCATTGTTCCGAAGGTATGCCGAGCCGTATGGAACGACACAACCTTATCCACCTCAGCGTCACTAGCCCAAGTCTTCAACCTCCTGTTTAGTTCACTCGGTTGAGGAAGAGTTGAAAACACTGCATCCTCATCCTTCGCACCCTCCCTATCGGGCAACCATTTCCGAGCCTCCTCCGAAAGCGGATAGGTCACATATCGCTGAGTCTTCTGCTGCAAGGCAGTCAGCGTCATCCCCTTCTCGGTCTGCTTCAAGTCGCCCCACCTCAAAGCCCTGATGTCCGAGATACGTAAACCGCAGAAGCAAGAAAAGAGAAAAGCCCTCTTTACATCCTCTCGTTTGCAAGGGGTAGCAATCATCCTCTTCAACTCGTCTAGTTCCAGATAGACACGGTTGCTGTCTGGCTCCTGTATTTTCGCCGAACTCTCAATCTTATGATATGGGTTCTCAGGAATAATGCCATCACACACCGCCTTATTGAGAGCACGGTTGAAGACACGGAAATAATCACACTGCGACTGCTGAGAAATTTGCTTGTAGCAAGCAGCCTTCTTGCCAATGCCTCCAGCAGTCTTCAAGTATTGGATGAATCCCTCGCAATACTCCTTGTCAATCTCCCCCATCTTCACGCCCTCACCACGATAAGCAATCAGATGTTTTTTCACTTTCAGGATATTGTCGCTGTAGGAAGAGCTTCGCCCCACCTTCAACTTATACTGAGCGAAGGCATCAAGAAAATCCACGAGCCTTATCTTTAGATTATCTTTGTTGTAGATGCCTGCCTTGCTAGCCCCGAGGGCGACGATACGCTTAGCCTTGATGGCTGTGGCAAGTTCCAAGATGGCAGCGTTCTCCCTGGCAATCTTTCTACGATCACGCCCCACCTCAGGTTTGAGATATAGCTTTAGAAACTCATACCTCCTCTTGCCGTCTTGATAGATGTCAAGATAGATACTTTTGTTGCCGGTAGCCAATTCCTTGAATCTGATTTTTACAGGTTCTTTGTTGATAATTTCCTCTTTCATAAAGCTGATATTTAATATTGCAATTCCGCTGCAAAGATACAAAGAAAAATCGAGACTGAGTAACAAACGAGTAACAAAATTGCACCAAATGGGTAACAAATCACCACCAAATCGTTTGTTTCTTGTTACTCTCTGATTTTCACTTCAAGAATCGCAAGTTATTAATTACCAACTATTTATGAAAGATAGAGTAATGAATTTGGTACACTTTCAAAGTATTTGTTCTATACATATTTAATATTTTATAACCTTTTAATAATCAGAACAATTCAAACTTTTTCGGCAACAACGAGTAACAAAATAGTAACAATGTTGTCACCGCCATGTTACCGAGTAACATTTTGCACTGCAAAGGTATAACTTTCTTTCGAGACCACAAAGAACTTTTAATATTTTTTCTTACTCGTTAATCAAAATGCGGTTTTTGAGCCAATGACAAACGAGCACCAAACACACAACATTTAATTTTTCTTTCATCTGTTAATCTGTAAATTTTATGGTAATTTTACCCATTTTGCGGTTCCAAATATTCTTTCTATCTTTGCAGCGCAAATCAGTTGTAGCGGACTGTTTGATATTTCAAGGCATTCCTCCTTTTCTTCGAAAAAGGCTGATATATAAATCCCTCGGGCTATCCGCTACACGGCCTGGGGGATTTTCTTTTTCTCCCAGATACGACATACGAGGTTCAATCCGTGCAGTCCTCTTCGGACGGTCTATCCGATATATAAAACTGCTCAGTCAGGCTGAATATATTTCATGCGTCAAGTCCTGCTCTGTTCCACCCATTAACAACAGGCACCCATAACAACAACCCTAAGAGGCGCATGGAACGAACTAACTTCGTGGGGAACGATGTTTAGTGCTGGCTATAGTGTAGCGCATCCTTGATGTACGCAGTACAATTAAGACACAAAAATAAAGCGTGCGCTCACGCCCACGCCCATGCTCACTGAGTTCATGGGGGAAGAATGGGATATGTACATTATCGAACATTAAATAACAATAGCGTATGAAAAGACAAGAACTTGAAACAATTATTGCTCATGCAAACGAAATCATCAGGAACTGCATCAGTGGTGAAACTACGGAAGAGAATGACCTGTACGAAAAAGGCTTTTTCAATATCGATGATTTTAAAGACGTTGTAAATTTGGAGGAAGAGTAAATGAAGCATATAAGTTATTTTTCAAGAACAATCTTTGCATTAGGGTTGCTTCTCTTGTTGTTCTCCTTTGGGTATATAACCTTGGAAATTCACTTGGTTTGCTTTGTGATGTACATAGGCCTCATCCTTACATTACTTGGCAGCCTTATGTGCAAGGTATATGAGGAAGACAACTATGAGCAACCAGAAGATTAACCAAATAAGAAAGGGAAGAAACAATGACACGTGATGAAGCAAAGCATCTGTTGCCTATTATTAAGGCATTCAGTGAAGGAAAGACCATACAACGCATTGAAAAATACAATGGTATGGATTGTGCCGTAGATATAAAGAGTGCTGATATTAATTTCGATAGTTAACCATCAGAGTATTACCGCATCAAGCCCACACCAAAGTACCGTCCTTTCAAGGATGCAGAGGAGTGCTGGAATGAAATGTTGAAGCATCAGCCAGTGGGGTGGATAAAGAACAGAAAAGGCTCATATAACTGTATCACTTGTGTAAACAAGGAGAGCGATGAAGAGTGTGTTTCGTTCTCAGGTGATGAATGTGATTTCGAGTATCTTTTCGAAGATGCTAAGTTCTATGATGGTGCTCCATTCGGTGTTAAAGAAGAAAGCGAGGGTTGAGTATGACAAATATGGCATTAGGGCTAGGAATAATAATAGGAATTAAGTTAAAAGGGGAATAGTTACATGAAATTAAAAAAGAAAGAGAAGTTAACAGCATATTGGGATAATAAAGAGAACTGTATTGGTTCTTATCATCCTTTAGGAATATTTACACATACAGATTCTAATTATCTTTTTGATAAAGTATTCTCCAAAGAATTCGTCAAGGAAATGACAGATAGAGGATATGATGTAAAAACAATGAAATTTGAAATTTCTCCAAAGTTACCAAACTATAAGAATTTTCGTTGCTTATCAGAGAAGTATTTTGGAAAGGAGGATAGTGTTGAACTTAAAGAAGAGTGATATGGAAAGACAAATAACAATCAGTGTAGATGAGTATAACAAGCTCATTGATATGCACACAAAAAGAGAGGAACTTCCTGAGAAGATTGAAATAAAGAAGTTTTCCTCTAAGTGGTGGAACTTCATCAAAAGAGCATCGCTTTCTCTATTCCATTATAACAAGAACGTTGAGCAGCAGAAACTCATTAAGTTATGTATAAATATAACAGCCTCCCATATTAATGGCAACCTCCTTGGAGGTTATTGGAATGGTGATTTATCTGATTACATTAAGGAGAATTTTAGATATTATTCAGAACATCATTATGAGGTATCTGCATATAGAGAAATAATGAATATTCTAAATAAGAAGTGATATGAAATTAGAAAATATTAAATTCAAGGCAAAGAGTATTTATAATAACGAATGGGTTCATGGAGACTTAATACATAAGTCTAATTGTACTCAAATATTTATGGGGAAAGGTGAAGCTGGGCACATAATGTGCCCAAGAGTAGACCCTTCAACCGTCTGCCAGTACACAGGACTGAAAGACAAGGATGGAAAGGAAATTTGGGAAGGCGATATTGTTTCAAATGGCACGCCGAACAATGGAATAATTATT
>ERZ808266.195-NODE-195-length-24125-cov-11.896053_pt1 | contig 24125 bp, 17 predicted proteins | sample MGYA00521278_ERZ808266 | MGnify/ENA primary metagenome ERZ808266 (study PRJEB31516, sample SAMN03275591) | gut metagenome | biome: mammalia-associated habitat; material: feces | host: Papio cynocephalus | place: Kenya | collected 2012-08-02 ... | reverse complement strand
CATTGAAAGTGCCGCGCATAGGCGCCCGCAGAACGTGCCGCGACGCGTTCCGGGGTGTCCTGCGCCTTCCAGGGGCGACCCGGTCGATGAATTTCTTACCTAAACATAAAGGCATCCAATTGAAAGGAACATGAAATGTACGAGGATAATCGCAACTCTGACGGTTCCCCTCGCGATATCGCGCCGCGTCCGGATTCGATCGACAAGTCCCTGGATTTCTACCAGGCGCTCGTGAAAGAAATAAAACTTCCCATCGAGCAATTCGACAAGTTCGTGCAGGAGGCTTTGAAGGACACATCCCTCAAGACTGCCGAGGAGAGCGAAAAGACGGGAAAGTTCGCGGATACGACCACCACGCTCGGGCAGCGGCTTTTAGTCACGATCGAGGCCTTTAAAAGAGCAAATGAACAGATTGCCGCGTTGCGGGCAAAGTACGGGGAGAGTGTAGGGGACCCTGTCGATGCCGAGGCTAATCGAAAGGCCGCCGAGGCCGCCCCAAAAGACGAGGAGATCGCGGAACTTGATGATACTCGCGTTGACGAGGAAACCGAAGAAGATCGCAATTGTTGATTACGCCCGCAGCAAGATGAATTTCGGCTTGCGGACGATTTCGTTCGCCGGAATCTGCCGGTTGTTGAAGAGGTCCGCGACTTCCGGGCCGAACTTCCGCGTGAACAGGTCGTACGGCGTCTTGTCCACGAGGACGGGCGGACAGCTCTTCCTCTGTGATGTTCACGCCTTCGCGCGCCTTTGCGAGGATCGTCTTTGGCGGAAGTCCGAGCGTCCGGGCGATCCTGTAGGGCGTGCAGCCGTCGTCGAGCACGTTCTCGAGGCGCAGGCGTTCGCCCGGCGTCAGCCGGGGCTTGGTTTTGCCGTTCTTTTCTTTGGACGGCGGCAGAGGCGTTTGCAGAGGCATGTTCCTTTCTTTTCTTTCCGGACGGCATGTCCGGACGCGTTGGAGAATACCATTTTCTTGTGATTTGCCCGAGTAAATGTCCATACACGAGGAGCATTTACTTGGGCACTTCACATTAAGAAAATATTATTTCCTACCTTATTGCAATCCCGTCCGGCTTATGCTATAATAAATTGCGAAATGGGCAAACGGTCGAGAGAATACACCGCCTCGCGGTGGAACGTGCGGAACGCGCGCAGCGCGCGTTCGGGGGCGTCCGTTTGCGTCCAAGTACCCCCCCCCCCTATTCGCTAAGGACGCTGTAGCGGGCTTCTGCGCGGCGTTTCCGGGTCGCAGGGACTGCGGCCCCTCCCCATATTCGGCGCGGTTTCGGACGGGACCGCGGCGGATTGCTTTTCTCTTTTATCCTCTTCTCAACAAAGAAGTCTTGCAGGAACGCCTGGGGTGTTCGTGCGGGAAATTCAAGTAAATCCCCAAAAACAACAAAAAGGAAACAAGAAACAATGAACATGAAAACAATAATCGCCGCGTTCGCGGTCGCCGCCGCTACGGTCGCCTCGGCGTCTACATTCGAGTGGCAGCTGAATCCGGACTACGAATTCAAGAATAAAAATGGTGTAGCAATGACTCAAGGCAATGCGCGGATGTATGCCAATAATAATGGCTCTAATATTGGTTCACAATTCGGGGCATATTATTTTAACAAGAATAATGACACCTGGTTCACCGTGGATAGGGACAATTCAAAAGTTTTCCCGAACTATGCCAAAAACAATGCTTATCGTTATTCGTTCGCTCTCGTGAACAACGCAAATGACGCTTGGTACTTGGACCAAGCGACGGTAGAAATGTACGCGAAGATCGGCGGCGAGTGGACCTATAATGGGACGACCTATAAGGGTTTTTGGAATATGGTGGACGAAGTGACCAAAACCTCCGATTTTCAATATGACTTCAAAGACACAAACGGCAATGTTTTTGCGACCATCAAGGCGGCGGGGGTCGTCCCCGAGCCGACGAGCGGGTTGATGCTGCTCCTCGGCACGGGTCTGCTGGCGCTGCGCCGCAAGGCGGTCCGCGCCTAAGGGCGTGCGCGTCTAGACGCGAAAAGGGGTCTCTCGCCGTCCGGCGGGAGATTTCTTTTTTTGGGGGGAGAGGGGCCGTGGAGCGCCCTCCGCGGTAGGGTCCGCAGTCCCCTGCGGACCGTTGCGCCGGAACGGTCCCCCCGTTGCGCCGGAACGGCGATGGCGTTGCGCCGGAACGCCCACCCCGTTGCGCCGGAACGGTGATGCCGTTGCGCCGGAACGGCGACCCCGTTGCGCCGGAACGGCCACCCCGTTCTACTGGAACGGCCGCGCGCGGCAGAAAGAAGGCGACTGTCTCGCCACTGCCGGATAGGGCGCAGTCCTTCTTCGCTCTCGCTCTCCACCCCTCGGAACGACCTGTCCCGGGTGTCTCACGACAGGGTACACTTTTCGCCGCTTTTCGCGCTTATATTTGGAATGGACAGGTCAAGGTCCGTGTGGTATAATAATGCGTCGAATGAAAGCAAGACAGCGTACAGCAGACAATATGCAAGAATCCGCGGAAACGAGGCTTTGCATCCTGTCGCGGAATCGCGCCGAAAATGTGCGCGGCGCATCCCAGAGGACCGAAACGGTTATTTGTCCCGAGCCTGTCGCAAACATGGAAAGTGTGTAGAATGCAGCCAACGGAGACCACAAAAGAGCAGGGCGCGCGCCCGGATGGACGGACGAAGAGCAGAAAGAATGTCTATTTCGTGTCCGGCATCGACACGGGCATCGGCAAGACCGCCGTCACGGGGCTGATGGCGCGGTCGCTCGCGTCCGCCGGGCGCGACGTCATCACCGTCAAACTCGTGCAGACGGGGAACGACGGCTTTTCGGAGGATATCGATGCGCACCGGCTGATCTGCGGCGGCGCGCGCTTCCCGGAGGACGAGGCCGGGCTCACCGCGCCGCAGATCTTCAGGTTCCCCTCCTCGCCCCTCCTCGCCGCCGGGCTCGAGAACCGCACGGTCGATCTGGCGGCGATCACGCGCGCGGTGGACGCCTGCGCCGCCCGGCACGAGATCGTGCTTGTCGAGTCCGCCGGCGGTCTCGACGTGCCTCTCACCGAAGACCGCCTCACCGTCGACTATGCGGCGGAGCAGGGTTGGCCGCTCATTCTCGTCACGTGCGGGCGCCTCGGCTCGATCAACCACACGCTCCTCTCCCTGGAGGCGGCGAAGGCGCGCGGCATGTCCGTCGCGGGCGTCGTCCACAACTGGTTCGCGGGGGCGGATCCGCTCATCGACCGCGACACGCCCGAGACGACGCGCCGCTATCTCGCGCGCTGGGGCTTCCCGCCCGTCGTCGTGCGCGTGCCGCGCTTCGACTTCGCGGGACCTTCCTATCCCGACGTGGACTTTTCGGAGATCTTCGCATGACGCCGCTCGACTACGACCGCACGCACATCTGGCATCCCTACGCCCCGCTCGGCAATCCGCCGCCCGTCCTCTTCGCGAAACGGGCCGCGGGCGTCGAGATCGAGCTGGACGACGGACAGAAGCTCGTCGACGCGGTGTCGAGCTGGTGGTGCGTCGCGCACGGGCACAACCATCCGCATATCGTCGAGGCCATCCGCCGGCAGTCCGGGCGGCTCTCGCACGTCATGTTCGGCGGCTTCACGCACGAACCGGCGATCGCGCTCGCGGAGAAGCTGGCGGCGGTCGCGCCGCCCGGGCTGGACCGCGTCTTCTTCGCCGATTCGGGGTCGATTTCGGTCGAGGTCGCCGCGAAGATGGCCGTCCAGTACCAGAATGCGCGCGGGCGTCCCGGACGGAACAAGCTCGTCGCCCTGAAAGGCGGCTACCACGGCGACACGTCGCTCTGCATGGCGCTTTCCGATCCGGACGGCATGCACACGCTCTTCCGCGGCATCATGACGCGGCACTTCTTCGCCGAGAAGCCGGGCATCCCGCCGGACGCGCCGTGGGATCCCGCCGACGCCGCCTCGCTGCGCCGGGTCGTGGAGGAGCATGCGGACGAAATCGCCGCGCTTGTCTGCGAGCCCGTCTTCCAGGCCGCGAACGCGATGAACTTCTACCATCCCGCCTACCTGCGGGAGATGCGCCGCCTCTGCGACGAACACGACATCCTGCTCATCTTCGACGAGATCGCCGCCGGTTTTTACCGGACGGGTCCCCGCTGGGCGCACACGCGATCGGGCGTCGCGCCCGACATCATGACCGTCGGGAAGGCGCTCACGGGCGGCCACCTCACGCTCGCCGCCACGCTCGCCTCGCGGAAGGTGGCGGATGCGATTTCCGCCGGCTCGCCCAGCGCGTTCATGCACGGCCCCACCTACATGGCGAATCCGCTCGCCTGCGCGGCGGCGTGCGCGTCTTTGGATCTTTTCGCCGCGGGCGACTATGCCGCACAGGCCGCGCGCATCGAACGGCAGTTTGCGACGGGGCTGGCTTCCGCGCGCGCCTTGCCGAATGTGCGCGACGTGCGCGTGCTCGGCGCCGTGGGCGTAGTCGAAGTGGAGCGCCTGCCGGCGCCGGAGGAGATCCGGCGCGTCATTCGCGCCCACGGCGTCTGGCTGCGTCCGTTCTGCAATTTCATCTACGCGATGCCGCCGCTCGTCACGGAGGCGACGACGGTGGACCGCATTGTCGCTGCGCTTCTGGATCTCGCTTCCGCGCCGCCCGGGCCGCCGCCCGCAGAGGGGGATTTCCATGAGTGACGAAGCGTTCTATTCCGTCAAAATGCGCGCGGCGTGCGGCGGGGCGCACATTTCCGGCGCGGAAAAGATCGTGCCCGCGGCGTCCGTCCCGAAGGTCGCGTCCGTCCTCGTCGAACGCGCGCTCACACACGCGAAGGGCGTGCCCGACTTCGTGAATCTGAAGGTCGAGGCGCAGCCGGGCCCCATCCGGCGCCTGACGGCGCTCCCGGTGACGACGCACGTCACCCAAACCGCGGCGGAAGGGCGCGCCGTCGCGGCGCGTCTCCTCGCGGAGGCGGGGATTGCGCACGTGGACGCCATCCTCGCGCGCTTCGCCGAGAGCCACGCCCTGCGCGGCGCGATGCTCCTCGACGCGGATACGCTCGAGCGCCTGGAACCCGATCCGGCGCGCGGCGTGCGCGCCACCTACATGGACGACACGGCGTCGCTCGAAAAGGGGACCGCCGGCGGCAAGAACCACTACGCCGAGGCGATTGTCCTCGCGACGAAGGTCCAGAACGCCCCCGGCATCGTGGGGGAGATTTGCGTCTCGGACGACCCGGACTACGTGACGGGTTATGTGGCGACGCGCACGCTCGGCTACCGCCGCATCACGACGATCAAGGAGAAGGGCGACCCGAACGGCGGACGCATCTTCCTTTATCGCGGCCCGCGCGATGGCGTCGCGGAGACGATCCGCTTTCTGGAGCAGACGCCCGTTCTCGTGGCGGACGTGCCCGTCCTCGCCGCCCCCCGGACGGAACGCCGCTTCGAGGGGCTCTCCGCCGCGCTCGCGGCGCGGCAGTCGGCGGGTCTCGCGCGCACGTGCCGCACCCTCGCCGCGCCGACGGGGCCGACGGCGACGGTGGACGGGCGGGAGCTCGTCGTCCTCGCCTCGAACGACTATCTCGACCTCGCGCGCGATCCGCGCGTCACGGAAGCCGCCGCGGCGGCGGCGCGCGCCTGGGGGGCGGGTTCGGGCGGCGCGCGCCTCACGACCGGCACGCAGCCGCCGCACGTCGCGCTGGAGGCGGCGCTCGCCCGTTTCAAGGGGACGGAAGCCGCGCTCGTCTACGGCACGGGCTACATGGCGAACGTGGGGGCGATCACCGCGCTCGTCGGGAAAGGGGACGCCGTCCTCTCCGACGAGCTGAATCACGCCTCCATCATCGACGGCTGCCGCCTCTCGGGGGCGGACGTCTTCGTCTACCGGCACGGAGACCTGGCGGATCTCGACCGCAAGCTCGGGTTTTGCCGCGAACACCGCCGCCGGCTCGCCGTCTCGGACGGGGTGTTTTCGATGGACGGCGACGTGCTCGATCTGCCGCGTTTTCTGGAAGTGACGCGCCGCCACGACGCCTTCTCGATGGTGGACGAGGCGCATGCGACGGGCGTGATCGGTCCGACCGGGCGGGGGCTCGCGGAGGCGTTCGGGTGCGGCCACCCGGATATTTCGATGGGGACCCTCTCGAAGGCGCTCGGTTCGGAAGGCGGTTTCGTGTGCGGCTCGCGACTCCTGATCGACTATTTGCGGAACGTGTCGCGTCCGTTCATCTTCTCGACGGCGCCGGGCGCGCCGGCGATGGCGGCGGCGCAGGCGGCGCTGGAGGTTCTGGAGGCGGAACCGGAGCGGGTGGTACGCCTGCGGGAGAACGTGGCGTTCTTTCTGGCGGAGTTGGGGCGGCGCGGCATAGCGGCGCAGAGCGATTCCGCCATCGTGCCGATTCTCGTCGGGGACGAACGGGCGGCGCTCGCGGCCAGCGCGGCGCTGGAGCGGGCAGGTTTTCTCGTGCCCGCCATCCGCTATCCCACCGTGGCGCGCGGGACGGCGCGGTTGCGCGTGGCGATCATGAGCGCCCATACGCCCGACCAGCTGCGCCGCGCGGCGCAGGAGATTGTCCGGGTCTTGAAGGGTGCGCACGAAGACGATTAAGGTTTTGCCGGGTGCGCGGACGCGCACCCATACGAAAGGAACAGGAAAACAATGGCAAATGAAGGAAAACCTGCCCAGGCTCTCGCCGAACGGATCGTGGCGGGGGGCGAAGCGACGCCGGAGGAGGTCCGGCGGCTTCTGGAGACGGCGGCGAAGGACGATCTCTTCGAGGCGGCGCACCGGGTCACCGAGGCGTTCAAGGCGGAAGTCTTCGACTTCTGCGCGATTCTGAACGCGCGCTGCGGGAAGTGCTCCGAGAACTGCAAGTGGTGCGCGCAGTCCGCGCACTGGAAGACGGCGTGCGACGCGTGGGGGCTGAAGTCCGTCGAGGCGTGCGTGGCGGCGGCGAAGGAGGCGGAGGCGAACGGGGTTGTGCGCTTCGGGCTTGTCACGTCCGGCCGGGCGCTTTCGGCGGCGGACGTCGAGGCGATCTGCGAGGCGATCCGGCGGATTCGGGCGGAGACGTCCCTCATCTGCTGCGGGTCGTTCGGGCTTGTCGGGGAGGCGGATCTCGCGAAGCTGAAGGCGGCGGGGCTGGCGCGGTTCCACTGCAATCTCGAAACGGCGCCGTCGCGGTTCGCGCGGCTCTGCACGACGCATACGGTCGCGGATAAGGTGGCGACGCTGAAGGCGGCCAAGCGCCTCGGGCTCGAGGTGTGCTGCGGGGGTATTCTCGGCATGGGCGAGACCCCCGACGAGCTGGTCGAGTTCGCGTTCGCGCTGAAGGAGATTGCGCCGGACTCGATCCCGGTCAACTTTCTGCATCCGATACCGGGGACGCCACTCGGGGAGCGTCCGATTGTCTCCGAGGAGGAGATTCTGACGGGTATCGCCGTGCTGCGGCTGGTCAATCCGCGCACGCCGCTTCGTTTCGCCGGCGGACGGCGCGACATGAGCGACGAGACGGCGAAGCGCGCCGTCTACGTGGGCATTTCGGCCGGCATTGCGGGACCGCTCCTCACGACGCCGGGGGCGGATTTCGCCGACGACCGCCAGCTCGCGCTGGAGGCGGGCTACAGGGTCGGGCGCGCCGGGTGCTGAAAGGCGCTCTTGGGGCGGAATTTGCTTCTTTTTGAAGAAATACCGCCTTTCCGCGCGAAAAAGCAAAACTCCGTGGGGATACCGTCCGGCGGATCCGTATGCATGTACTCCCTCGTCCCGACGCCGGGAGGGCGCCTGCCGGGGGCGCCACCCCGAGACCAAGGTGTCCGGGGCAAGAGACCACGGTCTCTGGGGCAAGAGACCACGGTCTCTTGGGCAAAAGACCGCGGTCTCCGGGTCAAGAGACCGCGGTCTCAGTACCGAGAGACCACGGTCTCTTGGGTGAAAGACCGTGGTCTCTTGAAGCGGAGAGGATGGAGAGCCCCCACCTCGCCGTCGTTCCGGGCGGGAGACGCGTCCGAAAAGGACGATTTACCGCCCTGCGCGGCGGTTAATCGGGCCGGCGCGTTTCGGTTTTTCCTGCTGCGCGGCAAAAATATTTTACCCTCAGGCGTCCGTTTTTTGGTATAATAGTACGTAAATGCCGCGGAAGCGGTGTCCGGAGAAGCCCAATACGGTATTGGGTGCCGAAGGTGTAAGTTTGCGAAAAGGGTCGCAGACAATCTCTCAGGCGAAAGGACGGAAAGGTAAAAAAGGTAAAATGCTGGCAACAACGTGGTTGGATCGGTTCACCGATTATGTGAATCTGGTGGACGACAAGGTTTGGGGTACGTCATTCGAGATTGGCGGTTTTCCCGTTCCACTCCTTATTATACTGATTTTGTTCGGGGGCATCTTCCTGACGATCCGTCTCGGAGGGATGCAGTTCGTCCAGCTGCCGCGGGCGCTCCGGTACATGTTCAAGAACGAGAAGGTCGAGCACGGGGCGAAGGGCGAGGTTTCGAGTTTCGGGGCGCTGTGCACGGCGCTTTCGGCGACGATCGGCACGGGCAACATCGTGGGCGTGGCGACGGCGTACGTGGCGGGCGGACCGGGCGCGCTCTTCTGGATGTGGCTGGCGGCGCTGTTCGGCATGGCCACGAAGTACTCCGAGGGCCTGCTGGCGGTCAAGTACCGCGACCACGATCCGGTCACGGGGCACGTCCTGGGCGGACCGTTCTACTACATCGAGCGCGGCATGGGGCCGAAGTGGAAGTGGCTGGCGTGCATTTTCGCGTTCTTCGGCGTTCTCGTCGGCCTTTTCGGCATCGGCACGTTCACGCAGGTGAACTCCATCTGCGGTTCGTTCAACACGTTCTTCAAGAACTACATCGACACGGCCGACGTGCACAACTTCACGATTCTGGGCAATTCCTACTCCTGCGCGACGATATTCGGGTCCATCCTGCTCACGTTCATGGTGGGCATGGTGGTCATCGGGGGACTCAAGCGCATCGCGAAGGTGAGCGAGAAGGTGATTCCGCTGATGGTCGTGCTGTACGTGGCCTTCGCGCTCGTTCTCGTCGGCTGCAACATCGCGAAGGTTCCCGCGGCGCTCGCGCTGATCGTGAAGTCGGCCTTCGGCTGGCAGGCGGCGGCGGGCGGCGCGGTCGGCGCGATCGTGGCGGCCATGCAGAAGGGCATCGCGCGCGGCATTTTCTCGAACGAGGCCGGTCTCGGGTCCGCGCCGATCGCCGCGGCCGCGGCGCAGACGAAGGAGCCGGTCCGGCAGGGACTCGTTTCCATGACGGGCACGTTCCTCGACACGATCATCGTGTGCACCATGACGGGCCTCGCGCTCACCATGACGAACCAGCCCGTCTCGGCGGAGTCGTTCAAGGGCGTCTCCGAACTCTACAGCGCGAGCGCGGCGACGGGCGCGGCGGCGACGATGAAGGCGTTCGCGGTGGGGATTCCGTTCCTGCCGGCGATCGTGACGGACGCGGTGGTGATGATTTCGCTCGTCCTGTTCGGTTTCACGACGATTCTGGGGTGGGACTACTACTCGGAGCGGTGTTTGGAGTATCTGACGAAGGGGAACATGAAGCCCGTTCTCGTCTACCGCTGGCTCTACATCCTGGCCGTCTTCATCGGTCCCTACATGACGATTTCGGCCGTCTGGGGCATCGCGGACATCGTCAACGGCCTGATGGCCGTGCCGAACATGATCGCCTTGCTGGCGCTTTCGGGCGTCATCGTGGCCGAGACGCGCAGCTACTTCAAGCGTCTGAAAGCCGGCGAAATCCAGGAATAAAAGGAATAATATAAGGAAACATCCACATATCATGGCGGGCGAATACCAGTTCAGTCTCATAGACGTCACAAAGCAAGTCGGCACGAAAACCATATTGAAGGACGTCAATCTGTCCTTCTTCTACGGGGCGCACATCGGCGTGATCGGCGGGAACGGCGCCGGCAAATCTTCGCTTCTGAAGATCTTGGCCGGGCTGGACACGGACATCATGGGCACCGTGCAGGTCGCCAAGGGCACGCGCATCGGGTATCTGCCGCAGGAGCCCGTGCTCGACGACGCCAAGACGGTCGGGGAGGCCGTCGCCGAGGCGGTGGCGCCCATCAAGGCCAAACTGGACCGCTATGAGGAACTCTGCTGCAATCTCGACGACCCGAAGGCGGAAGCCGAGATGGCGCGGCTCCAGGACGAGATCGACGCGCACGACTACTGGAACATCGACTCGCTCGTGGAGCGGTCGATGGCGGCCATGCACTGTCCGCCCGCCGACCGGAAGATCGCGGTTCTTTCGGGCGGCGAGCGGCGGCGCGTGGCGATCTGCCGCCTGCTTTTGACGGAACCGGACGTGCTTCTTCTGGACGAGCCGACGAACCATCTGGACGCCGAGACCGTGCAGTGGCTCGAAGAGTACCTGAAGGACTTCAAGGGCACGCTCATCGTCGTGACGCACGACCGCTACTTCCTGTCGGACGTGACGGACTGGATCCTGGAGCTCGACCGCGGCGTCTGCTATCCGTACAAGGGCAACTACGAGGAGTGGCTGAAGCAGAAGGAGGCGATGCTGGCGCGCGAGGCGAAGGCGGAGAAGTCGCGCCAGAAACTCATCGAGAACGAGCTCAAGTGGATCCAGACCAACCCGTCGGGGCGCCACTCGAAGAGCCAGGCGCGCGTCAAGCGCTACGAGGAACTGCAGAAGCAGGAGGTCTCGACGCGCGAGGACGATCTCGTCATCCGCATTCCGTCCGGGCCGCGGCTGGGGAACCTGGTCGTGCGCGCCGAGCACGTCAAGATGGGGTTCGGCGACCGGACGCTCTACACGGACCTCAACTTCGATCTGCCGCGCGGCGGCATCGTGGGCGTGATCGGACCGAACGGCGCGGGCAAGACGACGCTGTTCAAGCTGATCACGGGGCAACTCAAGCCGGTCGAGGGGACGTTTTCGGTCGGCGAGACGGTCAAACTGAGCTATGTGGACCAGACGCGCAGCGAGCTCAAGGCGGACGAGACGGTCTACGAGGCGATCACGGGGGGCGGGGAGTTCGTCAATCTGGCGGGCTCGACGATGATGAACGGGCGCGCCTATTGCAGCCGGTTCAACTTCCGCGGGCCCGACCAGCAGAAGAAGGTGGGCGTCCTTTCGGGCGGCGAACGCAACCGGGTGCATCTGGCGAAACTTCTCACGGCGGGCGGGAACCTGCTTCTTCTGGACGAGCCGACGAACGACCTGGATGTGGCGACGTTGCGCTCCCTCGAGGAAGGGCTGCAGGATTTCGGCGGGTGCGTCATGGTCGTGTCGCACGACCGCTGGTTCCTGGACCGCATCGCGACCCATATCCTGGCATTTGAGGGCGACGGGCGCACGACCTGGTTCGAGGGCGGATACTCGGACTACCATGAAGCGATGGTCCGCCGCCGCGCCAAGTAATTTGAAAGGAAAAAACAGCTTATGTGTGGAATTGTCGGATTTACGAGTCGTACACGCAGCGCGGTCGCGCCGCTCATAAACGGTCTGCGCCGGCTGGAGTACCGCGGATACGATTCGGCGGGCATGGCCCTCGAGTCGCCCGACGGACTTCAGGTCTACAAGTGCAAAGGAAAGGTCGCCGAACTCGCGAAACTGCTCGAAAAGAATCTCGACGAGACGCAGAAGAAAGCCTGCACGATCGGCATCGCCCATACGCGCTGGGCCACGCACGGTTTGCCGACGGAGGTCAATGCGCATCCGCAATTGGCGGACGGCGGACGCCTCGCGCTCGTGCACAACGGCATCATAGAGAATTACGCTCCGCTTCGCGCCCAGCTCGAACGCCGCGGCTGCGTCTTCGTTTCGCAGACGGACACGGAAGTCCTGGCGCATCTTATCGCGACATTCGACAAGGGCGACTTCCTTTCCGCGGTCACGCAGGCGCTGCGGCAGATACGCGGTACTTACGGCATCGCGGTCCTTTCCTGCCGGCACCCGGGCGAAATGATCGTGGCGCGTTGCGGCAGTCCGCTGGTGATCGGCATCGGCGAAGACGCCATAATCGCGGCGAGCGACGTTTCGGCCATCGTCGAGCATACGCGGCAGGTCATCTATCTGGACGACGGCGACGTCGCGCGGATCACGCCCGAGGGCGTGAACGTCTATACGCTCGACAATGCGCCGGTCACGCGCGAAGTGAAGGAAATCGAATGGGACCTGGGGGCGGTCGAAAAGGGTGGCTTCGAGCACTTCATGCTCAAGGAGATTTTCGAGCAGCCCGACATCCTGCGCAATACCATCCGGGGGCGTCTGGACATGGCGAACGGCACGGCGATTCTTTCGGGCCTCAACCTGTCGCCGCGCGAATTGGCCAGCATCAACCGTGCGGTCATCGTGGCGTGCGGCACGTCGCTTCATGCCGGCATGGCGGCCAAGTATCTGATCGAGTCTCTGGCGGACATCCCGACATCGCCCGAGCAGGCCGCTGAATTCCGGTATTGCAATCCGATTGTGGGTCCGGAGGACCTTGTCCTCGCGATTTCCCAGTCGGGCGAGACGGCGGACACTCTGGCGGCTGTCCGCGAATCTATCCGGAAAGGCGCGCTTGTCGCGGGGCTTTGCAATGTCGTCGGCTCCACGATCGCGCGCGAAATCGGCCGCGGCGTCTACCTGCACGCGGGCCCCGAAATCTCGGTCGCCTCGACGAAAGCCTTCACCGCGCAGGTGACGACTCTGTTGATGATCGCCCTCAAGCTGGGGCGTACGCGACGTTTTTCGCGCGAGGAAGGCGTCCGTCTGTGCGAGGAGATCACCGCGCTCCCCGACCGCGTGGCGGAAGTGCTGAAGCTGAACGACGCGATCGCCAAGATCGCCGAGAAGTATGCGCAGGTCACGGACATGTTCTTCATCGGACGCGGAATACTGTATCCGACGGCCTTGGAGGGCGCGCTGAAGATGAAGGAAGTCAGCTATCTGCACGCCGAGGGCTATCAGGCGGCGGAGCTGAAGCACGGTCCGATCGCGCTCCTGGACGCGAAGACGCCCGTGGTGGCTTTGCTGAACGACATTCCCGGCAAGGACAAGACGATCGGCAACGTGCAAGAGTGCCGTGCGCGCCAGGCTCCGGTTGTCGGTTTTGTGACGCGGGGGGACAAGGAAGCGGCGGAACACTGCAACGACGTCGTCGAACTGCCGCCGACGACGGAACATACCGCGCCGATCGTCACGGCGGTCGCCCTGCAGCTTTTCGCCTATCATGTGGCACGTCTGCGCGGATGCGAAATCGATCAGCCGCGCAATCTCGCGAAGTCGGTCACGGTCGAGTGACACGGAACGCGAAATGTGCTATAATCTAACTGTAAACAGGACAGTGGAGAAAGGAGCACGAAAATGAAAAAAGAAATTTTGCTGAGCGCCGTATGCCTGAGCGTGATATCCGGAGCCTTCGCTTTTCCGCCTGGCGGGAGGCACGGTCCGGGGCCTCGTCCGGGCGGTCCGGGGCCGGGGCCCGCGCCGATGCACATGCGCCCGGAGCCGCGGCGGCACGGTTTCTGGCCGGGCTTTGTCGGCGGACTGGCCGCCGGCGTGCTTATGGACGCGACGCGTCCGCTCCGCCCGGCGCCTCCGCCGCCTCCTCCATCGCGTGTCGTTTACACGACGCAGGTCGTAGAGCCGGCTCCGGTGGTTGTACAGCAGCCTATTGTCGTGCAGCAGCCGGTCGTGACCCGGACGGTTGTTACGGACACGGTCGTCTCGGGCGAGCCGGATGCCGTCGAGCGCGTATGGGTCGAAGGCGCCTATTTCAACCGCATCAACGCCGATGGTTCGGTGACGCGCGTCTGGAACCCCGGGCATTACGAACTGCGCAAGGTGCGCTGACCGTCTTTCCATGAAGAAGCCTATCCCAGACGAGGTGAAGTTCCCGGAACCCGGGCGCACGCCGCAGGAAGACACCGCGGCGGTCGTGAAGTTCTACAAGCTGCGCGAGAAGTTCCCCGCCGCCGTTTTGGAAGAGGCGCGGAACCTGGCCGAACTTCCTCCCACGCATGAAAAGCGGCTGGACTTGCGCCGCCGATTCATCTTTACGTGCGATCCGGAGTCCGCCCGGGACTACGACGACGCTCTTTCGCTCGGAAAGGATCGCAAGGGCAATCGGGTCCTAGGGGTGCATATCGCGGATGTTTCGCATTTCGTGCGGCCGGGGAGCGCGCTCGACCGCGAGGCGCAATTGCGTTCCACGAGCATCTATTTCCCCGATCGCGTTTTGCCCATGTTGCCGGAGGAACTTTCCAACGGCGTCTGTTCGCTCGTTCCGGACGAAGATCGGCTGACCTTCAGCGTTTTCATGACGTTCGACGGAGAAGGGAACATGATCGCCCGCTCCTTCGCGAAGTCCATCATCCGTTCCAAAGCACGCTACACCTACGAACAGGTCATGGATGTCATCGCCGGACGCAAGACGCGCCTGGGCAAGCGCGAAACGCAGACTATAGGCGCGATCCACGCGTTGGCGCAGCAACTCCGCGGCGCGCGTTTCATGCGCGGGGCTCTTGACCTCGCTATCCCCGAAGTCGATGTGCAGCTCGACGAAAACGGCGAAATGCAGGGTTTGACGGCGCGTCCCTACGATGAGTCCCATCAGATGATCGAGGAGTGCATGGTCGCGGCGAACGAAGCCGTGGCGCAGGAACTCTGGGGAAAGGGGATCAAGATTCTCGCGCGCTTTCACGATCGCCCCGACCCCGAGAAACTGCAGCTCCTGCGGGAAGAGATGCGCGGACTGGGTGTGCGGATGGGAGCGATAGAGAATCCGACGGTGCTTGCGCGCTTTTTGCGGGAAATCAAGAAAAATCCGCTTTATCCGACGCTCGCGACGATGGTTCTGCGGGCCATGAAGCGCGCAGTCTACGAGCCGACCGTCATGGGGCATTTCGGGCTGGCCAAGCGGTTCTACGCGCACTTTACTTCGCCTATCCGCCGGTACCCCGATCTGACGCTGCACCGTCAGTTGGCGGACTATCTGGAAAAGCCCGCCAAGGCGCGGCGTCCGCCGCAGGTGCTGGTGCGCTGGGCCGAGCATGCCAACGAGATGGAAGAGAAGGCGACCGAGGCGGAACGCGCACTGTTGGAAATCAAGAAGTACCGGCTATTCGAGGAGCAACTTGCCTCGCGGCATGTCGTCGTCTATGACGCCGTCGTCTCGCAATGCCTGCCCTTCGGGTGCTTTGTCGAGATTCCGGAACTTGCCGCGTCGGGTCTTGTGCATGTTTCGCATCTCGCGCGGCAGTATGTGCGCTACAATCCGACCGACCACAGTCTCAGCGCCCCTGGGAGGAAGATCTGGAAGATCGGCGACAAGATGAAAGTGCGCGTGCTGCGTGTCGATTTCAAGGGCCGCAAGCTGGATTTTGTCCCCGTGAACGGCAAATGACGGTTCGCGGGCGAAGAGGAGAATATGGATCATACCGCACTCATAGACAGATTCGACATCAAGGGTCGGCTGGTGGCCTTGAAACCTTTCGGAAACGGCAACATCAACGATACGTTCCTGGCCATCTACCGCGATTCGTCCAACGAGACGCAGGTCATTCTCCAGCGCGTCAACCGTGCCGTTTTCCCGGAGCCCGGGAAAATCATGGCGAATATGCGCGAAGTGACGCGCCACTGCCACGCAAAACTCTCGGCGGACGCCGGGGCCGGCCGCGACGATCGCGTCTGGCAGATGCCGCGTGTAGTGCAAACGAAAGACGGCCGCGATTACACGACGGACGAGAAGGGCGACGTTTGGCGCGTAATTACGCGAATCATGTCCGCGCGCGCCTTTGACGTGGCGCAAGGTCCGGCGCATGCGGAAGAGTGCGGCGCGGTCCTCGGGCATTTCCATTATCTGGTCAGCGACCTCGACCCCGCCGTTCTCCACGATCCGCTGCCCGGCTTCCATGTCACGAGCGGGTACCTGGCGGCTTACGACGCGACGCTGGAGAGACCCCTTGCGAAAGAATTGCTTGCGGGCTCGGATGAAGCGAAGCGTTTGGCTCGGTTCGTCGACGAACGCCGCGGTTGGGCGCTTTGTCTCGAGAAGGCCGCGGCGGCGGGCGAATTGCGCAAGCGCATGTTCCACGGCGACCCGAAGGTGAACAACATCATGATTGACGAGGTGACCGGCAAGGGCACGGCGATGATCGACCTGGATACCGTCTCGCCGGGTCTCGTGCATGTCGATTTCGGCGACGCCCTGCGCTCGATCTGCAATCCGGCGGGCGAGGAGGAGACCGATCTCGCCAAGGTCGTGTTCGACGAAGATCTCTGTACCGCGTTCTGCAAGGGCTATATGCGCGAAGCCGGGGCATTCATGACGGAGGCGGATCGCGCCTACCTCTACGATGCCATCCGTCTTCTGCCCTTTGAACTCGGTCTGCGTTTCTTTCAGGATTATTTGGCGGGCAATGTCTACTTCAAGACGAAGCGGGCGGACCAGAATCTCGACCGCGCGCGTGTCCAGTTCAGGCTGTGTGAATCAATCGAGGCGCGCGAACGCGCAATCCGCAAGGTGCTTGCGGCCTTGTAAAGGCGATGTACGATCTTGTCGAGATATTCGAATCCATGCAAGGCGAGGGGCGCAATTCGGGCCGTCCCTGCGTTTTCGTGCGCTTTGCCGGATGCAATCTCGCCTGTCCCTGGTGCGACACCGATCGTGCACGGCACCTGTCGCTTTCACGTGAAGATTTGGTCGATGAAATCGCGTCCTTCACGCCCCAAAGCGTGATTCTGACCGGAGGCGAGCCGACGCTTGTCGCGGACATGCCCGAACTGATCGCCGCGCTCAAGACGCGCGGATACTGGATCGCCGTCGAGACGAACGGGACGAACGCGCCCGACTGGCTCGCGTTTGTGGACTACGTCGCCTGTTCGCCCAAGCTGGAATATCCGGACCGCTTGCGTTTGCGCCAGGCGGACGAAGTGCGCGTCGTCGCCTCTTCGCCGGCGGTGGTGGACTTCTGCCGCGGACTGCCTTCCCGCATCGCCGCGACGGACTACTATCTGTCGCCCTGCGAGCGAAACGGCGAAATGGACTTTGCGACGGTCAAGGCCGCGCTGGCACAGCTTCCCGGGTGGTCGCTTTCGGTGCAGCTTCACAAAATACTGGGTTTTCGCTAAGCAGGAAAGGAGAGAGACGATGCCGCATTTACTCGACGATATCTGGCTCAAGCCCTATGCGCAGGCCATTCGTGGCCGTGCCGCGCGTGCGCTTGCCAAGGCCCACGATCTCACTGAGGGCAAGATGTCCCTTGCGAACTGGGCGAGCGCGCACATGTATTACGGTCTTCACCGTACGACGCGCGGCTGGGTCTTTCGCGAATGGGCGCCGCATGCGACGTCCATGTGGCTTGTGGGCGACTTCTCCGGGTGGCGCAACATGCCGCAGTATGAAGTCTTCCGCATCCCGGGGACGGACGTGTGGGAGCGGAAGTTCCCGGCGCGCGCCTTCAAGCACGGCGAAAACTATCGGCTGGAGATGCACTGGGACGGGGGGCACGGCGAGCGCATTCCCGCCTATGCGCGCTATGTCGTGCAAGATCCCGAGACGAAACTCTTTTCCGCGCAGGTCTGGGCGCCCAAGAAACCCTACGTGTGGAAGAACCCCGTCCCCCCGCGCAAGACACAGCCGTTTATCTACGAGGCGCACGTCGGCATGGCGAGCGAAGAGTGCCGCGTGGCGACGTATGCGGAATTCAGGGACAACGTCCTGCCGCGCATCAAGGCGGCGGGCTACGATACGGTCCAGTTGATGGCGATCATGGAACATCCCTACTACGGCAGTTTCGGCTACCACGTGAGTTCGTTTTTCGCCTCTTCCTCGCGCTTCGGCACGCCGGACGAACTGAAAAGCCTGGTGGATGCGGCCCACGGCATGGGCTTGCGCGTCATCATGGACCTTGTGCACAGTCATGCGGTCCGGAACGAGCGCGACGGACTCTCGTGTTTCGACGGCACGGACTGGCAATACTTCCATTCCGGCGAGAAAGGGTGGCACAAGGCGTGGGACAGCCGCTGTTTCGATTACGGCAAGACGGGCGTACTGCACTTTCTGCTCTCCAACTGCCGCTATTGGCTGGACGAATTCCATTTCGACGGCTACCGGTTCGACGGCGTGACGTCCATGCTGTTCTGGGACCATGGTCTCGGGAAGGCGTTTACGGACTATTCGCGCTATTTCGACGGTTCCATGGACGACGACGCCTGGGTCTACCTGCAGCTGGCCAACCGCGTCATCCATGAAGTCCGTCCCGACGCCGTGACGATCGCCGAGGACGTGAGCGGCATGCCGGGATGCGCCGCGCCGATAACGGACTGCGGCATCGGCTTCGACTACCGCATGGCGATGGGCGAGCCCGACTTCTGGTTCCATCTCGCCGAGAAGGTGCACGACGAAGATTGGCCCATGGGCGGGATTTTTCACGCGCTCACCGACAAGCGCCCGGAGGAGAAGGTCGTCAGCTATGTCGAATCCCACGACCAGGCGCTCGTCGGCGGGAAAACGTTCTTCTTCCAGCTGGCGGACGCGGCCGTCTACGACGGGATGCGCACGGACCAGGAGAACCCCGTCATCGACCGCGCGATGGCGCTCCACAAAATGGCGCGTCTGGCGACCTGCGCGCTCAACGGCGGCGCGTATCTCGATTTCATGGGCAACGAATTCGGACATCCCGAATGGATCGACTTCCCGCGCGAAGGCAACGGCTGGGACTACTCCCACGCCCGCCGGCAGTGGTCCCTGCGCGACAATCCGGACTTGCGCTTCAAGGCGCTGGGGGACTTCGATGAGGCGATGTTGAATGTTGTGCACAGACTCGTCAAGAAAGGGACGCCCATTCGCCTCGCGGCGAACGACGCGGACAAGATCCTCGCGTTCGTGCGGGACGATTTGCTCGCCGTCTTCAATTTCAACCCGACCCGGTCGTTTACGGACTATGGCATTCTCGTGCCGCCTGCGACGACCTGGACGCCCGTGCTCGATACGGACGAGGTGCGTTTCGGCGGTCAGGGGCGTCTAGCGACGGATATCGTCTACGCGCCGGTTCTTGTCCCCGAAAAGGGCGAACTCGTCCAGCAGATCAAGCTCTATCTGCCGGCCCGCACGGCGCTTGTCCTGAAACGCAAGCGCACGTCCGCCCGGCGTTGACCATGGATGCGGACCCCTCCCGGCCTTTTCGTATCGCGCTGACGGGCGACGTGGCGCTTGATCTGCTTGCGCCCTATTTTCGCAAGGCGGGCTACGAAACGTATGTGCCGGCGGGGTTCGGCACGTGGCGCCAGGAGGTGCTCGACCCCGCTTCACCCCTGCACCGGTTCAAGCCGGACGCGCTCGTGGACGTGACCGCCTACGACAAGGTGCTGGAGAAGGAAGTGCCCGGCTTCTACGACCCGCGTCTCAAGGCGCTGGCCGCCTGCCCCTATTCCCTCGCCGGCATACAGGCGATTGTGGACGAGTTCACCTTCTCGCGCCTGGCCGCCCCCAAGAAGATTCTCGCGGTCGACGCCGACAATACGCTGTGGAAGGGCATCCTGTCCGAAGACGGCGAAGAGAACCTCGCGCCCTACACGGCATTCCAGCGCGGACTTCTGGATTTGCGCGCCCGCGGCGTTGTGCTCGTCTTGCTTTCCAAGAACGATCCGTTCGAGTTTCGCGCCGACATGCCCCTCAAAACGTCCGATTTCGCCGTCTGCGCGATGAATTGGAGCCCCAAGGCGGGCAATCTGGCAAACGCCTGCCGTGAACTGAATCTCTCCACCGATTCGGTCGTGTTTGTCGACGACAACCCCTTCGAATGCGCCCAAATGCGGGCGCATCTCCCGGAAGTCGCGGTGCCTCCCTTTGCGCCCCCGCCGACGCCCCAGCTCCTGCGGCGGCTGAACGATTATTTCTTCTCCGCCGCGGGGCGGACGGAAGAAGACCGCCTGCGCGCGGCGGACTATGACGCGCGGAAATCCATCCCCGGACTTTCCTCGTTCGCGTCCGCGGCGGACTATCTCAAGGCACTGGAACTGCGCGTCGTTCCGGGGCGGGCCGAACCGGCGGACCTCGACCGTCTCGCCCAGATGGCGGGCAAGACCAACCAGTTCAACGCCACCACCCGCCGTCGCACGCGCGACGAATTCGCCGCGCTTCTGGCCGACCCCTCCAAAGCCGTATTCGTATTTCGCGCGTCCGACAAGTTCAGCGTCCAGGGGCTCGTGTGCTATGTCGTTTTCGACCTGCCCACCCGCCACGCGACGGACTTCGTCATGAGCTGCCGCGCCATGGGGCGCACGCTCGAATATTTCGTCTATCGCTATCTGACGGACACGCTCGGCTTCGCCCCCGTGCTGGACTACGTGCCTTCCGCCAAAAACAAGCCCTTCAAGGACTTTTTGGACGGACCGAAGACGCTCCCGACTTACTATACCGTCCTCTAAACCACGCCTTTTTGGCGGGAAAGACCTCTTTTAACCAATTATAACCTATGAGATCACTTTCAGTCCTGTGGATTCACGCGCCCCAGCCGGGCGACGCCCAACGCATGCCCATCGTCGAGTACGGGCTTTCGGACGCTTTCCGCGACTTTTGCGGCGAGGCCTACAATGTCCGCATGCCCCTCGAGTATCCGCCCCTCAAGTTGACGACCGTCGCCTCCCCCGAAGACCTGCCGCGGACCGTCTTCAAGGACGGGCACTGTCCCAACGGTCTGACGGACTGCGGCCAGGATCTGTGCCTTCTTCTGATAGACGACGAATTCTTCAACGCCGGCGTGGGTTCGCTGACCTTGCGCGCCTGGCTGCGCATCTTCCTGCCGACCCTGCCGCGCGTGGTCATAACCTACCCGGATCATGCGCCGGTGACCGTCCCCCAGCGGCGATGGACGAAGAAACCCGCCTGCATCTTCGTGGACCCGCTCGCCAACCACGACCGCCTGGTGCACCTTTTCAAGTCGTTCTGGATGCCGCGTTTCTGGTACGCCCTCAAACAGTACGTGCAGGTCAAGGCCGGCACGAACTGGCATACGCCCGGCCACTCGGGCGGGAACGCCTTCGCCGCCTCGCCGTTTTTGCGCGGCTACTACGAGGCCTTCGGCTCCATGATCTTCCGCTCCGACCTCTCGGTTTCCGTGGAGTCTTTGGGCGATCTCTCGAGCCCGGAGGCCCGCACGCCGCTCTCCGAAGCGCAGCGTCTTTCCTCGGAGATTTTCGGCACCGCCCTCAGCTGCTACGTGACGAACGGCACCTCGACCTCCAACAAGGCGATGTTGATGACCTTGCTCAAACCGGGCGAAGTCGTGTTCGTGGACCGCAATTGCCACAAATCGGTCCACCACGCGATCGTCATGTCCGGCGCGGTGCCCCATTATCTGCCCTCGCACTGGAACGCGCGCCTGGGGGTGTGGGGACCGGTGAAACTGGCGGATATCGCCCGGGAACTGGACGCGCTGCCGGTTTTGCCGAAGCTGCTCGTGCTGACGACCTGCACCTACGAAGGCGTGCTCTATCCGGTCTGGGAAGTGGCGCGGCTGTGCGAACAGCGCGGCATTCTCTTTTACGCCGACGAAGCCTGGGCGGCGTACCTCAACTTCCACCCCTACTATACCCACGGCGACGCCGCGGCCGGCACAATCCGCCGCTACAACGCCGTAAACGGCTACAGCGGCGCCCATTTCGCCGTGCAATCCACCCACAAAACCATGGCGGCGTTCTCGCAGGCCTCCATGATCCACGTCTCCACCGGCTTCAAGAAGCTTCTGGAGGAAGACACCTCGCCCCAGTTCCGCTGGCTCCGGCGCCGTTTCGCCTTGCACGGACACGGCTCCTACGAGAAGTTCGTGCACGATTTGCGCGAAATGCTCCGTTATTGGCATTCTACTTCGCCGCACTATCCGTTCCTGGCGACGCTCGATATCGCCGGCATCCAGATGCGCCTGGAAGGCATGAAACTGCTGGAAGAGCGCCTGCGGTGGGTGGCGATGTTCCGTGCACGCGTGGCGGCGGACTGCGGCCGGCCGGAATCGGACATCTTCGCGACGCTCGACGAAATCGCCGGCGGTCCCGAGTGGGAAGAGGCGGGCTATTCGAAGGATCCGCTCAAGATGATGCTGATGCTGAAAAGCGCCGCGGCGTGCCAAACCTTCCGCAAGGCCCTGCGCAAAGCCCGCATCCAGTGGGAGAAAGCCTCCTCCACGACAATCCTTTTCCTCGTCACCATCGGCACGCAAGAGGAGAATTTCGAGGACCTCCTGCGTGTCTGCCGCCTGCATCGCGACTTGATCGGCCGGCCGGAGGCCGTCGACGAGCCCAAACCCACCGTCAACGACGCCGTCGCCGCCCAGCCGGTCGTCCTGCCCCATATCGCCGCGCTTTGCGATGGCGAACTCGTCACGCTGGCGGAAAGCGTGGGCCGCATCGCCTCGCAATTCCTCGTGCCCTATCCGCCCGGCATCCCCGTTTTCCTGCCCGGACTGCGCATTACGGACGAAATGGTGCGTCTCGTCGAGGAGGTCATCGCCTCCGAAGGCTCCAACGCGGTGCACGGACTCTTCTGCCGCGGCGAACACGCGCCGTACTATGTCGAGGTCCTCAACCGCGACGAAGAGCGCCGCTACGTGCATCGGCCGTGACAAGGAAGACGGAATCGGCTAGATAACCCCGGCGTCCAGTCGCCCAGACGCGCCCCGATCGGAAGACGATTCCGAGACGCGGCGCGAGGTTTCCCTTTCCTGGCTTCGGCAAGGGCGTGCGTGGTTTCTTTCATTTCCCAGCTTTTTCATTCCGCCCGGGCGAGCTCGGCGTCGTCTTGCGCCGCCGTCTTGCCGCCGCGTGCGGGACGTTGGATGCCGTCTCGCCGGAACGGCCACCCCGTTGCGCCGGAACGGTGATGCCGTCTCGCCGGAACGGCCACCCCGTCTCGCCGGAACGGCGATGCCGTTGCGCCGGAACGGCCACCCCGTTCTACTGGAACGGACGCGCGATGCAGAAAGAAGGCGACTGTCTCACTACAGCCGGATAGGGCGCATTCCCTTGTCTTTTCATAAAGAGAGGGGAGGGGGGGTGGGCAGTTGGAAGGATGATGGAAGGATGGGCGCGGCGCGTCATCGTCTTGGGGGTGGCCCTTACGCGTCCTTTCCCTCCGCTTTCTCAACCGAATCTTCTCCTTTTTCGCTTTCGCTCTCCACCCCTCGGAACGACCTGTCCGGGGTGTCTCACGACAGGGTGCGCTTTCCCGTATTTCGCCGCCTGCGGAAAGGGGGGTGGTAGCGTCGTCTTGGATATGGTATAATAAAGATGTGGCGAAACTCATCGGCACACGAAGAACTGGAGATAGGAAAGATGACATACAAAGAAGCTGAACACCGACTGAAAGCGTGCGGACAGGAACAGGTTTTGCGCTACTGGAAGGACCTTTCAGATAAGCAGCGCAAGGCCCTGCTGGCGCAGATCGCGACGATCGAGCCGGCGAATGTCGCGCGGTGTCAGGCCGCGCTGAAGGCCGGCGTCGAGGCGGTGGACAATTCGAAGGGCAAGGCTCCGAAAGTGGACGTCCTCAAGGGCGCCGCGCTCAAGCGCGCCGTCGAGGCGGGCGAGAAGGAGATCGAGAACGGACGCGTCGCCGCGCTCCTCGTGGCGGGTGGGCAGGGTTCCCGTCTCGGCTTCGACGGACCGAAGGGTTGCTATCCGATCGGGCCGATCACGGATGCGCCGCTTTTCTATTTCCATGCGCGCAAGATCCTGGCGCGTGAACTCCGCTACGACACGACGATTCCGTTCTACATCATGACGAGCGAGGCGAACAACGCCGCCACGGTCCAGTGCTTCGAGGAGAACGACTACTTCGGGCTCAATCCGGACGACGTCTTCTTCTTCACGCAGGGCATGTGGCCGGGCATGACGAAAGACGGCGAGATCATTTTGGACGAACCCGGCCATATCTTCATGAGCCCCGACGGGCACGGCGGACTTCTCGCCGCGCTGGACCGCTCGGGCGCCCTGGACGACATGAAGGAGCGCGGCATCACGTCCGTCTTCTTCTTCCAGGTCGACAATCCGCTCGTGGAGATCGCCGACCCCGCCTTCATCGGCTACCACGTGCTGAAGGATTCGGACTACTCGCTCAAGCTGTGCGCGAAGAGCGATCCGTTCGAGAAGGTGGGCATCCCGATGAAGT
>ERZ808266.194-NODE-194-length-24226-cov-13.153076_pt1 | contig 24226 bp, 16 predicted proteins | sample MGYA00521278_ERZ808266 | MGnify/ENA primary metagenome ERZ808266 (study PRJEB31516, sample SAMN03275591) | gut metagenome | biome: mammalia-associated habitat; material: feces | host: Papio cynocephalus | place: Kenya | collected 2012-08-02 ... | reverse complement strand
AATCTGCACAAAGCAGCTGCCGCTTTCGGCGAGCAGGTCCCGCGCGACGACGAGCCGATCCCGCAGATACCCGAGGTAGGAATGGACACCGTCGTGCCACGTGTCCCGAAACGCCTTCACCATCTCCGGCTCGTGCGTGATGTCATCCCGGTTGCCGTCCTTCACGTTCGTGGACTTTGTCGTCGGCTGCCAGTTGGAGTTGAACTTGATGCCGTAGGGCGGGTCGAAATAGACCATCTGCACTTTGCCGCGCAGCGATTCGTTTTCCGCGAGGGACGCCATGACCTGCAGGGAATCGCCGAGAATCAGGCGGTTCTTCCACCCTTCCTCGTGGTTGTAGAACCCCGGCTGCACATTGGGGTCGAACCCTTCCACGCCTTCGCCGAGCTGCATCTGCGGCTCCGCGGCGTTCTTGCGGATCGCCGTCCGCCGCTTCATCTCCTCGATGAGCATGCGCGGGAAGATCTTCTCCTGCTGGTAGATGATCGGCGCCTTGACCTCCAGCTCGTTGAGGTCGCCGCGGCGCTTGCCGCGCCAGATGTACTGCGGGTCGAGGTCCGGATCGCGCGCGGCGAATTCGGCCGACAGATCCGCCCCTTCCCGGCCGAGCGGATACTTCACGGTCTTTATCTCACCCACGCCGGGCAGGTTCTCCGGCGCGATGCCGGAGTATTCGCCCGGCGGCAGCTTCGGACGCGAATACTCCTTGTCCATCGAATAGTCGGCAACCTCGGTCCGGGGGGCTTTCTTGGGGGAATTCTTGGCCATACACTCTCCTTTAAGCTTCTATTCCGAATCCGGCCAGCGCCTGCGCATAGGCCGCGCGGCAGTTTTCGCGCAACGCGTCCGGGGCGCCGAACCCGTCCATCAGGAAATCGTTCGCGTTCAGCTCGACGAACGCCCAGCGGCCGAAACGCTTCTCGGCGTTCACGCCGGGAATCCACATCTCCTCCATGGTCTGCTTTTTGATGTTCGCGTCGGCGTACCGGTAGCCCTTGACTTCGACGACGAGATGGAGCGGGTCTGCCGCGCCGTGCCCGTCGTCCACGAGGACGATGAAATCGGGCAGATAGGTCCGGCTTTCCGCGCCGAGCACGTACGGCACGTCAAAGCCGAGATTGCAGTTCTTCACGTAGCTGAGGGTTTTCGGGTGGGCTTCCAAAACGCCGCAGAGAATGTCCTCCCAGGACGAATCGCAGACCGCGTAGTTCACCGGACAGCGCGCCGGCGCGGTCGGGTGCAGTATCTTCGCGTTGCGGGAGATGCGGAAGTTGACGCGCGAGGTGGAGCCGGTCGGCATGAAGTTGTCGACGATGACGCGGACCTCGGCGTTGCCTTTCTCGGTCTCGGCGCGCATGATCGCGAGATTCAGGCGCTGGCAGGCGGCGTCGGCGAGATTCTTGTAGACGATGACACTCTCGATGGTCACCTGGCCGTCCAGCTGCAGATACCCGTCGTTTATCCATTGCGCGAACAGTTGGCGCACGCTCGGGAATAGAGAGTTTCTGTCCACCTCCGTGAACTTGCCGGTCGCGAAGTAGAGATTGAGGAAGTGCCGCGCCAGACGATAGACGACTTCCGACACGCGCAGCGCACTTTCGCCGAGTTCCAGTTTCTTGGTGCGCCCGACGAACGCCGCGTTCTGCACCGCTGTCGGGCCGATATCCTTCGGCGTGATCCGCAGCACGCTGTCTTCGGTGAATTTTGCCGTCAGCTTCGCAGTGTCGCCTCCCGTGTCGAGATAGTAGCCGGCCACGCGCGGGAACTGGATCGTGAGCGCGTCGCGTTCCGGATGGATGGCGTGCACGTGCACGATGTCCGGCGGTTCGATTGGCTTGCTTTTGTTCGAGACCGCCGAAGCGAAATCGAACGGAATGCCGAAAATGTCCGCGTACTCCGGGCGATAGAGCCCCGTTTGCGCGTCGATTTCGTAGCTCAGGCGGCGCAGGGCGCGCCCGACCACCTGTTCGCAGAGGAGCTGCGTGCCGAATGCGCGCACGCCCAGGATGTGCGTGACCGTGTTCGCGTCCCAACCTTCCGTCAGCATCGAGACGGACACGACGCAGCGGATGTTCCCGCCGAGCTGCCCTTCCTTGCCGACCGTGTTCATGACCTCGCGCAGAAGAGTCGCGTCGTCGAGTTTGTCGGCGGCCTGCCGGTCGCCCGTGCGCGCAATCAACTCGCGCTTGAACAGCTCGATCTCCTTGCCCGCCGCGCTGCGGAAGTCCGCCGACAGCGCCTCGCCGGACTCCAATTGCGTGGAGTCTATCAGCAGCGTGTTCGGACGCGCCAACGGCTGGCCCGAATCGTCGAAGTTCGAAAAGAGCGGACACTGCGCCTCTACCGTCCGTTCATCGCCGTTCGCGTCCTTCACGACATAGCCGGACACGAAGTCGTAGACGAGCTTGGAGATCGCCGTGTTCTGGCAGACGAAGATGAAACAAGGCGGTGTTTTGATGCCGCTCGCCGCCCAGCTTTCATAGGTCTCCTTGTAGCCGTTGTAGAGGACTTTGATGGCCGTCTGCAGAAGATTGGGTATCTTCTGCGGGTCGCAAACCTGCCCCTTGCCTTTGCCGCGGAACGCGCGGAAAGATTTCTCCTGTTTGCAGATGTTCTTCCACAATTCGCGGTATTTCGGCAATTCGGATACCGCCTCGGGCGTGAGATTGTCGTAGACCGGGATGCGCGGCAGCTTGACGATGCCGCACTCCAACGCGTCCATGAGCGAGAAGTCGCAGACCGTCCAAGGGAAGAGCGTGCCTTCCTGATACCCCGAACCGCGCAGGAAGAACGGCGTGGCCGAGAGATCGATGACCTTCGGGCGCACCGTCCCGTTTCCGATATGCGCGCGCACGGTCTCGAGGCCGCGAATCCAGACGCGGGCGGCTTCGGCGTTCTTCTTCGCCTCGTCCTTCTCGTCGGCGTCCAGCGCGCGCTCTTCCGTGCCGATATAGCTATCCGGACGGCGGCGATAGCAGTGGTGCGCTTCGTCGTTGATCATCAGGATGTTCTTGAGGCCGACAAGATCCTTTATGACGCGCTGGAGCATCTGGCCGGGCGTCTCGACGGTCTGGGGTCCGGCGCCGGTCGGGCCGGCGAGCATCGCCCGGGTTCCCGCAGGGAGGTTGAGGGTCGTCTTCTGCTCATAGGCGTGGTAGTTCGTGATGACCACGCGCGCCGAATTCATCAGCGGCAGCAGATCCATCGGCACGAGCTGGCGCTTGGCATAGTACGCTTCGGGGTCGTTGGGCAGCAGCACGCGCAGGCGGTCGCGGATTGTGATGCCGGGCGTGGTGACGAGGAAACCGTTCGTGAACTTGTCGCCGACGCCGTGCCGGCTGGCGTTGATGGTCTGCCAGGCGATGAGCATCGCCATGACCGTCGTCTTGCCGGCGCCGGTCGCCAACTTGAGTGCGATGCGGTAGAGGTCGGGGTTCGCGTCGTTGTTCGCGTCCGCGATTTGCTTGAGGATGCCGCGCCCAGCCGCCGTGCCCGGCGCGACCTCGATAAGCCAGATCAGCGTCTCGATGGCCTCCACCTGGCAGAAGAACGGCCTGTAGCTGGGGAAGTCGTAATGGCGCCAGTGCTTGAGCAGGCGCGCGGTCTCGGCCGTGACGTTCCATTTGGGCTCCGGCGCCGCGCGCCACGCAGCCACGGCGTTCCGGATGGTGTTGATGAGCTCGTTCGCGCGATAGACGGTGTCGTCGACGATCTCCTCGAAAAATTCCTTTTGGACCACGCGGTGCCCGGGCGCGCCTTTGCTGCGCGGCGTCGCGATGGGCGTACGGTTGCTCGATGGACGCCGGCGCTCGTCGATCTTGCCGGAGGGCTTGTTGTCCGCGTCCATTTCCCAGTGCCGGCGGGGGCATTCGTAGGGGGAATTGAGAATGGGATTCTCGAAAAACGACGGTGCGCTCATGCCCCCCTCTTTCCTTTTGCCGGGCCGGGCTTCCGGTACGCACCGCCGCGTCCCTCGACAATCCGCCAATGGGAGCATGCTCCGGTAGTTATCACGATTCCACCTCTCCGTCAAGGACGCGACTAGCGAGCCTGAAGGCACCCGGTCGACATCCCGGTTCTGCGCAGATTCGCCGCGGAGACCGCCTCGCATGCAAGAAAAAGGGCGCATGCCTCTTCTTGCACTCTTGGGAAGCCCTACCACAGGCATACTCTGAATACATGAAGAGACGATGCGCCCAATCGGGCGCATCATCGCTCGCATACCGTTCAGAGTTTGAAATAGTGGTAGTATTTCGACAGAACGACGTGTTAGCGTTGACGCTAAATCATCTTAATGCGGCCGGCGGGGCGGAGCGCGGCGTTTCGCCGCTTGAACAGGCCCTCGACCTATCAGATTCGGGCGCATCCGTTCAATTCCTCGCCCGAACATCCAACATTATACCATAGACACCGCCGGTGCGCAAGAGGCGTGGCTCCATGCTCAAAGGAAAAATTGCCCAAGCAATTGCCCCTCCTGTCTAAAACCCCTTCTCCACGTTCTCGCGATCTCCACGGCCAATAATCGATAGGTTCCCCATCCCTCATTCTGCATTCTCTACATTTTCTACGCGGTTCCACCGCATACCCCCCCCCTCTACAATTCTACACTCTTCACGGTCAATTACCGTGCGGGCGGCAGGGGACTGCCGCCCCTACCATAGGAGGCGCCCCACGGCCACACATTCTACATATTCTACATTCTCTACACGGTTAAATTTATCTCACGCAGAGAGGCCTCCCCATCCTGCAAATCCTGTCTAAAATTCCTTCTCCACGTTCTCCTGATCTCCACGGCCAATAATCGATAGGTCCCCCATCCCCCCCTTTCTCCATTCTCTACATTTTCTACACGGTTCCACCCCCTACCCTCCCCTCTACAATTCTACACCTCTACACGGCCAATTCCCGTGCGGGCGGCAGGGGACTGCCGCCCCTACCGTTGGAGGCGACCCACGGCCACACATTCTACATATTCTACATTCTCTACACGGTTAATTATCCCGTGCGGGGCGCAAGGGACTGCGCCCCCTACCATTGGACGGTCCACGGCCCCCTCTCTCCATTCTCTACTCAGAAATGGCTGTTTCCAATATATCCTTAGGGACTGTTTTTCTCCCCCGAACACACCCCCCTCATGCGGCTGAGAATTCGCCGCGGCTAACATTTGCGCTAATTGGCCATTCTTGCCACAAAACGCACGGAAACTGCAAGTTATCGGCCTAAAACGGAGGTGCGCCAAAAAAGGGCTCCCGCATGAGGTCCAAAAACATGCGCATGTTAGACCCCCTGACATGCGCATGTTAGACCCCGTCACATGCGCATGTTAGATACCGTCACATGCGGGGGGTATGGGCAGGGGGTTCCGCGGCGGAAAATAGCCCCCTGCTCCGGTCCCGCCCCGCCCCCTGCCCTGGGTGAGGGCGGACCGAGCAGCGGGGGAAGGGAAGACGCGCGGGTAGACGGGATACCCGTCCCGTCCGTCTCCGTTGTCCTAGATGTCCCACTTCGCCCCCTCCGGCCCCCATTTCTGTTTCAGCACAGAGAGAAAACCAAAACACTACGGGGACGGAGACAAATCCCCGTAGTGTTTTCCCTAAATCCCCGCAGTGTTTGGTCGCATTCCATTGAATCCCCTCTGGCGCGTGTCGCCACCCTTTCGGCAAAATATGCTATAATAGACGCATATGCAGGCGGCTCTAGAGAAATTCGCCGCGCAATGGTCCGCGGCACTTCCTTGTCCTCTACAGGACAAGTCTTTGGCCATTTCGTCCCTGACGGGGTCGGCGGACGCTTTTCTCGCCGTCACGCTCGCCACCCGGGGCGAAGCGCCGCCTGTCGTGCTCGCCCTCACGCCCGGTCTGCCCGAGGCGGACCGCCTGACGGACGACCTGCGGATCCTGACCGCGCGGACCGACTGCCGGATACGGTCCTTTCCGCCTCTTCTGGAGGACGACCGCGGCACGTTGGGCGCCCGCCTCAAGACGCTTTCGGACCTGCGCGACCTGGGGACGCAGCCCCGTCCGCTCATCATCGCGGCGAGTTTCGCCGCACTGGCCCGCCCCGTCCCGAAACAGGCCGTGGCGACTCTCGCGCTTTCCGTCTCGCGGCCCACCCCCCAAAGCGGCTTCACCGCCGTAAAAGGCGCCCTGGCCGCACTCGGGTACACGCGCGTGCCGCTCGTCGAGAAGGAAGGCGATTGGTCGGTCCGCGGCGGGATTATCGACGCCTGGAGCCCGGGCGAGGAGTTCCCTTTGCGTCTCGAGTTCTTCGGCGAGGAACTGGAAAGCGTCCGCGTCTTCGACTGCGCGAGCCAGCGCTCCATCCAGTCCGCCGACGAGGCGGTGTTCATCCCTGCCGCCCTGGCGGAAACCGAGAACCAGACGTCCTTCTTCGACCTGTTGCCCGCCGGAACGCGGATCCTCGCGCTGGAGCACAACGCCTACACGCTGCCGCCCGAGGCCGCCCCCTTCCCGACGCTCTACACCGGCGATCCGCCCCCGGCCGGGACGCCGACGGCGCCCTTTCAGACCGTCCCCCTCCCGGGCTTCGCCGAACTGGGCGCGCAGGGGGCGCACCATCCCGAACTCTTCGACACGGTGCGCAAACGTCTGGCCCTGCATCTGGCCGCGGCCCGGGAACGCGGCGATTCGGTCGTGGAGATCCCCGCGCTCTCGGGCGGATTCGAGATTCCCGGTCTTGTCGTCTGCACGAACGCCGACCGCACCTTCACCAAGCGCGGACGTCGCCTGCCGCGGCGGACGGGCCCCGCGCAGGGCGCCCGGCTGGACAGTTTCGACAATCTCGAGCCAGGCGAGTACGTCGTCCACATCGACTACGGCATCGGCCGATTTCTCGGGTCCAGCGAAATCGTGACGGACGGCAAGCGTTCGGAGGTTTTCACGATAGAGTACGCCGACGGCGCGAAACTGCACGTCCCCGCGGCGCACGCCCACCTGCTCACGCGCTACGTCGGCGTCAAGGGCGAGACGGTCAAGCTGCACCGCCTGGACGGTGCGCGGTGGACGAAAGACAAGCTCGCCGCCCAGCGCGCCGTGGCCGATTTGGCCGCCGCGCTCCTCGACACGCAGGCCAAGCGCGAGACCGTGCCGGGGTTCGCCTACAAGGTGGACTGCGACGGCCTGGACGCGTTCGAGTCCGCCTTTCCCTACGAGGAGACGCCCGACCAGAAGGCCGCGATCGCCGCGATAAAGGAGGATCTCGCCAAGAGCCGCCCGATGGACCGTCTGGTATGCGGCGACGCGGGCTACGGCAAGACCGAAGTCGCCATGCGCGCGGCGTACATCGCCGCGCTCAACGGCAAGCAGGTCGCCGTCCTGACGCCGACGACCGTCCTCGCCGAACAGCATTTCGAGACGTTCACGGCGCGCTTCGAGGGGACGCCCCTGCGCATCGAGTCGCTCTCGCGCTTCCAGTCCGCCGGCACCCGCCAAGGCACGCTCAAGCGCCTCGCCTCGGGCGCGTGCGACATCGTCATCGGCACCCACGCCCTCCTTTCGGACCGCGTCGCCTTCCACGACCTCGGGCTGATCATCGTGGACGAGGAACAGCGTTTCGGCGTCAAGCACAAGGAACACCTCAAAAGCCTGCGCGCCACGGCCGACGTGCTCACGCTTTCCGCCACGCCCATCCCGCGCACGCTCTACCTTTCCATGACCGGGGCGCGCGACCTCTCCCTCCTGCGGACGCCGCCGCGGGAACGCGTCGCCGTGGAGACGATCGTGGCGCGCGAGAGCGACCAGCTGATCGTGCAGGCCATCCAGCGCGAGAAAGCGCGGGGCGGCCAGACGTTCTTCCTGCACAACCGCGTCGCCGGCATCGACCGCGTGCGCGCCCGCCTGCAGACGCTCTGCCCCGACCTGCGCATCATCGTGGCGCACGGGCAGATGGACGCCCAGACGCTCGCCCGCAAGATGCGCGCCTTCGAGCGCGGCGAAGCGGACGTCCTCCTCTCGACGACCATCATCGAAAGCGGCATCGACATCCCGCGCGCCAACACGATTCTCATCGACCGCGCCGACACGTTCGGCCTGGCCGACCTCTACCAGCTGCGGGGACGTGTCGGACGCGCCGCCGTCCCCGGACGCGCCTACTTTCTCCTGCCGCCTTCCGGTATCATCGACGCGGAAAGCCGCGAACGCCTCGCCGCGCTCAAACGCCACGGCGGACTCGGGTCCGGCTTCAATCTCGCCGTGCGCGACCTCGAATTGCGCGGGGCGGGCGACCTCCTCGGCGCGCGCCAGTCGGGCCATATCGCCGCCGTCGGCTTCACCCTCTACTGCCAGCTCCTCCAGCGCGCCGTCGCCCGCCTCAAGGGCGAAAAGATTCCGGATATAACCCTCGTCAACCTCAATCTGGACTTCATTGACGCCTCTCCCGCCTCGGACGACGCCGCGTCCGCCGCCATGCTCCCCTACGACTATATAGAGGAAGACGCCCAGCGCATGGGCTTCATGAAACGCCTGGCCGAAGCTGCGACACCCGCCGCCGTGCAAAGCATCTCGGACGAACTGGTCGACCGCTTCGGACCGCTCCCGACCGCCGCCCAGCGCCTCCTGCGCATCACGCACATTCGGATCCTGAGCGCCCAAGCCCATCTGAGCCGAATAGACACGAAAGACGACAAGGCTTTCCTGCGCGGCAAAGACCAGGAAATCGTAGATGTCATCACGTTCAAAGGTCAGACGGCGGACGCCAAACTAACCGAAATTCAGCGCGCTTTGCGCAAGATTCTCCGCGCCCAGCCCAAGTAGCGCGCCCGGTCTAGCGGACGGTGCCGTGGTCGGCGGACATGTTTTCCCCCAGAAGCGCCAATTTGGGGTCGCTCGCCTCGTAGCCCTGGATCCAGCCGTTCTCGAAACCGAAATCCGCCGCGGCTTCCGTGACGCTCTCGTATTCGGCGCGCGTCACGGGACGGTCGAACGGGGGCGTCCGCAGGGCCTTGTAGGCGGGCGTATACTGCGCCATGACCGAAACGGGAATCTCGTTCGAAAGTTCCGTCGCCAGCCAGGCGAGATTCTCGATCGCCTCGTCCGCGTGCCCCGGCAGGACGAGCAGGCGCACGATCAGGCGCGTCTTGGGTGCGCGGTTCCAGGCCCAGACCACCGCGCGGCGGGCCGCGGCGACGTAGCCGGACGCCTGCGAGACCTTGCGCGCCGTCTCCTCGCGCGAATAACGCAGGTCGAAGAGCGCCCAGTCGCACAGCTCGGCGTACTCCTCCAGAACCTCCGTGCGCTCGTAGCCGGACGAGTTCCACACGAACGGCAGGCGGATTCCCGCGGCGAAAAGCGGACGGACCGCCTCGCGGATGAAGGGCAGATAGGGCGTCGGGGAGACGAGATTCCAGTTTTCGACCCGGTCCTTCAGCGCCAGGTCGCGGAAGATTTCCGTCAGTTCGGGAATGGTCTTGTCGACGCCCTTCCCGTTCCAGCTCCACGGCGAGTTCTGGCAATAGAGACAGCGCAGGGTGCAGCGCGAAAAGAAGACGCAACCGCTCCCGCGCGTACCCGTGACAGGCGGCTCCTCGCCGAAATGCGGCCCCCAGCGGAAGACGCGCGGCACGCCGCCCGCCCCGCACCAGCCGGTCCGGCCGGACGGGGCGAAGCGCGGCGCGCGGCACCGCCGCGGACAGAGCTCACAGACGTCCGTCACGGTTTTTCTTCGTCCGCCCCATCACGGCCTTGGAGACGAGCGCGTAGCCCAGGACGAGCAGGAGCGCGCCCCCGACCACCCAGGGCACGTTCGCGGAAACCATCGCCTTGCCGCGCTCGCACAACTCCAGATAGGAGATGTTCCCGGCCGTGCGCCCCAACGCGAACCCGACCAGCGCAAGGATGACGGTCCAGATTCCGGCGCCGAGCGTGGTGAAGAGCGTGAAAGAGCCGAGCGGCATGCGCGAAAGTCCGGCCGGGAGAGAGATGAGCTGGCGGATGACGGGCACCAGACGGCAAACGAACGTCGTCGCCGCGCCGTAGCGGTTGAAGACCTCGCAGGCGCGGTGCAGCGCGTCGGGCTTGATGAAAAACCAGCGTCCGTGCTTCTCGAGGAAAGGCTTGCCGATGAAGAGCGCCAGCCAGTAGTTCACGTAGGCGCCGGCCAGCGAGCCGAGCGTGCCGACCAGGATGGCGGCCAGAAGCGCCGGGACGGCTTCCAGACCCAATTCGCCGCGCGCGGCGAGAAATCCGGCGGGAATCATCACGACTTCGCTCGGGAAGGGAATGAAACTCGACTCGATTGTCATGAAGACGAACACGAAGACGAGCCCCCACGCGGGCGCGAGGGCGGCAACAGTATCCAGGTGGGACGCCAAGACTTCTAGCATATGTGGAACTCCTTGTACTGGGCGCGTTCGGCTTCATGGCCTTTCGCGTAGGAAAGCGTGATGCGCTGCGCCATCTCGCGGTCGGCGGACGACTTGCCGCCCTCCAGCAGCAGCGAGGTGGGGCCCGGCAAATCGCCGCAGTCGAACAGCGTGCCGCGCGCGGATTCCGCCTCCAAAATGGCGTTCTCGTTCGCATCGCGGCCCATAATGAGCGCGGAACCGTCCGGCAGGCGGAAGTGGCGCCCGACGCGCAGAAGCTCCAGCAGCCGCCGCGTATGCAGACCCTCGTGCTCCAAAAGGTCCCTGAGCTTGCGGCTGTAGCCTTCTTCGGTCAACTTGCATCCGCCCGCCGGCGAGGGATAGTCCACGATGCCGAATTCCGCCGCGAGCGCGATCTGGCGTTCGCGGGACCGGCCCGAGATGTCCAGCAGTTTCGTGCGGTCGACGAGACCTTCCGTCTCGGGCAGGGTGGGTTCCAGCAGGCGCGCGCTCAGCGGGCGGATGAGGCGCCCTTCCAGCCCCGACTCGCGCGCGACGACAGCCAGCGACTGCTTGTTCTGGCTCATGGGACGCTGGCCCATCACTTCGCCGGTCGCCACGAAATCGAAGCCCGCTTCGGCCATGCGCGCGCCGGCGCGGCGGATCATGCGCGCATGGCAGTCGATGCAGGGGTTCATCGCGCCGCCGAACCCGTGGGGCGGATTCTCGATAAGCGCGACTTCGTCTTCCGTGAAATCCACGACCGTCAGGGGCACGCCCAGCGCGGCGGCTGCTTTCCGCGCCGCCTGGGACGAGAAAAACGGCGTCTCGAAGCAAAGCGCCTCGACTTCCGCCCCCGCATTCTGCAGCAGGCGGACCGCCAGTTGGCTGTCGAGTCCGCCGCTGATCAGCACATATCCCTTCGCTTTCCGCATAGAATCTCCTTGTCAGGCGTTGGGCCAGAGGTCGCGGGCCATCTCGCGCAGTTTGAACTTCTGGATCTTCTGCGAGGCGGTCATGGGGAAAGCGTCCACGAAATGGATATATTTCGGGATCTTGAACCACGAAATCTTGTCCTTGCAAAACGCCGTCACGTCCGCCGCGGAAAGCGCCGCGCCGGGCGAGCGGATGATGAACGCCGCGGGCTGTTCGCCGTATTTCTTCGAGGGGCAGCCGACGACCGCCACGTCCTGCACGCCCGGCATCGTGCCGAGGAAGTCTTCCACTTCCTTCGGGCTGATGTTCTCGCCGCCGCGGATGATGATGTCCTTGAGGCGCCCGGTGATGTAGTAGTAGCCTTCCGCGTCCATGCGCCCGATGTCGCCGGAGTGGAGCCACCCGTTCGCGTCGATGCACGCGGCCGTCTGTTCGGGCATGTTGTAGTAGCCCTTCATGTTGTTGAAGCCGCGGCAGCAGATCTCGCCGTCCTTGCCGATCGGCGCAAGTTCTTTCGTCTCGGGGTCGATGATCGCCACTTCGATGCCGGGCAGCGCCTGGCCGATCGTCGCGCACTTGCGCTCGATGGACGGTTCGAAGTAGCGCGTCATCGTCATGACGGGTCCGGATTCCGTCAGACCGTAGGGGTTCGTCACCTCCTTCATGTACATGCGGTCGAAGACCTGCTGCATGCGGTGGACCGGGCAGGCCGACCCGCTCATGATGCCCGTGCGGAGCGAGCTGAAATCGTATTTTGAGAATTGCGGATGGTCGAGAATGGCGATATACATCGTCGGCACGCCGTAGACCGCCGTGCACTTCTCTTTCTCGACCGCTTCCATGACCTGCACGGGGTCGAACTTTTCCGTGAAGACCATCGTGACGCCGTGGTTGACGCAGCTCATGACGCCCAGCACACAGCCGAAGCAATGGAAGAGCGGCACGGGGATGCACACCTTGTCGCGCGCGGAGAAGTTCTGGCAGGCGCCGATCCAGAATCCGTCGTTGGCGATGTTGCGGTGCGTGAGTTGCACGCCTTTCGGGAAGCCCGTCGTGCCGCTCGTGTACTGCATGTTCACGACGTCGTTCACGTCCACCTCGGCCTGCCGCGCCAGATACGCCTCGAAAGGCGTCTCTTCGGCGAGGTCCTTGATCTCGTTCAGCGAATACATGCCGCGGTTCTTGCGTCCGCCCAGGAACAGCACGCGCTTCATGTGGGGGTAGCGCGCGGAGCGGAGCCTGCCGCGCGGCTGGACCTTCAATTCGGGCAGCAGACCGTAGACGACGTCCACGTAGTTGCAGTCGCGGTAGCCCTCGATGATGAAAAGGTTTTCGGCGTCGGACTGCTTGAGCGCGAAATCGAGCTCATGGCTCTTGTAGTTCGTGTTGAGCGGCAGGAGAATGGCGCCGATTTTCGCCGCGGCCATCATCAGGACCACCCAGTGGGGGACATTCGTCGCCCACAGCGCGATCTTCTCGCCGCGCTTGACGCCGAGCGTCATGAGTCCGCGCGCCAGAAGATCCACTTCCTCGCCGAATTCGTACCAGGTCATGCGGAAATCGCGATCGGGATAGACGAGCGCGTCGTTTTCGCCGCAGCGTGCGATGGACTGGTCCAGAAGCTGGCCGATCGTGTATTCGCGCGTCACGGGCAGGTTGTGCCAGGGCACGCCGCGCGAAACGCTCTGGGTGAAAGGCGCCCGCGTGGGAGCCGAGCCGAAGGGATCGCCGAGATTAAATGTCGTCATGGATTTCTTTCACGTGCGCGCGAATTTCGCTTCGCGCGCCTCAAGTTGCGCAAGTTCGTCCGCCGTGGGCGTCTTGCGGAAATAACGGTAATTCAGCACCCAACAGGACGGATGCCGGCGGATGACCTCCTCCAAATCGGCGAGGCACCGCTGCGTAAACCCCCAGATGTCGCGTGCGTCGGCGGGGGAGTAGATCCGCACGACGTCGCACCGCCACCGGCCGTCTTTCAGGGGACGCGACCAGGCGACCGCGACCGGGGCCTTCCCCTTCGCCGCAAAGAACGCGGGCGCGGCGCTCGCCGGAAACGGACGCCCGAAGAAACGGACCCATACGCCGCCGTCCTTGGGGTCGACCACCTGGTCCACCAGAAGCCCGAGCGAATCGCCTGTGCGCAAGCCGGCCATCAGGGGACGGAAAGCCCCGTCCGCACGGACGATTTTCTGTCCGATGGATTCACGCGCGCGCATCAAAATGCGCGTCATGCCGCGCGTGCCGACATCCTTGGCGACGGACATCATGCGGTGGCCTTCCAGCACCGCGAGCTGGGAGAGGATTTCCCAGCAGCCGAGATGCCCCGAGACGGTGACTGCCGACCCGTTCGCCGCGAGAAAGGCCTTGCCTTCCGCGGACATCTCCCCCGAAGCGGCGGCGCGTGCCTTCGCGCGCACGCAGGTCCAGAAAGCATAGCCGACCGACCGCGCCATATTGCGGTAGCTGCGCCGCAGAACCGTCTCTTCCGCGCGTGTCGCGGGCCCCTGCGCCGCGCGCACGTTCCGGACGATGCGCAGATTGGCCAGCGCCAGCGCGCGTCCGCGGCGGTCGAACCGGTACATGACGCGCGAGGCGAAGTCGCACAGCGTCAGGAGCCCGCGCCGCGGCAAGAGCGGAAAGACGGCCAGGCCCAGCCCGATGCCGAGCCATTCGAACGGACGGCGGAGAAGACGCAAAAACTGTTTCGTGCGGCGCGTCATGTCTCAGATATGCTCTTCGCTTCCGCGAAAATGCACGTTCAGGTCGTGGAGCGGCGCCAGAAGCGTGCCCAGCGGCTGTCCGGCCGTGAGTTTGGCGAACGCGTTCACGTCCTTGGGGAAACACTTGCCGCCGTAGCCGCATTTCCCGTCCGGGCCCGGCACGTTCGTGTGCGTCTCGTTGATGTAGCCCGAAAGCAGCACGCCCATGTGCACGTTCGCCCAGTCCGCGCCCATCTTCTCGCAGTATTCCTTCACCGCATTGAAGTAGGTCACCTTGTACGCGCCGAACACGTTGTGGGCATACTTGGTTATTTCAGCCTCGAGGGGCGTCATGACCGCGAACTTCTTGCCTTTGAAGATTTTCGCCAGCAAGTCGACGGACCCCGTGAACACCATCGTCTGGCGCTTGAAGTCCTCGATGTAGGTGCGCTGCGTGAGAAACTCCGGCATGTAGCAAACCTGATGCCCCGTCTCGCGCGTCAGCCGTTCGCTTGTGCCGGGGAGGATGGTCGTGCGCACGAACACCGGCACGTTCGGCAGATTGCGGATGATCTGCTTCATGAGCGTCAGATCCTGCGTGCCGTCGTCCTCGGTCGGCATGTGGATCTGCACAAAGGCCACATCGATATCCGACATGTCGTCGTTGTAGCCCTTCGGCGGATCGCTCACGCGAATCGCGACGTCCTTGTTGTTCTCCTCCAGCCAGATTTTAAGCGCGCTCCCCACAAATCCGCACCCGATTATGCCGACCTTTATCATGTTCTCCCTCCTCTGTAAAGTTCCTCATAGACCGAAATGGACTGCGCCGCCAAACGGTCGAACGAAAAGCGCGAAAGCGCCGCGGCGCGCAGGTCGCCAAACGTCATGCCGCGCACCCGTTGAATCGCCTGGGAAAACGCCCGCGGCCAATTCGTCCTGTCATCTCCCCTCACCAGCACGCCGTCCACCCCGTCGCGCACGACATCCAGCGCACCCCCGAACGCGCGCGCCACGACGGGACGCCCCATCGCGAGCGCCTCGGCCATGGAACGCCCGAACGCCTCGGGCTTCTTGACGTTGGACGAGACGACGACATTCGCCAAGGACAGACACTCCGCCACCTTGGATTGATTGCCGGCGAAAACGACCCGGTCGGCAAGGTCCAGCTCCTCCGCCAATTGCCGGAGAGACGTTTCCACGTCGCGGCGTTTGGCTTCCGCCTCGCCGACCAGCACCAGCTTGTAGTCCGCCGGAAGAAGCGACATTGCACGAATGAGCACGTCAAACCCTTTGAGTTGCGTAATGCGCCCGAGCGCCAGGACGACAAAGGCACCGTCCAGCTTCCAGTCGCGTCTCTTCGCGGCGCAAAATGCCGCATCCAATCTCGCGGTATCGAAGCGGTTTCGATCGATGGCGCGGGGAATGACCCGCATTTTCCCGTACGGCGTCCCGTAGGCGTCGTGCAGATAATCGGCGATGTACTGGCTGGGCGTGACGACAAGATCGCCCGCCGTCATGATGCGCGAGTAGCGCGAAATGGAATTCGCGCCGTGCGCGAAGCTGATCCAGGGAATGGAAAGCCCCCGGTTCGCCGCGGCGAAAAGCCACGCCGGCACGCGCGAATGGACGCAGACGACATCCGGCCGAACCTCGCGCAGGAGACGCCGCAGCTTCCACGCACGCGAAAAGCAGGTGAGCGGATTTTTGCTTTTGACGTCCAGCACATGGACCTGACCGCCGTCGGACGCGACCTGCGCCATGAGCCGTCCGCCCGCCGCCACCACGTGGTTCTCCCAACCCCGCGCGACCAGCACGCGGTTCATCTCGACGACTCCGCGCTCCACGCCGCCTTGTTCGAGCGCGGGGACTAGTTGAAGCGTCCGCACCTTCCGCGACCCCCGCTTACGAACCGAAGAACGCGCGGTAGAGCGCCCGCACCGCCTTGTCGCGGTCCTGTCCGCGGATGGCGATCATGAAGCTCACCTCGCTCGCGCCCTGGTTGACCATGGAAAGCGAGATGCCCTCCGAAGCCAGGGCCAGGCAGGCTTTCGCGAACATGCCCGGCGTATAGCACATGCCTTCGCCCACGATCATGAGGATGGTAAGGCCGCGCTCGACGGAGACGAAGTCCGGTCTCAACTCTTCGCGGATCGCCCGCACGACCTTCTGCTCTTTTTCCTTCGGGAAGTTCTTGCCCTTCACGACGACGCACTGCGAGTCGACGCCGGAGGGCATGTGCTCGTAGGCGATCCCCTCGTTCTCGAGAACCTGCAGCAGGCGGCGCCCGAAACCGACTTCGCGGTTCATGAGGTACTTCTCGACGATGATGTTGCAGAAATCGTCCGCCGAAGCGATGCCGACGATCGTGCCGGGCGTCACGCGCCGCGACTGCTGGATCATCGTGCCCGGTTCGTTCGGGTGGTTCGTGTTGCGGATGTTGATCGGGATGCGCGCGCGCACCGCCGGAATGACCGCCTCGTCCGCGAATACGCCGAAGCCCGCGTAGGCGAGCTCGCGCATTTCCCGGTAGGTCATCGTGGGGATGCCCTCCTTGACCTCGGGCACGATCCGCGGATCGACCGGATAGACCGAATCCACGTCCGTGAAGTTCTCGTAGACGTCCGCGCAGACCGCCGCGGCCAGGATGGAGCCCGTGATGTCGCTGCCGCCGCGCGGGAACGTCGCGACCTTGCCGTCCTTCGTGTAGCCGAAGAACCCCGGGTAGACGACGATGCCCTCGAAGCTCGAGAAGGCGCGTGAAAGCGTGTCGTAGCTCGACGGATCGAGCGTCGCGTCGCCGAACTTCCCCGTCAGCACCATGCCCGTCTCGCGCGGCGAGGCGTAGCGCGCGTTGGCGCCGCGCGCCTTGAAAGCCACGGCCACGAGCTTGGCGTTGTTGTCCTCGCCCGCCGCCTTGAGCAGGTCCATGAACTCCTCGGGCGCCAGATTCTTGACCTGCGCGAGACGCGCCTTGAGGTCGTCCTCGATGACGTGCACAATCTCGTCGCCCAGATGAAGCTGCTGGGCCATCTCCGCGAAGCGTTCGACGACCGCGCCGTACTGCCGGTCGGTGTTCTCGCCGGCGAGCGCCGCCTGCGCGAGCGCGATCAGAAGGTCCGTGACCTTCGTGTCGCCCGCATGGCGCTTGCCGGGCGCCGAGACGACGACGAGCCGGCGCGACGGATCCGCGAGAACGATATCGACAACCTTGTTGAGCTGTGTGGCGTTCGCGAGCGAACTGCCGCCGAATTTGCAAACTTTCATTTTCTTTTACCTGACTTCTTTCAAATCATGCGCAATTTGACCGGATCGTCCCCGACGACGCGGGACGCCTTGATTTCGGCGAGCGCGGCGTCGAGTTCGGCCGCCTTCGCCTCGTGGGTCAGAACGACCACCGGAACGAATCCGCGCCGCACATTCTCGTCCTTCTGGGACGCCGCGGAAATCGAAACGCCGTGCCGCCCGAGAATCGTCGCGATCTCGCCGAAAGCCCCCGCCTTGTCCACGACGGCGAAACGCAGGTAGAAACGCGACGAAATCTCGCCCGCCGGGCGCAGCGCGAGCCACCCCTCGCCGTAGGTCTTGACCGCGCGCGAATAGCGCGTCTCGCCGTGCGCCAGGTTGCGCGCGATGTCGCCGATGTCGCCGATGACCGTGGACGCCGTCGGCGCGCGCCCCGCGCCGCGCCCGTAGTACATCGTGTAGTCGCTCATGTCGCCCTTCACCCACGCCGCGTTGAACGCGTCGTTGACGGACGCGAGCATGTGCGTCATCGGCACGAGCGTGGGCGCCACGCCGACCTCGATCTCGTTCCCCGACTTGGCGACGCGCGCCAGAAGCTTGATGCGGTAGCCGAACGCCGCGGCGTACGCCACGTCCTCGCCCTGGAGCGTGCGGATGCCCTCGACGGACACCTCGTCCAGCCGGGGCTGGAAGCCGTACGCCAACGCCGCGAGGATGCACGCCTTGTGCGCCGTGTCGAACCCGTCGATGTCGAGCGAGGGGTTCGCCTCGGCATACCCGAGCTTCTGCGCGTCTTTCAGCACGACGTCGAACGGCAGCCCCTCGTTTTCCATGCGCGTGAGGATGTAGTTGCACGTGCCGTTCAAAATGCCGTCGATGGACTCGATGTCGTTGCCCGCGAGCCCTTCGCGAAGGACGCGAATGATCGGGATGCCGCCGCCCACCGAGGCGCCGAAATAGATGTCCACGTTGTTGGCCGCGGCCGTGTCGAAAATCTCGCGGCCGTATTCGGCCAGAAGCTTCTTGTTGGCGGTGACCACGCACTTCTTGCTTTCCAGCGCCTTGAGGACGAGCGTCCTGGCGATGCCCGTCCCGCCGATCGTCTCCACGACGATCTGCACCCCGGGATCGGAAATGACGGCAAAGGCGTCCGTCGTCAAAGCGTCTTTCGGCACGTCTACGCCGCGGTCGGTCGTGATGTCGAGATCCGCGATCTTCTTGAGCACGATGTCCACGTCCAGACGCTCGGCCAGGACCGTGCGGTGCTTCAAAAGACCCTCTGCGACACCCGCACCCACTGTGCCGAACCCCAGAATGCCCACTCCTATCTGCTTCATTTCGTACCTTTCATGTTCAAAACGGATTTGCATCCGTATATTTTACTCTTTTTCGCCGCCCCGCGTCAATTGCCTGGACCGCGAACGCGGCGCGTCCGGACCGGCCCCCAGTTGCCGTCCGATCCAGGCCATGACGAGCCCGACCGTCCGCTCTTTCTGTACTTCCGTGAGCGGCCGGCCCCGCGGCACGCGCCACCACTTCTCCATGCACCCGCGGCAGCAGGTCGCCGTCGCGTGCTGCGCGACGAAGACAGGATGCCCCTTCCAGGGCGTCTGCCGCCCGTCGTGTTCCGGACGGGCCGGCGCCAGGCGCGCCTCCACGAACGCCGCCGCGTGCTGGCGGATGGTCTCCAGCCCCTTTGCCGCGATGTAGGCGCGGTCCGCCGCCGAGAGCGCGAACCGCCGCCGGAAGGCCGACTGGGCCAATTTCGCGAATGCGGCCTCGTGTGTCATAGGACCGTCGTCAGATGCTCCAGCCGCCCAGCTTGAGCGCGCGGCAGATTTCCGACACGAGAATCGCGATGAGCAGGAGCGGCGCGAAATAGCGCACCATCAGCGCGTAGAAGCCCTTGGCCCCGAAGACGTGCCCCGTCCGCTCGCACTGGTCGACGACCAGCCGCGGCGACATCGCCCAGCCGATGAAAATGCACGTGAGCGTCGCCACGATCGGCATCAGCACGGAATTCGTCACGAAATCGAAGAAGTCCAGGAACGGATACCCGAACACCTTGATGTCCGCGAACGTGCCGTAGCTCAAGGCCGAAAGCACGCTCAGCGCGAGCGTCAGGACCATGACCAGCAGCGCGGACTTCGTGCGCGTCAGGCGGAAGAGGTCGCAGAAGGACGACGTGCACGCCTCCAGAAGCGAGATGGCCGACGTCGCCGCCGCGAAGATGACGAGCAGGAAGAAGGTCGCCCCGAGCCACGCCCCCGTCGGACCGATCGACGCGAAAACCTTGGGCAGGGTGACGAACATCAGGCCCGGGCCCTGGTTCATCGCCGCCTTGACCGCCGCCTTCGTGGCCAGCGTCACGTCGCCGCCGTGCTGCGCGACCAGTTCCGGCGTGACGCCCGTCTTCACCGCGAACATGTAGACGACCGGAATGATCATGAAACCGGCGATGATCGCGATGAAGGTATCCGCGATCTCGATGCGCCGCACCGAGCGCTCGATGTTGTCCTGCTTCTTCATGTACGAGCCGTACGTGATCATGATGCCCATGGCGAGCGAGAGCGAATAGAACATCTGCCCCATCGCGCCCAGTATCGTCTTGCCGAGAAGCGCGAACGAGAATTCGCCCTGCGCGTTCCGCAGGCAGTCCAGGTTCGGGACGAGGTAGTACGAAAGCCCCGCGCCCGCCCCGGGCAGAAACGCCACGTAGACGCAAATCGCCAGCGCGGCGAGGAACAGAAGCGGCATCATCACCAGATTGGACCGCTCGATGCCGTTCTTGACGCCCAGCAAAATGACCGCCGAGCACGCCACGATCACGAGCGCGCCGTACCAGAGCGGTTCCGTCGAGCCGATGAAAGCCCCGAAGAACGCGCCCGAATTCACCGCCTGCTCGCCCATGACGTTGGCGCCCGTCACCGCCATCTTGACGTAAGTGATGAAGTATTTGACCACCCAGCCCGAAATGACGCAGTAATACGGGCAGATCACCGCGGGAATGATCACCGCCAGATACCCCAGAAAGCCCCACTGGCGCTTGATGCGCCCGTACGCCGTCAGCGGGCTCTGCGCCGTCATGCGCCCGATCGCGATTTCCGTCACCATGAGCGTGAAGCCGAGCGTCATCGTCAGGATGAGGTAGATCAGGATGAAGGTCCCGCCGCCGTATTGCGCCGCGAGATAGGGGAAGCGCCAGAGGTTGCCCAGCCCGATGGCGGATGCGGCCGCCGCCAGGACGAACGCAAGCTGTCCCGACCAGCGCGTGCGCGGGAGATGTCTTTTCGGTGTCATTTTCGTGATTGCCCTTTCATTTGGAGTTTCCAGAGTTTCCGTTTGTTCTGTCTTTCATTCGACAAAATCCGTTCAGAGGACGCATCCGAGCGCGCAAAGCGCCGCGCCCCACAGGACGAACACCCCGCCCAGAATGCGCGCCCGCCTGTCCGTGTGCAGAAGGAGGAGCGCACCCTTCTCGAGGCGTCCGGGATAGAACATGCCGTACATGCCAACGACCGCCCCGATGTACGCGGTCAAGACGAAGAGATGCACCGCGGCGAACCCGCCCGCCGGCAGCAAAAGCCGCGTCGTCTTGAAAAGTTCCGCCGGTATCAGCATCAAAATCCCCGTGAGCGCCCGCACCGGAAGATTCTTCGGCATCCAGATGCACACGAGCCAGGCCAGCACGGCCGCCAAAATCCAAATCTCGCCCGGGAAGCGCTTCAGGAACGCGTCGAAGACGTCGATTCCCATCGTATCGCACTCGTACCCCGTCCAGAAACTCGCCGCGACCGTCAGCGCGATGGCGCACGGACGCGACACGAAGAACCTCTCGGCTCCGCGGCGCGCGAAATCAGGCGACAGGCACGCCGCCAGACCGCATGCGAAAAGCGGCAGCCCGAGAACAAAACCCCAAAAAACTGTCATTCCCATAGAATACCATATTTGAGACGAAATCACAAGCCCAAAATGCCCGTTACCCCGCGCGTTCGCCTATGAGCGTCTGGGGGTGCGCCTCCAGAATCCGGACCCGCACGCGCGTGCCGGGCGGGATTGCCCCCTCGTCCGCCGCACGGTCCCAGACCACGATGCGGTTCCCGCCGTCGCGCCCGCTCCACCGGTTCGCGTTGCGCTTGGAAGGCCCCTCCGCCAACACGTCCCGCACCGTCCCCACCAGCCTCTCGTTGCGCGCCTGCCCGCGCCGCTCCTGGTCCGCCAGCAGAATCTGGTCGCGCCGCTCCTTCTCCGCCGTCGGCACGTCGTCCGGCAACTGGGCGGAACGCGTCCCCGGACGCGGCGAATACTTGAAGATGAAGGCGTTGTCGAATCCCGCCTCCTCCATCAGCGACCGCGTGGCCTCGAAATCCGCCTCCGTCTCGCCCGGATAGCCCACGATCACGTCCGTCGTCACCGCGAATTCCGGGTCCAGCGCACGCAATTTGGCGACCGCGGCGAGATACTCCGCCCGCGTGTAGCGCCGCCCCATCTCCGCGAGAAGGCGGTCCGACCCCGATTGGACGGGCAGATGCAAATGGCGGCAGACCTGCGGAAACTCCCGGTACACCCTTACCAGTTCGTCCGTGCACCCCCGCGGATGCGCCGACGTGAACCGCACGCGTTCGATCCCCGGGATGGACGCCACCGCCTCCAGAAGCCGCGGGAACGCCTCCGTGTAGCCGCCGGGGCTGGGCGTATCCGTCGCGTCCCAGGCCGGATTCCTTACCCCGTAGCGCAGGACGCTCTGCCCCAACAGGCAGACTTCCTTCACCCCGTGCGCCGCCAGTGCGCGCACTTCCGCCACGATTTCCCGCGCCGGACGCGAATATTCGTGCCCCCGCACGTCGGGCACGATGCAGTAGCTGCACCGGTTGTCGCACCCCACGAGAATGGTCACGAACGCCTGGAAGCCCTTCGCCTCCGTGTGCGCCTCCAGTCCGCCCGGCACGAGGTCGTCGCCCAGTTCGAGCGCCGGGTACGCCCCCTTCGCCACGATCTGCGGAATCAGCCCGAACGCACGCGGGCCCACCGCGAAGTCGAGCTTCGGCAGCTTCTTGAAGACGTCCGCCCCCAGGCGCTTCACCGCGCACCCCATGAGCCCCGTGATCTTCTTGGCCGCAATCAGGTTCCCCGCCTTGCCGATCGCCTTCTCTTCCGCCTTCTGGCGCACCGTGCAGCTGTTGACGACGACGAGTTCGGCCTCCGCCTCGCTCGCCGCCTTTTCGTGTCCCGCCGCGAGAAGAAGCGCCTCGACCGCCTCCGATTCCCGCACGTTCATCTGGCACCCGTAGGTATGGACGATGAACTTCACGCGTTCGCCCCCGCCGCCAGTTCCTCCGCCAATTGTGCGAGCGGCCCCCGCGTGGCTTCCGCCATCGCCCCGCGGACCGTCACGGTCGTCGGACAGATCGCCAAATCCTTCGACGCGGACAGCATCTCCTTCATCTTCTTGGCCGCGGACGGCGCCCAGGAGCCGTTCTCCACGAATCCCACGCACCGGTTCTGGAAGTTCCGCGCCGTCAAATGCTCGATGAATTCGCGCATCTTCGGGAAAACACCCATGTTGTACGTCGTCGTCGCGAGCGCCAGCGCCGAATAGCGGAAGGCGTCCTCGACCGCCTCGTACACGTCGGACCGCGCCAGATCCGCGACCGCCACCTTCGCGCCCTTCTCCGCGAGAAGCCGCACGAGTTCCTCGGCGACCGCGCGCGTATGCCCGTAGACGGAGGTATAGGCGACGAAGACGCCCTTCGTCTCCGCCGCGTACCGCGACCACGTGTCGTAGAGCGCAACCGCATGGCCGATTTCCGCCGCCGTCTCGAGGACCGGTCCGTGCAACGGACAGATGCGCCGGATGTCCAGTTTCGCCGCCTTCGCCAGCAGTGCCTGAACCTGCGCGCCGAACTTGCCCACAATGCCAAAGTAGTAGCGCCGCGCTTCGCAGTCCCAGCCTTCGTCGTTCGCCGCGTCCTGCGCGCCGAATTTGCCGAACGCGTCCGCCGAGAACAGCGTCCGCGTCGTTTCGTCGTACGTCACCGTCACCTCGGGCCAGTGCACCATCGGCGCGGAAACGAACCGCAGCGCGTGCCGCCCCGTCTCCAGCCGGTCCCCTTCCTTCACGATTACCCGATTCGCCGCGTAGTCCGTCCCGAAAAAGTTCTTCATCATCGGAAACGCCGCGGCGGACGCGACAATCCTCGCCCCGGGATACCGCTCCATGAACGCCGCGATGTTGGCGGAGTGGTCCGGCTCCATGTGCTGCACGATCAAATAGTCCACCTGCCGGCCCTCCGTCGCGCGGCGGACGTTCTCCAGCCATTCCGCGCCGAACGCCGCGTCCACCGTGTCGAACACGGCGATTTTCTCGTCTTTCAGCACGTACGAATTATACGCCATGCCCTCCGGCACGGCGAATTGGCCCTCGAAAAGGTCAATCTTCCGGTCGTTCACGCCGACGGACACAATATCAGTACTCGCGGACATCGTTTCTCCTTAATGATCACGCGTATATGATACCATATTCCGCGCATAAATGGAATGTCAAAAACGCCTTAAATAGGAAAAGTTTACCCTGTCGCGCGGCACCCCGGACAGGTTGTTCCAAGGGATGGAGAGCAAAAGCGGAAAAGGAGAAGGATCGGTTGAGGAAACGGAAGGAAAGAATGCGGAGATCTGTCTCCGTCCCCTTAGGAACCCGAACGAGACACCCCCTCACGTCCCCGTAAGGCGCCTGCGCAAATTGTCCGGTTTTGGGCCGTTTCACGCGGTTTTTGCACCCGCGGCGGTTCCGGCGCAACGGGGTGGCCGTTCCGGCGCAACGGCATCACCGTTCCGGCGCAACGGCATCACCGTTCCGGCGCAACGGGGTGACCTTTCCATTTTCTACGCGATTAATAAACTCCGCGGGGCGACAAAGGCTCCCCTAACGTTCCGCCACTCGTTTCGCCCGCGCGCCCCTTCCAAAGGTAGGGACCGCAGTCCCCTGCGGTCCGCCCCGCCTCTACCCCCTGGTAGGGGCGGCAGTCCCCTG
>ERZ808266.190-NODE-190-length-24702-cov-11.606646_pt1 | contig 24702 bp, 17 predicted proteins | sample MGYA00521278_ERZ808266 | MGnify/ENA primary metagenome ERZ808266 (study PRJEB31516, sample SAMN03275591) | gut metagenome | biome: mammalia-associated habitat; material: feces | host: Papio cynocephalus | place: Kenya | collected 2012-08-02 ... | reverse complement strand
ACTTGGCGCGTTCGTCGAGCACCATGCCCTGCTTCTGGATGCCCTGGCCCGGGTACACGAAGGCGGACTTCGGCGCACGGACGATGGCGGTGCCGCGGGACACGATGTTGCCGTCGATGCGGCTGGTCACTTCGAGCACCATGCCGGAGTGGGCCACGCGGCCGACGCGCTCGATGGAGATCTCCACCTTGTCGTCGAGCTGCACCATGCCGTACATGTTGTAGGTCCAGCCCGCGATCTCGTAGTGCGCGCCCTTCTCATCAAGCGCCTGCACGGCGTGCTGCGCGGTCGCGGACAGCCACATGCCGTGCACCAGCGGCGCGGCGAGGCCGGAGACCGCGGCTCCGCGGTGCGAGGTGTGGATCGGGTTGAAGTCGCCGGAGGTGCGGGCGAACGCGGTCATCTCGTGCGGTGCGGTCACCGTGACGCGACGCAGCAGGCGGCGCGGGGTGCTCTTGATCTCGGCGTCGATGCCGCCGTAGTCCGGTGCTTCCGGCGGCAATGCGTCGGAGTAGGCGCGGCCGCGGATGGCGAAGCGTTCGGTTTCGTTGGCCAGCACGGTGCCGTCTTCGGCGGCGTGCCTCACGTGGATGGTCACCACGCGGCCGGAGGCGGATTCGAAGTAGTCCTCGGCCCAGCTGGTCAGGGCGATGGTCTCGCCGGTGTGGCGAAGCAGATCGTCCTCGCTGACCTCAAGCTCGATGAGGTGGTCGAGGTGCACCGCGTTGAGCAGGCCTTCGATCACCGGGAAGCCCTTGACGTACACGGAGCCCAGTGCCGCGTAGATCGCCGGCCATGCCGGTCCGACCAACGCGTCGGGCGCGATGCGGGACGGCACGAGATCGCTCGGCAGCGCGCCGCCGGTGGCGGCCTCATGGTCGAAGCCGAGGTTGGCGGACAGCGTGTAGCCGGCGTGGGCGATGCCGAACGGATAGGAGGCCTTGTCGTCCACCTGCTCGATAGCGGGCATGGCGGTGAGCTTGTCGCCGGTGATGGCGGTGTTGCCGATGCCTGCGGTGTCGGCGAGCATGCGGTAGACGTGTTCCGGCAGGCGGTCGCGGTCGACCACCGGGAACAGGCCGGATTCCGCGCCGTTGACGTTCAGCGGGATGACGATGTCGCGCACGGCGTGCTTGGAGGTGCCGCCGTCCGGGTCGTTGTCCCAGTAGGTGTCGAGATGGATGTCGAGATCGTATTTCTCGACGCCGCCCTCGGTGGCCACCTTGCGGATCTCGTAATTGGCGTCGCCGTTGTCGGTGCCGTATGCCGGGTTGGCCATGAGGTGGCCGACCCAGGAGATGTTCGGGGACTTGCGGATGAATTCCTCGGCGGAGCCGGCCGCGCCGAGTTCCGCGAACGCGGTGGTGTCGGCGCTCGGGGATTCCGCGGACACACGCTTGACCATGGCGGCCTCGAAACGTCCGAGGATGTCGGCGATCGGCTCGTCGATGGTGGTGATGCCGGCGACGGAGATCGGGCCGGGGATGATGCGCACGGAGTCGGCGGAGTAGCGGGAGTCCTCGGACTGCCACAGCTGGTCCTGCCCCCACCAGCGCAGCAGGTCGTTGTCGATGACCGGAACGAACGGCATCGGCTTCGGGTATTCGCGCACCAGCACCGGGAACCAGGCCTCGTCCATCGGCGTGACGGTCAGCTCGCCGGCCTGCGGATAGGCTTCGGCCAGTTTGGCAATCGCCGCGTTCGGGTCGGCCTCGACGTCGGCGCGGGAGGCGAACAGAGAGGCGAATTCGCCGCTTTCCTGTGCGGTGACACGGGCTTCGATGCGCTGCAGCAGGTGCAGGAAGCGATCGGCGTAGGTCTCATCGACCCACGGGAACGCGAGGTCGGCGAATCGCTGGGCCCACTGGAGGTAGGTCATGGTCTTCAAATCGCCGAAGTACGGCTTGGCGGTCGCGTTGAGCGCCTTGATGATCTCCTCGCGGCGGCTTTCCAGTTCCTCGGGGTGCTTCATGACGCGCACCAGCAGGCGGCCGCAGCGGGCGGAGGAATTCTCCAGCTCGTAGATGTCGGCGTGCAGATGGCTCAGGCCGGAAGTGACTCCGCCCTTGGCCTGGCCGCTCGGCACCCACTGTTCGCCCAGCGGGGCGAACGGATCGTCTTCGGAACCCTTGGCCGGGATGCCGGGCGTGTTGACCAGCATCTTCTTGACCTCGGGGCTGGTGTGCGCCTCCTTGGCGGTCATGGCCGCGGTGCCGACGAGCACGCCGTCCACCGGCATGAGCGGACGACCGTAGGTGCGGGACCATTCGCCGGTGATGTAATCGGCGCCGCGTTCCGGCGTGCCGATGCCGCCGCCGACCACGAGCACGAGGTTGGACTGCTCGCGAACCTCGGCGTAGGTGCTGAGCAGCAAATCATCCAGGGATTCCCAGGAATGGTGGCCGCCCGCGGAACCGCCTTCGACCTCGATGAGCACCTTGGTCGGCGCCACCGCCTTGGCGATGCGCACGACCTGACGAATCTGGTCGACGGTTCCCGGCTTGAAGCTCACGTAGGGGAAACCGTCCGCGTTGAGGCCGCGGATCAGCTTCACCGCCTCATCGAGTTCCGGAATGCCGGCGGAGACGACAACGCCATCAATCGGTGTGCCGCTGGCACGCTTCTTCGGCACGATGCGCTGGGAACCGAACTGCAGGTTCCACAGGTAACGGTCCATGAACATGGCGTTGAATTCGACGGTGCGGCCTTCCTCAAGCTCCTCTTCGAGCTTGGCGACATGGCGGTTGAACACGCTGGCGGTCACCTGGCCGCCTCCGGCGAGTTCCGCCCAGTAGCCGGCGTTGGCGGCAGCGGCGACGATTTCCGGTTCCACGGTGGTCGGGGTCATGCCGGCCAGCAGCACCGGGGCCTTGCCGGTGAGCTCGGTGAACGCGGTGCGTACCTTGTCTCCGGCGGCGGTGTGGATGATGCTCGGTGCGAAGCGGGTCCAGTTCTGGGTGCGCTCGGGCAGCGCCTCCGACGTGGAGAGCGCGCCGCGGGCCGCGACGGTGGAGGCTTCCACCACGCCGACGCCGGTGCCCTGCGCGACCGTGGAGAACAGTTTGCCGACGGTGGTGCCGGGGCCGAAGTCCAGCACCCACAGCGCGCTGGGGTCGGTGGACTTCATCAGCGCGCGCACGCGGGCCGCCCAATCCACGTGGTTGATCAGCACTTCGGATGCGAGCTCGCGGGCGTGGTCGGCGTTGATGCCGCAGGCTTCCGCCCACGACACGGTCTGCGCGACGGCATCGGCCATCAGCGGGTTGTGGAACGGAAGCGTCACGTCGAGGTATTCAAGCACGGGGTCGAACACACGGCCGCCGCGCACCTTTTCCTCGCGAAGCTTCGCCTGGTGCTTGTGTTCCTTGGCCACTTCGACGCCGAATGCGGCCAGGTCCTCCGGGTATCCCGACAGCACATAGTGCGTGGCGGAGTTGGTGACGGCGATGGCGATAGGTCCGCGGGCGCCGTCGACGCGTCCGATGAGCGCCTCCACCTGGGCGCGGGTGATGTCCTTGACCGACAGCATCGGCGTCGCCTCGCCGTGGCGTGCGGCGAGGCCGAGCTGGCGGGCCTGACGGGTGCCGGCGACGCCGATCAGTGTGGCGATGGCGATGATCTCATCGATCTGCGCGGCGGCCGCGTCGATGGAACCGGCCTTTTCGATGGCCTGCACCATATGCACGGCGAGCACGCCTTGGGAGTGGCCAAGCACGGCGACCGGCTTGGCGTTGGCCGGGTTGTATCCGAGCGCGGCCGCGTCGAGCAGCGCGCCCAGCTGGGAAAGCGCGATTCCCGGCACGCTTGCGGACGCGTCGGCGGCGGCGCCGAGACGCGCCGCGTTCGGCTTGAATCCGAACAGGTCGACCGGACGGCCCGTGGTGGCGAGCAGGTCCGCGGCGACCGGGTACAGCAGCGACTTCGCGGCGGCCGCATGGTCGTGCAGCGCCTTGTCGAGCGTCGGATTGGCGCTTTGGTCGGCGAGCGCGACCGGCCATGGCGTGGACTGGCCGGCGAAGGCGAGCGCATGCGGCTCGCTGTTCAGTCGATCGAGAAAAAAGGTGTTCATGTTGTTCCTTACTGTTCCAAAAATCCGGTGGGGCTTCGTTTCGTCACAGCGGCTGGTTGCCGTGGTGCTTGGTGGTTTTGCGGATGCGTTTCTTGCTGGCGAGCAGTCTGAGCGATTCGACGATGGTCTCGCGCGTCTGCTCCGGGTCGATCATGGCGTCGATCTCCCCCATTTCCAGCGACAGGTTCGCGTTGACGGTGGTGCGTTCGTAGTCGGCGACGTATTTCGCGCGGAGCGCCTCGACGTCCTTGCCGGCGTCCTTGGCCTTCTGCAGGTCCTTGCGGTGGATGATGTTCACCGCGCCGGACGCGCCCAGCACCGCGATCTGGCTGGATGGCCAGGCGAAGTTGAGGTCGGCGCCGATGGCTTTGGATCCCATCACGATGTAGGCGCCGCCGAACGCCTTGCGCAGGATGACGGTGACGAGCGGCACCTGCGCGTTGGCGTAGGCGTAGATGACCTTCGCGCCGCGACGGATGATGCCGGCGTGCTCCTGTTCGGCGCCCGGCTTGTATCCGGGGGTGTCCACCAGGGTGACGACGGGCAGGTTGAACGCGTCGCACAGACGGACGAACCGCGCCACCTTTTCGGAGGAGTCCACGTCGAGGATGCCGGCGTTGACGTTCGGCTGGTTCGCCACGATGCCGACCGGATGGCCGTCGATGCAGGCGAAGCCCACCACCGCGGAGGAGGCGAACAGTTCGTGCACCTGCACGAATTCACCGTAGTCCACGAGGCAGCGGATCACGTCGAGCACATCGTACGGCTGACGGTCGTTGTCGGGAACGATGGTGGCGAGCCGTTTGGCGACTTCGCGGTCGGCGCGCGTCGCCGCGTATGCGTAGGTCGGCGGCTGTTCGTCGGCGTTGGACGGCAGGTAGGCGAGCACGGTGCGCGCGTAGTCGATCGCGTCGGCCTCGTCCTCACCGAGGTAGTGCGCCACGCCGGAGGTGGTGTTGTGCACGTAGCCGCCGCCGAGGTCATCCATGCTGATCACTTCGCCGGTGGCCGCCTTGACCACGTCGGGGCCGGTGACGAACATGTTGGAGTTCTCGCGGGTCATGATGATCAGGTCGGTCAGTGCCGGGCAGTAGACGGCGCCGCCCGCGCAGGGGCCGAGGATCAGCGACAGCTGCGGCACGAAACCGCTGGCGTCGCAGGTCTTGCGGAACAGGTGGCCGTACTGGGTCAATGCGGCGACGCCTTCCTGGATGCGCGCGCCGCCGGAATCGATGAGCGCGATGATCGGCACTTTGAGGTCGAGCGCCTTGTCCATGAGACGGCAGATCTTGCGTCCCTCGGCGACGCCCAACGTGCCGCCTTTGACGGAGAAGTCCTGCGCGTAGACGGCCACCTTGCGTCCGAACACCTCGCCGAAGCCGGTGATGACCGCCGCGCCCGCGCGGCCGCCGTTGATGTCGCCGCCGCAGAATCGTCCGATTTCCTCGAACGTGCCGGTGTCGAGCAGCAGGTCGAGGCGTTCGCGGGCGGTCAGCTTGCCTTTGACGTGCTGGCGTTCGCGGGCGTGGTCCTCGGCCTCGTGCGCGAGCTGCGCCGCGCGGAGCACGGACGCGCGAATCGGCTGGGTCGCGTTGTCCGACGCGGCTTCGGCGGATTCTCCGCCTTCATGCCTCTGCTGCTCCATGGCGATTTTCACGGCCTCTTTGACGGCCGGACTGGTGATGATGTCGGTCATCGCTCGCCACCTTCCGTCTTGGCGTCGTCGTTCTTCTTGGCGTCGTCGTGTTTCGAGGATGCCCCGTCCACGTCGATGGTCATCAGCGTCTCGCCCGCCTCCACGCCGGTCGCGGGACCGACGAAGATCTTCGTGACCGTGCCTTTGACCGGCGCGTACACGTAGTTCTCCATCTTCATGGATTCGAGCACGACGAGCAGATCGCCCTTGGCCACGTCCTGGCCTTCCGCGACGTTGATGCGGGTGACGACCGCCTGCATCGGGCTTGCGATCACGCCGGATTGGCCGTCGTTGGTCTGCTGCTTGCGTTCGGCGTGGTGCAAACCTTGGCCGCGCAGCGGCTGGGTGGCGCGTTTCGCGTCGCGCGCCTTGGCGCCGCCCGTGAGGCTGGCGACGATGTCGCTCGGCACGGTCAGCGAGACCCGGCGGTTGTCCACCTCGATGACGAAGGTCTCGGTGGCCTCCTTCTTGTCGGACTGTTCGGCGCCGGCCGTGCCGGCGGCGGACGCCGGCTGGCCGCCCTGCGCGGACGCCGCGGCCTTGTTGAGGTATTTGCGTTCCAGCCACTTGGTGCTCACGTCGTATGCGGAACCATGCTCGGCGGTGAAGTCGTCGTCGTTGAAGACCTGCTCGAACAGACTCGCCGGCGTCGGCACGCCCTCCACCTTGAGCTCCTCCAACGCGCGGCGCACACGGGCCACGGCGTATTCGCGGTTCGCCGCGGTGACGATGAGCTTGCCCATCATCGAATCGAACTTCGGCGAGATGGTGTCGCCTTCGACCACGCCGGAATCCACGCGGATGCCGGGGCCGGACGGCCAACGCAGCGCGGTGAGCGTGCCGGAGCTCGGCGCGAGGTTCTTCGCGGGGTCCTCGCAGGTCAGGCGCAGTTCGAAGCTGTGTCCGCGCGACGGATGGTCGGCGGTCAGTTCGCCGCCGTCGGCGATGTTGAGCTGTTCACGGACCAGGTCGAGTCCGCTGACCTCCTCGCTGACGGTGTGCTCGACCTGCAGTCGCGGGTTGACTTCGAGGAAGTAGACCTTGCCCTGTTCGGTCACCATGAATTCGCAGGTGCCCAGTCCCACATAGTCGACGGCTTCGAACAGGCGGCGCGAATAGCGTTCCAGCTGTTCGGTCGTCCCGTCCGAAAGGAACGGCGCGGGCGCCTCCTCGATCAGCTTCTGGTTGCGGCGCTGCACGGAGCAGTCGCGCGTGGAATACACGGTGAAGTTGCCGTGCGAATCGCGTCCGCATTGCGTCTCGACGTGGCGTCCCTTGTCGATGAAGCGTTCCACGAAGTATTCGTCCAGGTCGCCGCCCTGCAGCGCGTCGTGGTTCATGTAGAAGCCGCGGAGCTCATCGTCGTTGTGCACCAGCGTGATGCCGCGTCCGCCGCCGCCGTCGGTACGCTTGAGCATCAGCGGATATCCGTGCGTGTGCGCGAAGTCGAGCAGCAGACGCATGTCGGAAATCGAATGGGAGATGCCCGGGACCGGCGGCACCTTGGCCGACGTCGCCACCTGACGCGCGGTGATCTTGTCGCCCAAATCGACCAATGCCTTCGGATTCGGGCCGATCCATGTCGCGCCGGCATCGATCACCTTGCGCGCGAACGAGGCGACTTCGGAAAGGAATCCATAGCCCGGATGCACCGCATCGGCACCGCTGCGCTGCAGAATGTCGACGAGCAGGTCCTCGTTGAGATACGTGTCTTTGTAGGTGTCGCCCGACAGCAGGTACGCCTCGTCGGCCATCTGCACGTACTGCGCGTGACGGTCCTGTTCGGCATACACCGCGACCGTGGGAATCCCCATCTCCCTGGCGGTGCGCACCACACGAAGCGCGATTTCGCCGCGGTTCGCCACCAAAAGTTTGTTGACATTTTTAGGCATGTCGTCAACTTTGCTCTTTTTCGCACGTTTTCGCGAACTCGTTTTTCACAAAAGAGCACGTCGCTTTTTGTACGGCTTCACAAACGTAGGGGTAACTTCGATTTCTTACGATGAGACCAGCATGTTGACAAATCATGCATTTTCGTCAGTTTTCCATCCTGTAAAGGAGCCGTTTTGCGTCACGCCATGCTTTCCTTCAAATCCGCGTTCACCGAGTTGCTCCGGAGCGACCTCGGCAATCTCGCGAAGCCCGTGCTGTTCGCCGCTCTGCTGTGGGCCGCCGCGGCCGCCGGCGAACTGCCGATTCCGGGGACTCCGGTCCCGATCACCCTGCAGACCTTCGTCGTCATGCTTGCGGCGCTGATGCTGACCTGGCGTCAGGCCGGCGCTGCTGTGATGCTGTATCTTGCGGCCGGCGCGGCCGGATTGCCGGTGTTCGCCGGGGGCGCGTCCACGGCGGCGCTGGTGGGTCCCAGCGCGGGATTCCTGTTCGGATTCCTGCCGGCGGCCATCGTCACCTCGCTGCTCAAGGGCAAGGCCGACGCCGGCTCCCTGAAGGGCGGCGTGCTGACCGCGTTGCGCTATTTCGCCGCGGCGATCATCGGATGCGTCGCGATCGACTACTTCTTCGGATTCGCGTTCCAGGCGATGATCACCGGCGTGCCGTTCGCGACCGTGGCCCTCGCCTCGATGGGCTTCGTCTGCGGTGACGTCGTGAAGGCATTCGTGGCGTCCATCGTGGTGGCGGGACTCGCCAAGCTGAGGTAATCGGCCGAGGCAGGCAGATCCGGGCCATCGCGCAATCCGTTATTTCGCCAGCACCCCCACATCGGCGGTATGCACGACGTGCATACCGCCGTTTTCGTCGCGTATCGTCAACGAGGCGTCGTCGTTCAGCGACACCGCCGTGCCACGCAGCGTGGAGCCGTCCACGAAATGCGCTTCGCAGCGTTTGCCCAACGTCCAGCACACCGCCGTCGTCTCCGCCAGCGCGCGTTCGGCCTCACGGTGCGAATCGGCCTCGAAATCGGCGAAACGCGGTTTCAGCCCTTCGATCAGATGCGCGGCGACCGCATCGCGCACCCGATCGGCATCGGGTAGTCCGGAGGCCGTCAATTGCAGGGACGTGGCCGTTTCGACAGGCAGATGCTCCTCCGGCACATCGAGGTTCAGCCCGATGCCGATGACAATGGCGACGCGTTCGGCGCATGCCGGGTCGGCCTCGTTCCATCCACCGTTTGCGACTCCGGAAGCCGAATCGCCCGCACGCCATTCCCCAACATTGCCGTCGGAAGCGGCGAGCGGCACCATTTCGGCGAGCAGCCCGCCGAGTTTCCTGCCGTCCGCGAACACGTCGTTCGGCCATTTCAACGCGATGTCGGCGTGGAGTTCGCCGCCGAGCTCCCGCACCGCGTCGATGACGGCCCTGCGCGTCTCGCATCCGGCGATCATCTGCAGCCAGCCGTTGACCGACGGATCGCGGACGATCGCACCGGGCAGGTCAACCGCTAGGGAGACGATGAACGACTCCCCCGGCGCGCTGAACCAACGATGGTCGAGACGGCCGCGGCCGGCGGTCTGCTCATCGGCGCACACCACCGCGATCCGCCCCTGCGCGCGGGGACACAATGAGCCCGTTCCGCCGAATATCCGGCCTTCGCGCACCAGATTCGCCGCATACGTATTGGTGGAGTCCACCGTGTCGAGCGTGACCACCCAATCGGCCGCGACGCAGGTGCGCGGCATCGTCAACGCGGAATCCAATATCATCGGAAGGCCCCTTTCCATCGATCATCGTCATATTTGGCCGCCGCATCCGGCTTGCCCTTGTCGGCGGCCACCGGCTGCGGCACGCCGGTCATTCGGCCGCCGACGCCGCCAGACGCGCGTTCCTCGACTCGCGCCAGAACTGCAGGCACAGAAAACCGAAGACGAACGCCACGGGCAGCATGTGCCGTTCGAAATTGTTCGCCGGCGAGGTGATCATCACGCCCATCAGCAGCAGCAGCGGCAGATGCCACGACAGCGACCGCCACCGTCGCAATATCACCTCCGCCGCGCCAATCAGCAGCGTCAACGTGACGTACAGGTTGCCATGCGTGACCCATCCGAGCACCGGGATGTTGCCCCACCCCTTCGCGAAGCCGGCCACGCGGTCGCGCCAGTCATGGTTGTATGAATGAATCCAATCGTTGTCCACCTGGACGTAGTCGTTGTTCACGTAATAATCCATCGACACATACGGCAGGTCGGTCACGTTGAAATAGCCGAAGCATTCCGCGAAGAACGCGTCGAGGGCGATCACCGGATTCGCCTTGACGATCTCAAGCCACGCCTTGTTGAAGTCCTTCATGTCCGCCGCGGTGACGGTGCGCCACTTGTAGCTCACCTTCTTGGATTGGATGCCGGAGGATTTCACCGGGTCCGCGTCCTGTTGGAAGTATGATTCGGCCATCTGGTCGAGGTTGAACACCTTGTCGAGTTTCTTCCGCGCGTCCTTGGGGATGCCCTGCGGATTGTACTTGGCCACGCGCGCGATCTGCTGCAGCTGGATGCCGCGGCTTTCGATCGGATCGCCGCCGATGATCGCGCCCGTGTTGGTCAGCGCGACGATGCCGCCGTGGATGAGCACGGTCGGCAGCAGCAGCGTCACCAGATAGGTCTTCCACCGCTTGCGGTCGTTGCACAACGCGAGCAGGAAGGCGAACACGATGATGTACCACGCGTATTTCGCGCTGATGAGCATGACGCTGCTGGCGATGATGAACGCCGCGATCGAACGCTTGCGCAGACGCACCGGCTTGCCGTTGATCGTCGGCATCGCCTTGATGTGGGTCATGTGCAGTTCGTACCACACGCCGAACCACCATACGAACGCGAATGCGAACAGCGGCGACTTCGTCAGCGAAATCGTGGAGAACACGGCCAGCGGGCACACCATGAAGAACAATATGATCGCCAGTCGCGTCTTCGCTCCGGCGCGCAACCGCGACGGCCTCGGCACCACGCCGGCCTCGGGATGCGCGAAATCGCGCATGTTCCAGCAATCGTGGCGTTCCGGATGCGAGAAGTCGAACGTGCCGACGCCCAGACGACGCCAGGGAAGGTTGAAGAACCGGTTCGCGGTGGCGGCGCAGCAGAACGCGGCGAACAGCCATTGGAACACGGCGAGCACGACGATGCCCGCGTCGTTGGAATCGGTGAAGAACCGCGATACCGCGGCGACCGCACCGTAGAACACCGTCAGCACGATGTTGTGCTGGTCGGTCAGGTAGGTGGGCGAATCCGGCCACATGTAGTGCGCGGTCGGATAGATGTCCATCGGCACGAACGAGAAGAATCCGATGTACGGCTGTTTCAAGCCGGTCCATTGGTTCAACGCCCAGCTGAACTCACGGATCTGCGAGCGTATGTCGGCGCCGAACGCGGCGAGCAGGGTCGTCGGCACCCATAGCCATCCGACCATGAACAGGAGCATGAGCTTCCACCAGGAATCGGTGCACCGCGTGAGCTTGCGGCCGACCCAGATGACCACCGCGTGGAGCGCGCGTCCAGGGCGGCTGCGCATGGCGTCGCTAAGATGGCGGAGCATGATGCCCAGCACCGTGGTCGGCGTTCCGGCCACCTCATGCCGGAGCCTTTCACGGCGGTAGCGGAAGTATTCGGGAAGCACGCGCCGTCCGCGGCCGAATTTGACCAGCGACCGCAATATCGCGAAGAACGCCACGAAGGCGACCACCATGTACAACACATTGAGCCATCCGAAATCGGAAAGCCCCGTGCCGAACCAATACAGCGGCCCGATGGCGCAGCACCATGCCAGCCATAGGCATGCCAGCACGCCCAAGGCCCAGCTGAGGAACGAGACGGCCTTGCTGCCGCGTCCGACGGTTTTGTGTACTTCGCTCATAAGCGGCATGATAGCGGCACTACCCGAATGCGCGCGGAACAAGGCCTTTGCAGCGGACGGCCGGATATGTACAAGGGCGGACACACCCCTAGGAAGGGCGCCGCGCGGCACGATAAACCCTGGTTCATGGATTCGGCGGCTAGACTAAGGGCTTATGGATTCCGAACGCGCAGACATTCTTGATCTTCTGGCAGGTCATACCGATGATTCGACCATCGAAAGACTCGCCTTCGAATGTCTGGTGACGAATATGGCGGACGAGCGGGTGGTTTCGCTGATGAACGTGCTCGACTGGCGTGGGGCATTCGATTGTTTCGCGATCGGCGGCGTTCCCGCGTCCAATCCGGCTTCGGCATCATTCGCGGCGCGCAAGGCCGTGCGCGATCTGGGCGGCACGCAGGTGATGGTCGGCACATACGGCAATTTCCTGCTGGTTCTGGCGCGTCAGATGAACGCGGTGACCCCGGAGGTGACCTGCACCGCGATCATGCCCGCGTTCAAGGAGGATGAGCCGGCGTATCTGAGTCCGGTGCGTTCGGGCGTGCAGGGCGCCTCCCATGCGCTGCGCGAGACGTTGTTCTCCTTGCAGGCGGCGCCCGCCCTGCCGTCGCCGACGAGGCCGCTGCGCGCCGACGAGCTGCTGCCGGAACGCGCCCTGCTCGGCGACGACTATGCGCGCGAGGAACTGTACCAGAACGTATACAAAGTGCTGCGCGGCGACAATCCCGACGATCCGACGTATCTGACGGTGTCCACGTTCCTTCAGCACGGCAACTCGTTGGAGAACACCGCGAAGGAGCTGAACGTGCATCCGAACACGGTGCGGTACCGGCTCAAGCGAGCCGCCGAGACGACCGGATGGGACGCCACCGACCCGCGCGACGCGTACGTGCTCACCACCGCGCTGGCGATCGGGCGCATGCGCGACCGCTGAGACGGCATCGGACGACCGACCGCCGAAGCGAAGCGTCCGACGGTCATGAAATGCAAAAAGGTCCGTATCTGCGTGCACGCAGATACGGACCTTTATCGGTGTCAAAACCTGATTATCTCAAACCGTTCGGCTCAATCTCAGGCGATGACGGCCGGATCGACCGGGACGCCCGGGTTCATCGTGGAGGTGATGGTCGTCTTGGTGACGTAACGGCCCTTCACGGTGGACGGCTTCAGACGCTTGATCTCGTCGGCCACGGCCTTGAAGTTCTCATCCAGAGCCTGCTCGGTGAAGGAGAGCTTGCCGATGAGGAAGCTCAGGTTGCCGTTCTTGTCGACGCGGAAGTCGACCTTGCCGCCCTTGATGTCCTTGATGGCCTTGGTGACGTCCATGGTCACGGTGCCGGTCTTCGGGTTCGGCATCAGGCCACGCGGACCGAGCACACGACCCAGACGACCGACCTTGCCCATCATGTCCGGGGTGGCCACGACGGAGTCGAAGTCGAGGAAGCCGTTGGCGACCTTCGCGACGAGATCGTCGTCACCGACGATGTCGGCGCCGGCCTCGAGAGCCTCGGTGGCCTTCGGGCCACGGGCGAACACGAGGACCTTGGCGGTCTTACCGGTGCCGTTCGGCAGGTTCACGGAACCGCGGACCAGCTGGTCGGCCTTGCGCGGATCCACGTTCAGGCGCACAACGGCCTCAACGGTCTGGTCGAACTTGTACTCAGGCATGCTCTTGAGGAGAGCGATGGCTTCGTTGGCGGTGTAAAGGTTGTTGAAGTCGATCTTCTCAGCCGCTTCGCGATACTTCTTGGAACGCTGTACCATTAGTCCTTCTCCTCTCAGTCGGTGACCGTGATGCCCATCGAGCGAGCGGTGCCCGCGATGATCTTCATACCGGCTTCGACGTCGCGTGCGGACAGATCGGCCATCTTGATTTCGGCGATCTCACGGACCTGAGCCTTGGTGACGGAGCCGACCTTGTGGGTCAGCGGGTTTTCGGTACCCTTCTGGATGCCCGCGGCCTTCTTCAGCAGAGCCGCTGCCGGCGGGGTCTTCAGGATGAAGGTGAAGGAACGATCTTCGTAAACGGTGATCTCGACAGGGATGACCTGGCCCATCTTGTCCTGCGTGGCAGCGTTGTACTGCTTGCAGAAGTCCATGATGTTCACACCGTGGGAACCCAGTGCCGGGCCCAGCGGCGGAGCCGGGTTGGCCTTGCCTGCCTGAATCTGGAGCTTGAGAAGCGCCGAGACTTTCTTCTTAGGAGCCATTGTATGGTTCTTCTTTCTGTGAAGCGGTGATGACGGCACCGGAGTAGGTCTCCCGCGTCCGGTTCCTTCCGCAACGTATATTGCTGTGCTGTGCTAGCGGATGCCGCAGCCCGATTGGGCATACGAGACCCTCCAGACACAACTTTTCCATTATGCATATTCGGCACGACATTGTGCAGGACCGCACAGTGGTGCGGCGTCGGAACGAAGAAACCCCGCCGAAGCGGGGTTCCCTATCGTTTTTAGATTCGCGACGTAGTCAACGATCCGTCGCGGATGTTCAGGCGAGCTTCTCGACTTGGTTGAAGCCCAACTCCACCGGCGTATCACGGCCGAAGATGGATACAAGGACGGTGAGCTTCTGCGTGGTCGGCTCGACGTCGGAGACGACTGCCGCCATCGTGGTGAACGGGCCATCGGTGACGGTGACCTGATCGCCGACGGCGTAGGAGACCTCGACCGTGCGCTTCTTGGCGGCGGCCGGCTTGTCGCCGGCCTCCTTGAGCGCCTCGGAGGCGATCATCGGAGCCATCATGGAGACGACTTCCTTGCGGGTGAGCGGCGCCGGGTCCTTGGTCGGTCCGACGAAGCCGGTGACGCCTTCGGTCTCGCGCACGATGCGGCGGGCGTTCTCGTCCGGAAGCATGCGAATGAGCACGTAGCCGGGAACGCGCACGCGGGTGATGACCTTCTTGCCCTTTTCGGTGTGCTTCTCGACTTCCTCCATCGGCACTTCCACCTGGAAGATCTGGTCTTCCAAGCCGAAGCTGGCGACACGGGACTCGACGTTGGTCTTCACGCGCTTCTCGTAGCCGGAGTAGGTGTGCAGCACATACCACTTGCCTTCGAGTGTGCGCAGCTTCTTGGAGAATTCCTCGACTGCCTTGGCTCCGGCATCCTGCTCTTCGTCATCGTCGGATTCGACTTCGGCCTTCGGAGCCTCATCGGCGGGAGCGTCCACCGGAGTGGACTCCTGCTCGGCGGTCGGGAGCGCCTCAACGGCTGCGGCGGCCTCGGCATCAGCCGTGGCGGCTTCAGCGGCCTCGGGCGCCTCGTCGAGGTTGTCGGAAAACACTTCGTCAGTCATGCAGTTTCACCTTCAAGTTGTTGTCAGCCGAAGATCCACAGGGTCAACTTGCCCAGGCCGAAGTCCATGCCGGTGACCAGTGCCATGAGGAACAGCACGAAGATGAACACGGCGAGGGCCCAGAAAAACAGCTCTTTGCTGGTCGGGGTCACAACCTTGCGGAGTTCGTCGATGATCTGTTTGATGAACAAACCAATACGCATGAAGATGTTCGGCTTGACAGCCTTTTCGCTGGTGCGTGTCTTCGCCATTGTAAATCCTCCGCCCTGGTTTGTTATAAGAAAACTTGGCAGGGAAGGCGGGACTCGAACCCACAACCTACGGTTTTGGAGACCGTTGCGCTACCAATTGCGCCACTTCCCTAGGTGTACTCTGCCGTTGCTACTTGCTGGCGAGGATTTTATGCGAAAAACCACGCAAGAAGTAAGCGGCAAAACCGCCAAGACGAAATAGTAGCGGGTATTTGCGATTTCGTCCAATCCACTTTCATCGCATAGTCGCAAAACCGCTATTTTCCAACGAAAAAAGATTCACGCCCCGGCATGTCTCGCGAAACGTGAATCTTATTCGTTTTATTCGCCGCAGCGTCTCGGCGGATCAGGCCTCGGCCCACTCCTTCATGCGGCGCATGCCCTCGACCAGGTCGTCATCGGCAAGCGCGTACGAGAATCGCAGATATCCGGGCGCGCCGAACGCCTCACCCGGCACCGCGGCCACATGGCCCTCGTCGAGCAGCGCGGCGGCGAGCTCGGACGTGTTGGAAAAGACGGTCTTGTTGGGGCCGAGCGGCTTGTCCAGCAGTTCAGTCACGTCGGCGAACGCGTAGAACGCGCCGGTCGGCGTCGGGCAGTTCACGCCCGCGATGTCGTTCAGCGCGGCGACGATCGTCTGACGGCGCTTGTCGAAGGCGGCGCGCATCTCATAGACGGCGTCCAAGGTGCCGGAAACGGCTTCGATGGCGGCACGCTGGGCGATGTTGTTGACGTTGGACGTCATGTGCCCCTGCAGCTTCGAAGCGGCCTTGGCCACCGGAAGCGGCGCGATCATCCAGCCGACGCGCCAGCCGGGCATGGCGTAGGTCTTGGCCACGCCGTTGAGCACGAGCAGCTGGTCGCGGACCTCGGGGACCGCCGCGCCGATGTAGGTGGTTTTGGCGCCGTCGTAGTTGAGGTGCTCGTAGATCTCGTCGGAGATGACCCACACATGGTGCTCGATGGCCCACTGCGCGATCGCCCTGACGGTTTCCGGCTTCCACACGGCACCGGTCGGATTGTTGGGCGTGTTCACGATGATGGCCTTGGTGCGCGGGGTGCGCGCGGCCTCGATGTCGTCCAGATCCGGTTCGAAATTGCGGTCGGCTCCGGCGAATACCGGCACCGGGACGCCGCCGGCCAGCTTGACGGCCTCCGGATAGCTCGTCCAGTACGGCGTCGGGATGATGACCTCGTCGCCCTCGTCGAGCAGGATCTGGAAGGATTCGTAGACGGCCTGCTTGCCGCCGTTGGTCACGATGACCTGGTTCGGATCGACCTCGTATCCGGAATCGCGCAGCGTCTTGTCCGCGATGGCCCTGCGCAGCTCGGGCAGGCCAGCGGTCGGCGTGTAACGGTAGTTCCTCGGGTCCTGCACCGCGGCGGCGGCAGCGGCAACGATGGGCGCCGGGGTCGGGAAGTTGGGTTCGCCGGCGCCGAAGCCGATGACGTCGATTCCGGAGGCCTTCATCGCCTTCGCCTTGGAATCGACGGCCAGCGTCGCGCTGGGAGCCACATGATTGATACGGTCGGATAGAATCTGCCAGTCAGCCATAGTCATGCTTGCCATGCTAGACCCGGCACGCGAAAAAACAAAGGGGTGCGACATGCCTTGGACGGAATCGGATTCCGCGTGATCGGCGTTCCGGCCACCGAGACGAAACCCGCTGCACGCCGCGTCCGCCCCAGCACCGTTCGAGGCGTCAAGTCACACCAGCACGAGGTTGTCGCGGTGCACCAGCGGATGCGCGTATTCCTCGCCGAGGAACCGTCTGAGCTGCGCGGTGTTGCGTCCCAGCATCTGGGGAATCTCCTCGGAGTCGAATCCGACAAGACCCTTCGCCAGATGCCTGCCTTGCTCGTCGTCGACCCACACCGCGTCACCGGCCGCGAAATCGCCCCGCGCCTCCAGCACGCCGGCGGCGAGCAGGCTGGCCGAGCCGGCGCAGATCGCCTTCGCCGCGCCGGCGTCCGCGACCAGCACGCCCTGCGGATGCGACGCGAACCCGATCCACAGGCGACGGGAGGAGCCACGGTCGTGAATCGGCGCGAACACCGTGCCGACCGGGTCGCCCATCATCGCCGGACCCGCATTCGCCGCGCAGGTGAGCACCGCGGGGATGCCGGAGACGGCCGCCACACGCGCCGCCTCCATTTTGGTGACCATGCCGCCGGTGCCGACGTTCGAACCGGTGCCGCCGACCTGCACCTGCTCCAAAGCCTTTTCGACATTGGGCACATAGGCGATGCGCCGCGAACCCGGCTCGCTTGGCGGGGCGGTGTACAACGCGTCGACGTCGGTGAGCAGCACCAGCGCGTCGGCGACCACGATGTTGGCGACCAGCGCGGAGAGACGGTCGTTGTCGCCGAAACGGATCTCGTTGGAGGCCAGGGAATCGTTTTCGTTGAGGATCGGCACCGCGCCCAGGTCGAGCAGACGGTCGAGCGTGCGGCGAACATTGCGGTACTGCTGGGGCGAAACGGTGTCGGAAACCGTGAGCAGAATCTGGCCGACGCGCAATCCGTATTTCGCGAAGGCGCTTTCGTAACGCGCCATGAGCAATCCCTGGCCGACCGCCGCGCACGCCTGCTGGTCGGCGATGTCCGTAGGCCGGGAATCGAAGCCCAATGAGCCGAATCCCGCGGCGATGGCGCCGGACGAGACCAGTACGACGCGACCGCCCATCAACCGTATGCGGGCGATGGCCGCCACCAGGGCGTCAAGACGCTCAGGATCGAGATGGCCGCTCGGTTTGGTCAGCGAACTCGACCCGACCTTCACGACGATGGTCTGCGCCTCGGCGATGCTTCTGCGCACTTGCGATTGCGATGGCGTGTTCATACAACCTCCCGGCAGCTCACGCGGCCCATAAAAGCCCGCCGACATGCCATCGGCACATCGGCGGGCTTGTTCTGCCGTCTCTATTGTTCCACGTCGTCCGCGTCTTCGGACTCGCCACGTCCAAAAAGGCTCGTGGTGTCGTGCCGGTCGTCGTCGACGGACGGGTCGGCCCAGTGTCCGGCCTTGCGTTCGGCCATCATGGCCTCGCGGACGGCCTGGCGGGCATCCATCATCTCGTGGTACTGGCGACGGCGTTCGGCGTTGGTACGGCGCTGGACGCGGCCGTCCTGGTCCTGCAATCGCAGGTCCACGCCGCGTGCGCCCAGCTGGGCGCCGTCGAGCATTTCCGCGCCTGCGGCGATGGTCGGGTCCCAATCGAATTCCACGGCGCGTTCGCCGCGGCCGATGCGCACCTCGTCGCCCGGCTTGGCGCCCTTGTTCCGCAGTTCGTCCTCCACGCCCAGCTTGGCGAGACGGTCGGCGAGGTAACCGACTGCCTCGTCGTTGTCGAAGTTGGTCTGCATGACCCAGCGTTCCGGCTTGGTGCCGCGCACCTCGTACCAGACCTCGCCGTTGCCGTTCTCCTTGCGTTCCACGGTGAAGTCGAGCGCGGTGCCGCCCTCGTCGTTGCGACGGCGACGGTTGCGGGGCGATTCCAGAGGCTTGATGACCACGCGGGCGTCCTCTTCGGCCTGTTCGCGTCTGGCGACTTCCTTGCGCATGTCGGCCACGAGTCCGGCAAGCGCCCAGTTCAGCTCCTTGAGGCCTTCATGGGAGGCCGTGGAGATGATGTAGACCTTGAGACCGAGCTTTTCGAATTCGGGTTTCACGAATTCGGCGAGCTCCTTGGCCTCCGGCATATCCACCTTGTTGAGGATGATGATGCGGGGACGTTCCGGAATCGGAATGGCGCCCAGCGGAAGCTCCAGCTTGTCGGCGTATTCGGCGAGCTCGTGCTCCAACGCCTGGTAGTCGCTCATCGGATCGCGGTCCGGTTCCAAGGTGGCGCAATCGATGACGTGCGCGATGATCTCCGTGCGTTCGATGTGGCGCAGGAACTCGAGACCGAGTCCCTTTCCCTGGGAGGCGCCCGGAATCAGGCCCGGCACGTCGGCGATGGTGTATCGCATATCGCCCGCCATGACCACGCCGAGGTTCGGCACCAACGTGGTGAACGGATAATCCGCGATCTTCGGCTTGGCGGAACTCATCGCGGCGATGAGGCTGGACTTGCCGGCGGACGGGAATCCCACCAAGGCGACGTCGGCGATGGATTTGAGCTCCAGGATGACGTCACGTTCCTCGCCGGGCTCTCCCAGCAACGCGAAGCCGGGGGCGCGGCGCGTGCGGTTGGCCAGCGCGGCGTTGCCGAGGCCGCCGTCGCCGCCCGCGGCCGCGACGAACCGGTCGCCCGCGTGACGCAGGTCGGCGAGCTGCGCGCCCGGACGCTTGCGTTCGCCCTGCGCGCCTTTGGCCGCGAAGATCACCGTGCCCACCGGCACCGGCAGCAGCAGGTCGGCGCCCTTGGAGCCGTCTTTGGTGTCGCCCAGACCCATGGTGCCGCTTTCGGCCTCGCGATGCGGCATGAATCGGTAGTCCAGCAAACTGTTGGCGTTCGAATCGGCGACGAAGACCACGTTGCCGCCATTGCCGCCATTGCCGCCGTTCGGGCCCGCCAATGGCTTGTACTTTTCCCTGCGTATGCCGGCGGAACCGTTGCCGCCGTCACCGCCCTTGACGTGGACGGTCACGCGATCGACGAAATCACTCATTGTTGTTTGTCACCTTTGCTCTGCATAGGCCATACGCACCCTGGAATGCCGCGATGAACGCGCATGACGGGCGCTCCGGCCAAAGTCTCAATGTTCACGGTCCCGATGCCGTGGACCGTCCGTTTGCCGCGCCTCCAACGTTACGTGCTGTTTGGGACGGAATCGATCAGAAGACAGCAAAAAAGCCGCGTCCACAAATGGGCGCGGCTTTCATAAGCTTATCTGCGTGTGCCTCAGGCGGCGATCACGTCGACGACCTTGCGGTCACGACGAACACCGAACTGCACGCTGCCGTCCTTGAGGGCGAACAGGGTGTGGTCCTTGCCCATACCGACGTTCTCGCCCGGGTGGAACTTGGTGCCACGCTGGCGAACGATGATGTTGCCGGCCACGACGGCTTCGCCGCCGAACTTCTTCACACCGAGGTATTGCGCGTTTGAATCGCGACCGTTGCGCGAGCTGGATGCGCCCTTCTTATGTGCCATGTCTGTTCCTTTCGGTCCTTGACCCTAAACCTCTGCTCGAATCAGGCGATAGCCGTGATCTTGACAGCGGTCAGCTTCTGGCGATGACCCTTGCGACGAGCAACGCCGGTCTTGTTCTTGTACTTCATGATGCTGATCTTCGGACCCTTGGCCTCATCATCAACAACCTCAGCCTTGACGCTGAGCTTGGCGAGATCCTTGGCGCCGAGGGTGACCTTGGAGCCATCCACAACGAGGGCAACCGGGAACTCCACGGTATCGCCCTTCTGAGCCTTGAGACGGTTGACGAGGATGACGTCACCGACCTCGACCTTTTCCTGATGGCCGCCGGCCTTCACAATAGCGTACATATCCGTTCCTTTATTAACTTGGAAAGCTTACTGCCCGGCACGTTCGAGCCTCGCGGCCAGACACCAGCAATCTAATTTACACACACCCGCGTACAACCGCAAGTCTGTCACCGGCGTGTCAAGTTGACAGACCGGAATTATCCTTTATTCTTCTATTCCTCGTCCAAATCCGCGTTGTTCGCGGCCACGGCCGCGGCCGCGATCTGGGCGAGCTTGGCCTTCACGGCCGGCGAGGAACCCTTCGGAGCCTGCACGTCCGTGCCATGGCCATGCTTGTTGGTCTTGACGAACGGATCGCCGCCCTTCAAGGCATACGGATCATCGTAATCCGCGGACACGGTCGGCTCGTCGTGGAGGATGAAGCCACGTCCCTTGCAGGTCGGGCACTCCTCCGAGAAGGCCTCGACCAGACCCTGGCCGATGCGCTTTCGCGTCATCTGCACCAGACCAAGCGAAGTGACCTCGGCCACCTGGTGCTTGGTGCGGTCGCGCGCCAGGCACTCCACCAGTCTACGCAGCACCAGATCGCGGTTGGCCGGCATGACCATATCGACGAAGTCGATCATCACCATGCCGCCGATGTCGCGCAGACGAAGCTGTCGCGCGATCTCCTCGGACGCCTCGAGGTTGCAACGGGTCACCGTCTCCTCAAGGCTCTTGCCGCGGCCGATGAAACGACCGGTGTTCACGTCGATGGTGGTCATCGCCTCGGTGCGGTCGATGACGATCGACCCGCCGGACGGCAGGTAGACCTGACGTTCCATGCCCTTGCGCAGCTGGGAGTCGATCTGCCACTTGTCGAACACGTCCTTGCCCTCGTGCTCGGCCGGATCCCACTTCTCCAGCTTGTCCTTGAGGTCGGGGGCCATGGTGTCGAGGTATTCCTCGATGCGGTCGTACACACGGTCGCCTTCGACGATCATCTTGGAGAAATCGTCGTTGAAGATGTCGCGCACCACGCGGATGGCCACATCCGGCTCGCCCTGCAGCAGCTTCGGCCGCTTGCCATGGAGGAACTCGTCGCGCTTGGCGGTGATGCGCTCCCACTGGCGGGTGAGGTTCTCGAGGTCCTTGGTGATGGCCTCCTCGGTGGCTCCTTCGGCGGCGGTGCGGATGATCACGCCCATGTCCTTCGGGGCGATCTTCGAAACGATGCCCTTGAGACGCGAACGCTCACGCTCGCTGAGCTTGCGGCTCACGCCGGTCATGCCGCCGGACGGCACCAGCACGAGGAAACGGCCGGCAAGCGTCACCTGCGAGGTAAGACGCGCGCCCTTGTGGCCGATCGGGTCCTTGGTGACCTGCACCAGCACCGGATCGCCGGACTTGAACGCGAGCTCGATGCGGCGCGGCTGGCCCTCCAGACGCGTGGCGTCCCAGTTCACCTCGCCGGCGTACAGCACGCCGTTGCGCGGCTGGCCGATGTCGACGAACGCGGCCTCCATGCTCGGCAGCACGTTCTGCACGCGTCCCAGATAGATGTTGCCGACGGTGGCGACCTCCTGGATGTCCGACACGTAATGCTCGACGAGCACGTTGTCCTCGATCACGGAGATCTGCGTGTGACGCTCACGCTCGCGCACCACCATCAACCGCTCCACATGCTCGCGGCGCGCCAGGAAATCCTGCTCCATGATCTGGTTCTGGCGGCTGCGCTCACGACGGTTGTCGCGACGACGCTGCTTCTTGGCCTCAAGACGGGTCGATCCCTCGACATCCGTGATCTCGTCGATGTACTGCTGCTTGCGCGAACGACGGACCAGCGGCTCCTCGACGTCCTCGCCCTTCGAACCGCCACGACGGCGGCGACGGCGACGCGTGACCATGCCCTCGTCGTCGTCATCGTCATGATGGCGGCGGGATTCGTTCTCGGCATGCGCCCGCTCGTCGCCCTCGTCATGGTTGCCATGGCGGCGACGGCGACGCGTGCGCGTCGGCTGTTCGTCGTCATCGTCCTTGTTCTTGCGGGATTCGTCGTCGATCGGCGCGTAGGTGATGCCATCGAGAACCAGATCCTCCTCGATTTGCTCCACCTCCGCGGCCGCGCGACGCTCCTGGGCGTTCAGACGACGCGAACGACGGGAACGACGGGACGAACCCTCCTCGTCGCCATCCGCATCGTCATGACGGTCGTCATCATGACGGCTCCCACGCTCGTCGCGATCATCGCGCGCGTCCTCTTCGGCATCGCGGCCACGGCGACGACGGCGACGCGACGGACGTTCCTCCTTATCGGAATCGTCGGCGCCCTGCGCATGGTCGGACGGGCGTTCCTCCGGCCGGGAGTCGTCGGCATCCTCGTCACGCACACGGGAAATCGACGGCAGCACCGGTTCCTGGAACAGCAGCGACATCATCGGACGGGGATTGTGATGGACCTCATGGCCCTCCGGCAACGTCTCCACGGCGTCCAACGCGCGCTCCACGGTCGCCTCATCGCCGCGCGGCTCCGAGGCACGGCGACGGGAACCCCGCGCCGGACGTTCGTCATCCTCGCCTTCATCGGCAAGCGCGCGACGACGGCGACGGCGCGGAACATCCTCTTCCTCGTCATCATACGAGCGACGACGCGACGCGCGGTCGTTCCGGCCGTCGTCATCGGAAAACTCCGCGACGTGGCGGCGACGGCGACGCGACGGACGGTTTTCGTCATCATCCCGGCGAGCGGAACCGGACGAATCCGCCACGTCATCGGAGACATCGGACGAATCGGACGCCGACCCGGAACGCGGCTGCGAAAGCTTCGGCTCCTCGAACAGCGGCGACGGGGAATGCTCCTCGACCTTCAGTTCGAGCGAGGCGCCCGCCGCGCCCACGCCACGCACCACGCGGCGGCCACCACGACGGCGACGCGGACCGGAATTGGAATCTGCTGATGTTGCGGCCTCGACACCGTCAAGGCCCTCATTGGTATTAGGCACAATGCTCCTTGGACGACGCGCTGCAATCGCTTCGCCCTGCTTAGGCCTCGTACGGCTCTCACGCCACGCTCTCACCGTGACCGCGCGTCTTGGCGCCCGTAGGAGGCGAACTCCATAAAAGTCTCCATCATGCGATGGCGGACACCGGCGCTCGCGGGCAAACACAAACTTCACGCGAGGGGATCAACGCCATCGGATGCATCGGCGGCTTGCAGAACCACCGTCTATAAGTATGACACAAAAAACAACGGAATGTGACGCGGCGGGAAATTTTCCGTCGCGCCACCGCGTCGCATCGGCGGCGCGCGCGTCCATCACGCGGATTCGCGCGCACGCCGTCCGCAGCGCGCCGCCCGCAGAGACAGCACGCGCACGCTCATCGGTATCGGATGCCCGCGCGACCGAACCATCGTCGGCCGCGGAAATCCACGGTGCGGCTTTCCGCGCCGCCGGCACCGATTTACCGCAACCAGTCCTCAAGCAGATTCGTCAACAGCAACAGATCGGATTCCGGCAGCTGCTCGTCATGCTTGTGCGCCAGCAACGGGCTGCCCGCGCCAAGATTCACGGCGGGGATGCCAAGCATCGAGAAGCGGGCCACATCCGTCCATCCGAGCTTCGCGAGCGGATCGCGACCGGTACGCTCCTTGACCAGTTTCACCAGCGACTGCGCCAGCGGCGACGTGAGCCCCGGACGAGCGCTCGGCGATTCGTCCTTCATCTCGATGCCGAAGCCCTCGAACACGCCGCCCGTGGCCCGATGCTCGCCGTTGCCGAGCTCGGCACCCGCATCCGCGCCGATCATCAGCGCCTTCGCCTCAGCGAGCGACTTGTCCGGAGCGAAACGGTAATTGACGTGCACGCGGCATTCGTCGGGGATCACGTTCGTACCCTTGCCTCCGGAGATCAGCGTGGCGTTCAGACCCTCCTGATAGGTCAGGCCGTCCACGTCGATGGCGCGGTCCTCATGGGCGTTGAGCCGGTTCAGGATCTCGGCTGCCTTGTGGATGGCGTTGTCGCCCATCCAGGCGCGTGCGGAATGCGCGGCGACGCCATGCGTAATCACGTCGAAGCGCATCGTGCCGTTGCATCCGCCCTCGATGCCGCAATCGGTTGGTTCGCCGATAATCGCGAAATCGCCGGCGATCCAATCGGGATGCGTCTCGACCACCTTGCGCAGGCCGTTCTTCTCGGCCGCGACCTCCTCGTGGTCGTAG
>ERZ808266.189-NODE-189-length-24993-cov-4.298941_pt1 | contig 24993 bp, 56 predicted proteins | sample MGYA00521278_ERZ808266 | MGnify/ENA primary metagenome ERZ808266 (study PRJEB31516, sample SAMN03275591) | gut metagenome | biome: mammalia-associated habitat; material: feces | host: Papio cynocephalus | place: Kenya | collected 2012-08-02 ... | reverse complement strand
TTAGATTATAATATATTTAAATATAAATAAATTATATTATATTATTATATTTATTATTTATTAAATATAATATTTAAGGGATAAATCCCTTAACAACCCAATTGATATTTTAATTAACTTTATAATAGTTGTCAATAGTTTTTTTAAAAAAAAATTATTTTTTTATTTATTTTTTTTATTGACTCTTGTAAGAAAAAGAGTATAATATTAGATAAAGATTTAAAGATTGGAGAATCAATGAACCTAAAAGATGTTAAAGTGCCAGACAACATCAAAACGATTTACAAAGATGAAGCGCATAAAATTACGGAAGATACACAAGCAAAGAATTTGCAGGAATATATTGCAGACGTTTGCGCAGACCCGATGTACGATAAAATGGTAGAAGCTATCAAAGAAGCCGCCGCAAACGGTAAGAATTATGTCACCATGATTCCGCGTGACGTTGAATATTATGACGATATTGCAAAAAACGGTCATCTTATCACATCAAAGGACACTGAGTTTACAAAAGGCGAAACAGATGCTTTTAAACTATTTGAAGACGTATTTGGCTTTGCAGTAAAACAGCAACACACATCCTATTTCTATGTAACGCCAGCTGGTGACCAAAAAGAAATTCGTCTTGAACAGGTAGCAATCTTCTGGTAGGAGGATGATAAATTGAAACCGACCCTAATCGTTATATGCGGCTGCCCGCACGTTGGTAAAGCAAAATGGGCAAAAGTTATCCAAGAGTCACATAAAAATTGCGTTACTGTATCTGAATCAAATATTCGGTATGCGATGTTTGGAAATTCACCTGATGGATTCAAGCATATTGACGATGTACGCAAACGTTATTATACTGCTGTAAATGCATCATTGAAAAACTATGATTACGTTATTGCAAATGCAACGAATATTACCTGTGATGAACGAGATAAACTCTTTAAAAGTCTAAACGTTGACGTTGAAAAAATTATTGGTGTATGGATTGAAACACCTATGAAAGTTGCAATTGCTAGGAACAACATCTCTGAAGTAAAACATTTGCCTCAAAACGAGATTGAATGGTGCTACAGCAACAAGGTATCGCCGCAAGAAGACGAGCCGTTTGATGATATTATCTTCGTATCAGATGATGCAAATCTTGCAATTGGAAAAAAACGTGTACAGATTTTACCAATTGTGAAGAAACTTGAGGAAATTTAGATGCCATTTTTCATCTGTATCACTTTGATTTGTCTTGCGGCAATTATCGCAGTAAGTTTTTGTAAGTACCAGGAAGAGAAAACGGAACGTATCAGGATGGAATCTCATATCAATCTTGATAATGTTCCTTACACTCAACAGAATATTTGGAAAAAAGAAAATAAGAAGAAATGAATTTTATCGTGTCTATTCTCTATATGGCTTTTAGCGCTGTGATTGGCATCATTGCTTTGCTTCTTGTTCAAGGAGGAAAGGATGATTGGTATGAATAATGTTTTATTTGTTGCGTACATTATTTTTGTTGCAATGTATACATATTTTTGCTATAGTAATAAATATCAAAAGTTGCGTTTTCAACTATGGCGATTAAATTTAAATTTTAATTAGTTATTATTTATTGAAAGGATAGATATGCGAAACACAGAACGGATTGACAGGGTGCTTGACAAAGTGTCCAAGCTCTGGCATATCTATCCTGATATGCGTTTTGGACAGTTGCTTGAAAACTATGTTTTTGAAGACAAAGAGAATATGTTTTTTGATGAAGATGATGTTTCTGAATCAAAGCTAGATTACGCGCTTAGAGTCAATAATCATTATTCTAAATAGGAGCTATTTTGATTACTCAGTATTCGCATGGTATCAACACTGAAGCAAATCCTTCAAATAACGTTATTGATATCTATAAAAAATGGACTGCTGAAGAGATTAGAGCAGGGCTTCAAGATAGCCGCACGCCACTTGTGAACATCTGTATGAATCTTGACCATGGATTTAACGTAGGGTCTATTATTCGCGCTTCCAACTGCTTTCTAGCGAAAGAAACCTATGTTGTTGGCCGCAAACGATTTGATCGACGTGGCGCTGTTGGCGCGACGCATATAGAGCGCTGCTACCATGCTGACACTATTGATGAAGTGCTAGAAGTTCTCTATCCTCTTGGATATACTATTTTTGCGGTTGACAACATTAAGGAGTATAATCCAAAGAACATCTTTGACGCTGATATTCCAATGAAGTCAGCTTTTGTGTATGGCAGTGAAAGTAATGGTTTACCAAAAGAAATAATTAGCAAATGTGATGAAATGATTTATATTCGCCAATACGGTTCTATTCGTTCACTAAATGTTGCACAATGTGCAGCATGTTGTATGATGGAGTATTCACGACGCTATCAATTAAAATAATATCATGACTGAAAAAGATTATAAAACTATGCTAATGCAGCCAAAACATTTTGCAAACACTTTAATGAAGACAACAATGAATACTTTGAGCAAGTTAGATTCTTATGAAGGAATAGCTTGTACGCTTGAAACATGTGCTATGGGTTTGATTGATTGTTCTAAAGAAATGAAAAATAAAAAATTGAAAAACTTTAATTGACATTTATTCTTTCTTATAATAATATAATAAATATAAGAAAGAAGGAGAAAATAAATGGCTGAATTGACTAAGAGCGACTTGCGGTATTTTGAGATGGCACATCGTGAAGCTGAAAAGTCAACTTATGACACTTTTCATTTGGGGTGTGTACTTGTTTATAAAGGGCATATTATTGGACGTGGAAGCAATTCTTCTAAAACTTCTCCTGTCCAAGCAAAATATAATCAATTTCGCCAATTTCGATATGGTCCAAAACTTGTAGCTCATAAAAATCATGCTGAAATTTCTGCGCTAAAAAATGTTCCTTATCAAGTTGACAAAGAGACTGATTGGTCTAAAGTTTCTTGCTATATTTATCGTATTTCTCGTGGCCGTCATAACGGTGTTGGTCTTGCTCGTCCATGTGAAGGGTGTTATCAAGCATTGATGGATAAAGGAATTCGTCAAATTTACTATACGACTAATAATGGATATGCATATGAGGAAATTCTTTAATGTTTATTATTAATTTTTTTCTAATTTTCTTTTTTATTTTTTCTATGTATTGCTACTATTATAATAAAAGGTTTTAAATAATGAACAATTGTCTTATTATACAAGAAAAGCAAATGAATGATATTGTTAAACAGATTAACGAAAATACCCAACATGACTTTACTTTTGTATGGTGCCCTGAATATTGCAATTTAGTTGATTTTAATACTAATGGTGAAATTAAACGACTCAATTATAAAAATAGTTTAATGATTATTTTAAACTATCTTGACGATATTATAGACGACGATGATTTTAAAAATACATTTGTCAAAAATAACGAAAATGTAATATCGGTGTACCCAGATTCAACAGAATTGTATCATGATTCTAGCCGCAAAATTTATATTCTAACTTGGTAGATAATATAATTAGTCAAATCGGCTAAATGGGTCATTAGCTCAGTTGGATAGAGCACAGGACTTCTAATCCTGGTGTCGTTGGTTCAAATCCAACATGGCTCACTTAGCCGATTGGCTATCATTAAATGAAGCATTTTTTTGAAAGGATTTATTGTGAAAATTCGAGATTGGGAAGATATGATTGACAATGACGATGAAGAGTCGTTTGAGAAGTTTTCCCATAAAACAAAGATGATTCGTGAACGCAGAGAGGATATCTATCGTCAAAAGCGCCGCGAAAAGAAAGAGCGTCTTGAATTCGAAGAAAATGCTTATAAGGGAGTGGAGTAATTCACTCCCTTTTTTATTATATATTTTAGTGCTTTTAAATATATCTTATGTTAAAATAATATCCAAAAGAAGGGAAAATATATGAATGAACTTGAGATGCTTCGCAATGATGACTTGGTGCGGGAAAAGCAACTTGATAATGGAATTTCTTCTTTTAATTATTCAAATAAATGTTTTTATAAAAAGCAATGGAATGAAGAAACTATTAAAGCTCGCGGTCTATTTATAGATACTTCCACTGGTAACATTGTTGCACGTTCTTACAATAAATTCTTTAACATTGAAGAGCGTCCTGAGACAAAATTTAATGTGCTTAAAAGTACTTTTCAGTATCCAATTGCAGCATACTATAAGTACAATGGATTTTTAGCATTAGTAGCTGCCGACAAGGATAATCCTGATAAATTGTTTATTGCTTCCAAAAGCACCAACCAAGGTGAGTATGCTGGATATATTAAGACTATTATCCATAATTTGCTACCAGAGTTCGATTTGAGATGTTTTGCTCATTTTTTACATGAACAAAACGCAACAGCAATATTTGAATGTATAAATATTGAACATGATCCACATATCATAGAATACAAATATGATGATTTAATTATGCTTGATATTATTTATAATGATTATGATTATCATCATATGGATTATAATAGTATGCGAAATGTTGCTGATACCTTTGGGTTTAAATCTAAAAATGTTGCAGCAACCATTAATAATTGGAGTGATTTTGTCGATTTTATTCAATGTGTTGAAGATTATGCCAATATGGAGGGATTTGTTTTTGAAGATGCTGCGGGGCAAATGGTAAAATATAAAGTCCCATGGTATTGAAATTGGAAACAAGCGCGTGGAGTATTACAACAAGTATACAATGGTCGTGATATAAACACAATCAAAAACATTAAAAATAAACTTTCATTTTGCCCAAAGTTATTAGAATATATTCCCAATTACGTCAAATATTTAACGGATAATAAATGTCCGTCTATTATTCAATTACGAAAAGATTTTTATTGTGATACAGTTGACGATTAGCATTATTATTTATATAATATAATTAAATCGCCCAAGAGAGAAAAGGAAAAGTATGGTAGCTAATTATCAGAATGCTATTCTTCGTGCGGCAGACATGTATCTTGATTCTGACTATAAAGATGACGAACTTGCTTTCGTTACTCTTGGAGCTGTTAAGATGATTTCTGCAATCTATGGAGTACGCGAAGACAGGGTCAACGATGATATCAACCGTGTGTTTTCTGTACTTGAAAGTGATAATTAATATGTTTGAATTTAATATGGATATCGATAATTCTATTCGTCTTGGAATGCAGGAGGAAGCATTTTATAAGATCCTTGAGCAGGTAAAAAATAATTTTGATGGTGAGATTAGAGGTTCAAATCTAGAGCGGCTTTCAGCGCAAGAAGGATATAATGTTGACGATGATTTAATTATATTTATTGAAAGCCATGGGTGTAAAATCTATTGATTGGAAGGAGTCAAGCTTTTTGCCTTGACTCCTTTTTTGCTTTATGCTATACTTATATCATTATACAGCTATATAAAGGAGGTAGCTTGATTAAGTTAGCCATTCCATTTCATTTGAATCAATCTCAAAACGATGATGTAAAAGAATTCAATATTTTATTTTATAAAACAAAAAACCGTATTGAAGATTTAATTGAATTCATCCAGGAATACGAAAATACACGTATCAATATCCAGTTTCCTGATGGTGTTCATCTTGCAACGCTTAAATCAATTAACAAAGTATCAAATAATATTTATTGCCGTGTACGGGCTAGCGATATGATAATGATTCCAGAGCTTAAAGAGAATAATATCAAATTTTTCTTTGATTCTGACATTTCTGCATATAATTATTCAACGCTTGCTGCGTATATAAATTATGGCGTATCAGATGTGTATATTACAGATGATTTGTGCTATGACTTAAAAAATGTCAACAAAATTTGCGCAGAAAATAATGTACAAATGCGACTTATTCTCAATCATATTCCATCTACTACATTTGATAGTGGAACAAATCCGAGATCGCCTATTTTTATGCCAAAAGATATGGATATATTAAATCAATATTTTGACGTGTTTGAATTTGATTGCGGAAATCCTTATGACTGGGCCAAATTTGATGTTTTATATCGAACATGGTTTGAAAATAAGTATTGGCATGGGCAATTAAATGAAATTAATGAAGATGTTGCCCAAGACTTTAATTGTGATTCTATCTATCCAGATTTTACTAAGTTTAAAATCAACTGTCAGCGTCGCTGTGACCGTCGTGTAACTAACCATTGCACTAAATGTGAATCATTTATTGAAATTGGAAAAACATTACAACAAAAGAATGTGCGCTATAGGTAACTGCTTATAATATTTGGGCAAATTACAATTATGATTTGCCCAAATTTTTTATATATTTATAGCAATCGCTTATCATATAGGGAAGAAAAGAGGAGCAAAATCCGAATGAAATTCATTAAAGATAAAACGAAAGCTGTCGTGACACTCAGCATTGTCAGCGCTTTGACATTTACGTCTGTTTCTGTGGCAAAGCCCGCATATGCTGAGAGCTTACATAACGTTTTTATTAAAGAACAAAAGATTAAGAAAACTAAATCTAAAGATGCTTTTCCTGCATGGGCGGCACATTTAGATTCTGTTAAATCTTCAAATCTTACTCTTGGAAAAACTCTTGAAAAGATATATAATAAATATATGACAGAAGAAGATAAAACTATTTTTTCTGAGTTTTTGTTCAAATGTCAAAATGAAACTGATTTAGATGTTGCAAAAAATGAAACATCTGAATTAAACGAGTGGAAAACAAAATTAGAACAGAAAAAACAACAAAAGATAGCAGAAGACGAAGAGAAGAAACGAGCAGCCGAGGAAGCAGCTAAATTAAAACAACAGCAGGAAACTGCAATTGCCGCGCAACAGCAGCGCCAGAGAGTCAACAATAACGTTGGCTACTCGACTCAACAAAAGAATAGCGGCATATCTTCTCAGCAGCCATCTACCAATACAGCATATTCTTCTAGCAGTTCTGCGAAGGATTGGATTATTTCAAAAGAAAGCGGAGGAAATTATAATGCTACAAATGGTAGATATTATGGTGCATATCAGTTAGATAAGTCATATCTAAACGGAGATTATTCACAAGCTAACCAAGATAGAGTAGCAGAGAATTATGTACAAAATAGATATGGCTCTTGGGAAAATGCAAAAAACCATTGGCTATCTCATGGCTGGTATTAGTCATAGAAAGTAGTTGACTTTTTAAAAATGTTTGATATAATTAAATTAAAGATTAAGCAATGGACACCTTACATCGTCCTTGCAACCGTAGTTGTGGTTGGAGGTATTTGGTTATGGAGTAATTTTACCTTTCAGGGCAAATTGTGGCTAGATAAGATGACGGGGCAATGCACGCCACCTCCTATTTCCCATACTATTAAAGTGTATTCAGCGGGAAAATTGGTTGGTACTTATCGTGGTCATTTCTCTGTGCAACAATTTGACGATCATATTGTTTTATTAAATCATGATGAAAGAAATGATAAAACAGAAATTTACGGGAAAACAGCAGTTATTGTAGATGAAGATTAAAAGGAGATTTTAAACAGTGGCATCTTATGGTATTAATTTTAATGCAGCTTACACAATGAATGCAGACGGCAAATCCACTCTTGGCGTTCATATTACTGATTCTTACGGTCTTGATATCAACAAGGAAAAGTCTGGTGACAATGCAGCAAAGGTGGTAGCTGACCTTTGCAACGATATTACTAGTGATCTTAATACAATCAAGAGTGCAAAGACGGCCAAGAAGGAGAAGGAAGCTGCCGAAAAACGTCGTGCTCGTGAAAAGAAACTAGCAGATCTGAAGCAGCAGGCTGCCAATCTTCAGAAACAGATTGCTGAAATTGAAAAAGATGCTAAGACCATTAAGACTTCTACACCTATTGCCAAGAGCGTTACAGACCTTACAGATGATTTTGATGATATTATGAAACTTTTTTCTAGTATCTTTTAAAATTTTTATTGACTATAATATAGAAAAAGTTCTATAATATAGTTAATAGAGAGAGGAAAGCAATGTTCATCAATAACAAGTTTTATAATATTGATTCACAGCGTGACCTTAAAATCGCACTTGCGGAGAACGGCATTGACGATTATGATGCTCTTGAAAATATAATTCTCAACTATCGCACACAATCAATTCGATCCGTTGAAGGGCTTCTTGGTGACGATTTATCAGAAGTGATGACGGCTTTTAGTAATGAAATTAATGATTTGCGCGCTGAGATTGCCAATCTTCGTAGCAACAAGCGTAAGAACAATACTAAAGCTGACATTGCTGAACGTATTGATAACATTGTTTCTAATCTTGAAGACTTAACGCTTAGCTGCGAAATTTATGATACGGATATTTTATAAGGAGTTATTTTAATGGGCGCAGATATTCATTGCTACTGCCAGACTAAAGATAGCCTTAATGATACTGGATGGTATACTGTTCCTATTTATACTATTTATGAAAATCAAATAGAATTGGTATCTCCATATAACAGTCGTAATTATGAAGTATTTGGATGGCTCACTAACGGTCTTGTGCGTTGTGACATGCCAGAAGAATTATATCCAATTGATGCTCGTGGACTTCCATATGATTTGAATGATAATGACAATTTGATTGGAAAGGAACTCGGCTATTGGGATAATGTTGGGTTTTGTCAAAGTTGCGTAACGCTTGATAAAGTGATTGCTCATTATAAAAAATTAAAAGCGTTTGCCGCAACTCATGAAGAAGCTCAGTATCTTGTTGAATTTGTTGAAGTTTTTATTGACAAAATTCATAATTTTATTAATATACTTTATCCATGGAAGCAAAATGATGAAATCCGTATTATTTATTGGTTTGATAATTAATCAAAATATTCATTGACAAAAGACTTTAGTTAATTTATAATATAAATAAAGTAAAAACGTTGAGCTTATTGACAAGTATACATAGGAACCATTAAATTTATTTTATATTTTTCTTTTTCAAATATGGTTTGGAGCTAACGACTTACTATGTATACTTTGCTAATGTTAGTATTATGAGCAGGAATCGCCTAGTTGGTCGATGGCACTGGATTTGTAACCCAGTTTCGCAACGAACACGTCAGTTCGAATCTGACTTCCTGCTCAGAGTGCTAATCTTAGACACTCTCCAAGTGATGTAGAGCGGAATTTGAACCCGCCTGTGCATCCCAAGTTATAAGCGGTTCGGGCAGTCGCTATACAAATTTGCCCACTTTAGATTATTAGATAGGCTACATAGGGAGTAGCTACCTCATGGAAAAGTGAATATCCACCACCTGCCTATCTATTGTATTTAGTGGATAGGAAAGTGTGGATATATGCTTAAATGTATTATTTGTGAAAAAGATTTTGTTATTAGACCAAATGGTAAAATGGGCGGGGCAAATCGTCAAATTTGTTATAATTGCTTGCCTGAAGATATTAGTTCAAAACAAGAAAGACGAAAAGCTACGAATTTTCTTATTAGTCAAAAGCTTCAAAAAGAAAAAAACAAGTCGTGGCTGCGATATTTGTGGTTACAATAGCTGCGGAGCAGCATTAGAGTGGCATCATTATAATAGCGATAAAGATTTTAATCCAAGTGCTATTCCAGTATGTAATTGGGAAACATTGAAGAAATATCGTAAAGAAACTCAAAAATGTCAATTATTATGTGCAAATTGCCATAGAGAAATACATTATAAAAAATATTGGAGAAATTTTATTATGCCAATTGATAGTGGCCAAAGTGAAAATTTCAGAAAAGAAGTTTGTGATTATTACAAAGAAAACCTAAACATAAATAAAACTAGCGTTTATTTCCATAAAAATCGCGAAACAATTAAAAATATTCTGCTGTATTGTGGAGTTAAGATAACTAAAGAAGACAATCATAAATCTGTCAGTATGATAAATATTAAAACAAATGAAATTATTAAAACATTTTACAGTTTAAATGAAGCTAGTGATTTTTTAAATAAAGGTAAAGGTGGCATTACCCATATATCTGATGCTTGTTCCGGGAAAAGAAAGACTGCTTACGGGTACAAGTGGCGTTATGAATAATATTTTTCATTTTTACTTTTAAAAATTATTTGACAAATTATCAAATAATTTAATATAATGTAGTTAACAAAAGGAGAAACACTTCTTTTGAACATAGGGTTCCTAAACCGAAAGAATTAGGTGCGGCTTAAGGTTTCAGACTACAGACAAAGAAACTTAGTGGTTAAATAAAAAGACTGTTTGAATCATCATAGGGTCAAACAATATAAGAAAAGCCTAATAAAAGCCACGATCCAATGCTTAGAGAAGACTTGACGGCAATCGAGTGTTCTCGACTCCTTATCTTATTTGCCAAAGATAAGGTTAAAGGGTTGGCAGCTATCCTTAAAACTGCCCACGTGTTTATTATTTTACTTGCCAATCTGTAAGTGAATTGATATAATGTATTTTAGAGAAAGGAAAAATATGACAGCATCGATCGAAGTTATGGAACAGCGTTATCAGATGCTTCTCAATCGAGAGGGAAAAAATCGAGAAGGCGTTGGAGTACTTCGTAAACTTCGCCGCAAGATCAACAAAGCAAAAAAAGGTATCATTCTTGCATAACTTTCTTGACTCTTTTGTTTAAATATGCTATATTCTATTCAATAGAAAGAAGAAAGAAAATGAAGGAGTATGCTATCTGTAAAGAAAAAAAATCAGGTATATATTCTATTCGAGTAAGCGATGACTGTTCTTATGTGCGCTTTGATATCATTAATTCTTTTCATACATTCGAAGAAGCTAATGAATATTTAACGAACCTTTTGCATAAGAAAATGAAACATAAAGATGTATCTTAAAACTAAAATTTTTTTTCCTTACTTGAACCAAAATAGTAAAAACCTGAATAAATATATTTTTCATGTGTAAAAACGAGTATTTTAAAGATAACAACTAACATAGTACTTGAATGCTAGTAATTGTAATTGGATTTCTTTGCTCTCATGTAGATTTTCTCATTGTTGAAAGTGAATAGATATGCCATACAATAAAGAAGAAGACCTAAAAATTAAATACGCATATATTCCTGACGATGCTGCTAATGCCCCTGCTTCTAAAAAGAAGAAGTTGTCTCCTAAGAAAGCCAACCATAAGCACGATTATGATAAGAGTATTATCATCAGTTATTATGATAAATATACTGGTAAGTGGACCTATTCATATAGGAATATCTGCACTGTTTGCGGCCGCATTGGTAATTTTAAAGATAAAGATGGAATCATCACAAAGACTTTCCCGCACATCAGTACTTGTTGGTTTGGCTTTTCTGTTGCTTTTGGATATAATGCAGAATTTGAGGAATTTACCGAGTGGTCAAAAACTTGGTATCCTGTAATTGTTTGGAAAGACTATCAGCCTTTATCAGATAAGTTTATTCCTAACGAGTTTTTTGATGAACTTAAAATCGGAACAGACAAAGTAGATTAATAATGTGCCTCGGGAGTTGATGGAATTGGCATACATAGCGGCCTCAAAAGCCGTCGGTTATTGTAACCATACGAGTTCGAATCTCGTACTCCCGACCAGAAATGCTACGGTATCCCATTAAAGACATGGACCGGTCTGTAAAATCGGTACCTTAAGGTTGGCTAGGAGCGTTACCTAGACGTAGCACCAATTGTACTTTATAATGCGTGACAGAAAATCAGTTACTTCTATTTTAAAAATAAGATATTGGTTCGATTCCAATTACCGCATAAAAAACTGATTTTAGTATTTCCGCATTTAATTTTTATTCTGGTATGTGATTGAGTTTTAGTTACTTCGAAGATATATATTATGTTTTAAATTAATTAAAATTTAAATTAAAAGAACCGGCTTTTACGTCAGACTATAACGGCGTAACAAAAACTGGTAATTTTATACTAAAACTAGTATTTCCATACCTTCTTCTTTCTCTTGGATAAGTGATTAACCGCATAGTTACTTCATATTTTGGTATAATATAATTCAGTCTATGTGATATTATTTCCTTATCTTAAACATTTTGCGTGATTGGTTCAAGAGATACTTCATAAATATTTTATGACATTTTTTTGCTCTCTCTTGGGCATACTTTCCGCTTTAATAGGGCCATAAGGCCCTATTTTTTTATTGACTTTATATATACAATATTATATAATATATACAAAGAAAGAGAAGAGAATTATATATTATGAAATGAAATAAAGGGAGACTGTATGAAAAATGGGTTACATATATAAAATATGTAACGACATAAACAATAAAGTGTATGTAGGACAAACCACACGCACTATTGAAGAACGTTTCTCGGAGCATTGTCATTCAGCCTTAAAAGGTTCAAATTTTCTTATACATAAAGCAATGCGCGAATACGGAATAAATAATTTCTTTGTGGTCGAAATAGAAAAATGTAACGACGAACTTTTAGACGATAAAGAAAAATATTATATTAACAAATATGATTCTTATTATAATGGTTATAATTCTACACCTGGTGGTAGAGGTATTATTTCATAAAAAGCAAGGCCGCCTTTTAAAGAGATACATAATGAATATGTTATTAAAGATAAAACTATACAGCAAATTGCCAAAGAATATTTGGTCTGTGACGATACTGTTAGAAAAGTTTTAAAGAACAACGGTGTACAAGTTACCAAAAAAACCTTTATACGACTATAAAGAAATAACAAATCTATATCAAAAAATCAAAACGAAAGAGAAGTTTATAATTTATGTAACTGTAGCGATAAAGTTGTAAGACGAGCATGTAAAAAATATAATGTGAAAATATTAAGTGCAGAAGAAATGGCATCTGTGACATCTTCTAGAGAAGTTTATCAAATAGATGTAAAAACAGGAGAAATTTTAAATAAATTTAATTCATTTAAAAACGCTGGACTAGCAATGGAAAATAAAAATCGTGCTATGAATATTTCTGCAGCATGTCGCGGAAAACAAAAACAGCATATGGATATAGATGGTCATATTCTGCTAACTACGACAGTGATTTTATTCCGAATGAAAAAAGAAAAAAAAGTCGCTCAATTAGATAAAGACACAAAAAATATAATAAAAATATTCGAGTCTGTTGCTGATGCGGCGGAACACCTATCAGGAGAAAGAGAAAACTCTTATAGTAGCTGTATTGCATCATGTGCTAGAGGATTATTTGATAATGCGTATGGCTATTCTTGGCGATATGTATGACAAGGAGGTGGTGCCAATGTCAATCTGGATTATTTCAGATTCTCATTGAATCAATTTGGTCATAAGAATATAATAACGTACTGTAACAAATCTCGTCCTTTCGACACTGTTGAGGATATGAACGAAGCAATTATCAATAGATGGAATGACCGCATTTCCCCCGATGATATAGTCTATCATCTTGGTGATGTTTGTATGGGACAACTTGATACAATCGATAAGTATCTTCCTCGACTAAATGGTCATATCACTCTCATTAAGGGAAACCATGATACGAAGGGCCGCATTGCCCGCATCCAAGAGGTTGTCGGTTGGGAAGTCCTCAACATTGAATGTATCCGTTATAATGATATTAACTTTCTTATGATGCATAAGAAGTCAGAAGACATGCATGGTAATTCTGAGAATGTTATTCTTTACGGTCATGTTCATGACGCTGCGCCGCATGGTTTGCAGCCTGATTGGACATATCATGTTGGACTTGATACTAACAATCTTGCTCCTGTGAATCTCCATGATATTTGGATTGATGTCCAAGAACAACGAATTAAGACTGGTGAATAATGTGTCTAGGCGTAAATATGAGGATGGACATATATTCAATAACGGTGTGCAACTAATCGATCGTAATTATTCTAATGGGAAAGAATGGTATTGTAACTTTAAATGTCCTTATTGTGGCAATGTCTTTATATCTAGATTAAGCCACGTTGCATGTGGAGATATTGACCATTGTGGATGCCAAACTAAATACAATCAAAAACAAGCTGGGAAAAAGAAAGCGCAAATCAAAAATTTAATTGGTCAAAGATTTGGCAGGCTTGTTGTTTTAAAAGATTCTGGCAAACGAACACGCGGAGATCACGGTGGAGTAATTTGGACATGCAAATGCGACTGCGGTACTATTTTAGACGGTGCTTCTTCAAGTTTAATTGTTGGTGATACTCGTTCTTGCGGCTGTTTATTAAAAGAAAGTGCTATTAAAAATGGAAAGGCAAAAGAGTACCAAAATAATCTCGTCAAATTTGAAAAACTCGCAGAGACAGAAGACTATAACAAAGAAGAGACCAAAGAGCTATACAATTATTTTATCTCAGTAGCGCCTTACTTCATCAACATGTTGGAGAAGCATTACAATATTGATTTTCTTTCAGCTATTATGGAGTGAAACATGAACACTTGTAACGATTGTCTGTGGTTTTCTGCCCTTCCTGAGTTTGAAGAATATGCTGGACGGTGCAAATGCAACACTTGGGTTAAGAAAGATATTGATGTAAAAAACAAAAAAATTCAAGTAACGCAAAATGTGTTCAGGCATGACTCGGCAGCTTGCAAAAACTTCATTCCTAGAAAAAGGTAGAGACATGAACGATAAAGAATATAAGCTATTCAAAGAGTGCCATTCACATTGCCCTCGTTATGTTCAACAAAAACAGTCCAATTTTCGTTGTAAATGCTATAGAGTGATGCATGACGACGTAGATTCTTCTTTTTGTTTTAAATTTTGTGACATTAAATCTGACCATACATGTGGTCAATGCGTCAATTGGGTAGGTCATGCTTCGTCTCATGGTCGGCATGACAAATTTGGTAGCTGTTTTTATCAGATTGGTAATATTGGTGCATGGTGGCCCACTTGCTGCCCACATTTTGAATATCGCAAAAATGACGAAAATTATATTGACTGGATTGAGCAACAAGTTTATAATGAATATAAACGAAACGATTCTTCTCAAGAGTGTCGTGAAGCACGCATTCGCGCACGTAAAAAATGGCAAGAAATGCATTCTTAATTTTTCTTGACAGCCAATCAATCGTATTGTATAATATAATTAAAAGAAAGCAGTCGTTGAATGGAGATTTCGTATGACTCAAGAACAACGTGACCAATATAATTATTTATGTGAAGAATATGACAAAATGCTTGTTGATATGCTTTTTGATTTATACGGTCCGAATGAGCTCTTTGATGGTATTGTAATGAACCTTGAAGAGTACTCTTCTATGCTTTAATATTGGAACACCTGTGTAGCACAATTGGTTAGGGCAGTTGACTTATAATCGACCGATGCGGGTTCAAGTCCCGACACAGGTACCCGACATGGGATAGATAACCAATGGGGAACTGGGTCCGCCTGCTAAGCGGAACGTACTTGTAAATAATAAGTATCCGGGTCGGAACTGGATTATCCCGCCAATGTTTATTTACGCGCCTATACGCGATGGCTTTTATGGTAGTGCCGAAAACGACTATTGCGGTAGTATAGGCAATTTCGCATATTCCATAGGGTGACTCCTTTTAGGAGTTGCCCTATTTTTTTTATTGACTTTTACTATATTATATTATATAATATATATAAAGAAAGCCAAGAGAAGGAGAAAAGATGGCTACTCTTTATATTCTCGCAGGAATTGCAGGTTGCGGCAAAAGTACTTGGGCACGTGAGCATAATGTAGACTTTAATGCCAAGGTTATTTCGCGTGATAATATTCGTTTCACGTACATGAAAAATGACCCTGACTTCCTTCCCACTATGGATTACTTCAAGTATGAGAAAGATGTTGAGCAATGCTTCTATAACCAGATTAATTGGAACTTGCGCGTGAATGATACAAATGTCATCGCTGATGCCACTCATATTTCTTGGAAGAGTTTAAAGAAAATCGTTGAACATTGCAGCAAAAATGCCGACAAGATTATTCTCGTATATTTCAACCGTGGTCTTGATATTGCTTTGCCGCAGAACGCGAAGCGCGATGGGGTTGAGTATGTCCCCGAGGAAGTAATCAAGTGTATGTGGAAAAATCGCTATCAGCCTGCTCGCGCAAAGGCCGCAGGTCTTGTTGATGAATACATGATTGTGTAGGAAGAAATGAAAGGTTGCGTTAAAATTGCTTTGCAGCAAATAAAAGAAGCAATGTACCAAACCTTAAAAATGAATATGCCTATTAGTTTTGAATATTGCATCTATGAAATGTCAATAGAAGATTGTGAAACCGTTTGCCACGAGATTGAGGCTCTTGGCTTTGACGTCTCTATCGGACATAGGCTTGGCAGTGAGAATACGATTATAGTAAAAGAAAAAGAGTGAATATGTGTACTTTTAATTATCCAGGAGACTATGCCCAATTTACCAAAGAACAGCAAGACGGTATTCTAAGCTGGTTCAATACGACAAAAGAAATTGAGCGTGGACTAATTTCATATTCTACCAAAAGTAAGAATGAAAATGAGTTGAAAGCTTTTTCAGATAAGCGTGAAAAATATGAAGTGCGACTAAGGGCAGCTCAGTCAATTCTGCGCACGATGGGCGTATTTGTTGAATATAACTGGCCTGGGCATGAGCATGAATATTTTCTGGCTACACGAGCCGACGCTGAACTATATCGAAAGGAGTATGAATAATGGCCGCATGTGTTCATGGCGAAGTGTGCCGCGCATGGATGAAAAAAACTAAACAGAAAGCTCCATTGAGCAATACATGTCCTTTTAATTGTCCTTTATACGAGCGCAAACTTTCAATATCGGAATATTGCCCAAATCGGCACGCATATCCTAAAGATATTTTCGGCACACCTATTTTTTATTGTTAGAAAGGTACCTTATGATCGCAAATGACGCACGCGCAATTGTTTACGAGTCTATAAAAAAGAATCGTTTGGCAATTCCCGCACATCTTGTAAAAAAAATTAATGATGAAATTGTAGCGGCGGCTGAGCAAATGAAATTTATTTCAACTGTACAGCTATTTTCGACAGATAATCCAAAAGGCACGTTTGATATGCGCAATCGTATCATGGCTTACTATCGTTCTCTCGGATACCACAAGGTACGAATGTGGCCCCATGATGGAATGTATGAGTTGACATTAGAATGGTAGGTGATTATTATAAGTTATTCATATGAAGAAATCCAAAAACGTATTAAAGAAAAAAAGTCTGATTATTACGTTGTTGTAACTGACTGGTTTAACGCAGACACGGATAAATGGTATGACAAAAAGCCAAATCGCTATTATTTTTTTCAATATGCGGAAAACGCTTTGAACGTTGCTAGCTCTATTGTGCATTCTAAAGCCGTTTGGGAATATTATGATAAGCCAAAGAATGTTTATCTATACGGCGGAACATACAAAAAAGGAGTTAGTGAAGACGATATAATGCTTACTGGCTGGTATCAAATTTCTACTCCATACTATGATTAATTAATTATGTAGGATGTGTGAATTTTCTCACATATCCTATTTTTTTATTGCTAGATGCCATATTTTTATTTATAATATAATTACACCGAATGAAGGAGAAATGATATGGCAAATGAGTACGGCTTTCGTCCAAAGACCATTGCAGACCTTAATGGTCAGCCTAAAATCCAAAAGATGCTGAAGGTGTATATTAAGGCGGCAGAGATTAAAGGCGAGTCTTTCCCACATACTATCGTGACCGGCCCCTCTGGATGCGGTAAGTCAACTACCGCTATGGTTATCGCTAACGAGCTTGGGCGTCCGTACAAGGCGTTTGCCGCACCGGCTATTAACGATGTTAAAACAATTCAGCAGATTCTTATCGACATCAAAGAGAACGATGTTATTTATTTGGATGAAATTCACCGTCTCAACAAGAAGCTGCAAGAGATGCTTTATTTTGCTATGGAACAATTTCAAGCTGATGTAGAAATGGATGGAAAGGCTGTTCGTATCGGTATTCCGCACTTTACTCTCATTGCGTCTACCAATTTGTACGGCGGCCTTAACGACGCTCTTCTTAATCGTTTTCCTATCCAACTAAAGCTTGCCGCATACAATGATGATTCTATGACTACTATCGTAAAGACCATCTGCAAGTCTAAAGGAATTAAAATCGATAATGAAAGTGCATCTATGATTGCAGCTACTACTCGTGGGGTACCGCGCAATGCAAACTCTTACGTTGCTCGCATCTATGATTTTGCTTTGGTGATGAATAATGGTATAATCACCCCTGACATTGTAGTCGATGGATTTGATATCATGGGTATCAATAAATACGGTCTCAATCAAGACGATATGGATTATTTGCGTTTTCTTGCATCCAATACCAAAGCAGTAGGAATTGACACCTGTGCTTTGACTCTTGGAATGGATAAAGACACTATTATTACTAAGATTGAACCTTATCTTTTGAAGAAGAAGTATATTCAAAAGCAGCCGCGTGGACGCGTTGCTACAGGACTTGGCCGCAAGATTTGTGAGGAGACTAACTAATGTGTATGTATTGTGAATCTTTTAATAAGCATCAGTATTATAGTGACGAATTAGAAGATGTGCAGAGTACGGATGAAGGTATCGGGATTAGTTTTTATCGTGATGGTGAAAAACATTGGTTTATCTGTGCAGAATTTGAAGGATGTAGTGAATTTGATGTTCCATCAAGGGTAGCTTACACTGATGAAATTAAATATTGTCCATTTTGCGGCAAGAAATTAGATTGATGATGCTTAACAATATTTTAAGTTTAGTGTGTACTTATCTTTTTGTAAAGCAAGGTATGTGCTATAAAATTATAGATAACTCTATTAAAGAATTTGACTTTAGCGGTTTACACATGCGTCTAGCCATCGTGAAAGACCAAATAGTATGTACCATAAAATACGTATCGGGATATAATATTACATATTCTACACGCCAATATAATTATTTAGGTGGAACGGTATTATCCAATGCAAATATGATCTATACCGATTTGCTTAAAGAAATTAAATTGATTACTAGAAAATAATTGTTGACTCTTGGATAATTATTTTCTATAATATAATTAACGAATCCAAGAGAAAGAGAGAAAATATGTGCCGGTATTGTGAATTTAATTCATTCGGTGACGAGCTTCTTGAAGATAATAATTCGAATACACCCGGTAGTACTATGTATATTAATAAGTATGATGGAAAATCATTTATCACAGTCGAGAATTCTAGTTTTGTTAATGAAATTGGTGAAGATTTTCTCGCGGAATCCATTGATATCAAGTATTGTCCTATGTGCGGGAGGAAGCTATAGTGTACTCTGTCGGCGATTATATTTATTATAAGAATGAAATTTTTAAAGTTATACGTTTTCTTTTGTCAAACGGCCAAGAGTATGCTTTTGTTAAACCAGTTAATAAAGATAGCGAGTATTACTGCGGCTATTTAAGCATTGATACTTTGAAGGAGATTTACAATGCCTAACGTAAACCTTTATAATGAGTACTATACCGAAGTTCTTGAAGACGGTAAGGCATTCATTGAATCGTTTGTAAACGATGGTACATATATTAATAGCACTGATTTTGACGAAATTTATGACGATATGTTTACTTCTGACGAGGTTTGTCGCAACGCTAGTCAGTGCAATACAGATTGGAATGACCATATCGATGAAGTAATTTTTGATAAAGAAATTATGGATGGCCTGAAGTATGATTTTGATTTTGGCGCGTATGGAATGGCCAAGGTTATGGGGAAAGGTGATCGTGGACGCAGCTACCTTGATTGCTCAGTACGTTGTTGGATGCTTGGCAATGTAAGCCCTGAACTTGAAGATTATTTCAACAAGCTTATTAAGGAGCACAATTAATGAGCGAAAAGTCAACTATTCGTCGCGTAGCGGCACAGATTGCTTGCGGATTAGTGGATATTTATGGCCTTGATGCAACATCTTTTGGAGATGGACATATTAACATCTATCTCCGTGATTATTTTGGCTATGTAAATTTCATGGATAATAAGTGGTCGATTGAGTTCAAAAGTAAACAGACAGGCGCAACGTACCGTACTATTGTCTGCAAGGACGTATTTAATTTTGACCATGTTTTTGCGGCGGTTGAAGCTGCTCTTTCTAAGGTTCTATAATGTTTAGTATTATTATTGCTGTTAGTGGGGCTATTATTGTTGCTATGTGTTTAATCTATGCATGTGATAATCTTGAATACTCAAATGACGAAAAAGATTTTTGGAGTTAAATATATTTTTGTTTTTTAACTATATTTAATATATAATATAATTATCGAAGAAAAAAACAGAAAGGATATCTAATGCAGTACATAGTTGAACAGTCTCTTGAAGATTTTGACGCTTGGTCTGGTGCTTATACGCGTCTTAATGACATGAAAAAACATCCCGCAGCTCTCGACTATATTGAGCAAGCAATTAATGAATGCTTTGTGAACCCAACTGAAACTGATATCAATGATTTTATTTGGTTTGAATCTGACGATTTGCTGAAAGAAGCAGGCTATCTTGATGATGACTACAATTGGATTGAAAGAGCAGATTGTTAATGAATAAAGAAACAATTCAAGAGCTTGCTAAACAACTTGGTATTGGCACTAGACAGATAGAAAACTATCTTGCTGATTTTATCCCTGAATACTGTAAGCTATTTATGGCTAAATCTATAGTCACAACAATGATTTCAGTAATTGCTATTATCATTTGTTTTGTTGCACTTAGAATGATATATTTGTACTGTAAAAAGCATCCCAGAAGCATTTACTTTGATACACTGTTGGCTATTGTTGCTACTGTCTATCTGGTTGTAGCTGCATTTGCACTTATATTTTTAATTATCGGCATTATTAATATTGTTGAAATCAATGCTTCGCCAACAGCGTATTTTTATTCAAATACTATTCTGCAATAATTTCTTGCCAATTGGATAAGATTGTATTATAATATAATTAATCCAAGAGAGGAGAAAAGCTTATGTCTAATATTCGCCGCAACGACTATGTGATTTATAATCAGAAGGTTTGCATGGTGCGAGATATCTATGAGGATGGATATATGCTACTGTCTTGCGTTGAAAATGGGCAAACATATCTTGCATATCCTGGCGACGTAACTCTTTACTAAGGAGAATTAAATGAATATCAATAAGACGGTATTTGTTTCTCATATTATCAGCGACATTCTGCCTTTGTCTAAGTTTAGTGATGAAGAGAAAAAGTATATTGCAGATGTAGCATGGTATGGCTATACTAGTGGAAAGTTAGATGCACTGAATACTGATGAAAAAAGTTGCATTTATAATTGGAAGGATACAAAAAAGTAGTGTTTGATTCAGATGACGATACCTTTATTTATGCGGGAAATGAGTTTGATCCAATTCAGTACGTAAACAGTCTTGAAGACTACAGCGTAGAACCTTATGAGAATGAATTTGATGAAGATTATCCGCTAGACGATTATGACGAATAGATAAACGCGGTGCAAGCCTAGAGTTCAACTTGAACTTGAAGGTTTGGCCGCGTTTTATGTTTGGAGGAAAAATGATTATTGACGAGTTAGCTATGCAGCTAAAAAAAGATTGCGGCGCAGATATTTATGATTATAAATCAACATGGATTAAATGCTATCTTAATGGTAATATTGACGTATACGTAATGCAGGCTGTAGATGCAAAGAACTTTTTTATTACCTTGACTAACGTTGACGATGATGCCAAAACTATAGAATTGGATTATGCGTTCGGTGATGGGTGTATTGAGAAAAAGAAAGCAAAATCTCTTGTTAAATGTATCAAAGCAGGCATTCAATGTGTTAAAAATTAGTGGGCAAAAGACGATTACCCCGCAGGTCAAGCAAATAAAAAATTTTGACTGCGTTGTTGTATTTCTTGACTCTTGGACAAGTTTCATTATATAATATCTTTGTAAGAAAGAGAGAAAGAAGAAAATAAATGACTAAGTATATGAAAGCTAACATTGCAGTCAACGAGTTCCTGACTGGTAACGGAAAATTTATCGGTGCATATCGTGATGCTTTTCTTTTTAAGGATATGGGCCAGGCTCGCCGCATTATCCAAGAGATGAAAGATAATTCTCTTGATAAAAAAAATATTAAATTGGATGTTATTATCGAGTCTATCGAGAATGCATAGAGTGATTAATATGATTGAGTACTTTAATTCCAAAGACGATAACAAATGGATGGATGATATTGTCCGCTTCACCATGATGGACTTGATTAACAATCAACGAGATTTTCTATACATGTCAGGAGAGCTTGGTTCAGGCAGCAAACCAAAGCTGAAAGATAATGCATGGGATTATGTTTATGATAAAGTTTGTTATGAACTGAGTGACTTTATCAATTGCATCGTTTCTAATATTATGGAGAAATATCATAATTCAGAGATTGACTTCCCTGCGAGCATTGCTGACGATTACAATTGCTTTAATGCCCTAAAAGAAGGAGATGATGGATACATCCTCCCAAGTCAAAATGAAGGTGAATAAATGGCATTTATTAATGAATTACGCAAAATGACTGAAATCGCTTATTCTCTTGGCGCAAAACAACCCAAGAGCGTAGCAGACTATAAGAAGAATATCGACGAGGTTATCACGCGGGTCGCGGGACAGGGTCTATTTTCCTACCACTACAGCGGTATTCCGCAAGACGTAATACTTGAAGTGGCTAAATACTATGACAATCAGGGGTTCTTTACTTCGGTTAGAAAAGACAGATTCTCTGAAGATGAATGGACGCTATATCTCAATTGGAGTTATCAGGAAGGTTAGCATTAATGGCGAGCATGACTATTGAAGAGTATATTAATTCTATCTTTAACAATTCATTGTCTCTAGAAGACGTCTATTGTAATATCAATAACAAATCGTATCAACAATCTAAATGTAAGAAAATGATGCGCAATATCAAGCGTACTAAATTCTGTGATCCATGGACAATTGTATGGTGGAATGACGGCAGCATCACGCGCGTTAAGTGCGCGAACAATGATACTTATTCTAAAGCTGGTGGTCTTATGGCAGCGATGGTAAAGCATTATCTTTTTGATGATGTTGCATCTCAAATGAGTAAATTTTTGCATTCTGTTTGCAAGGAGTAGTATATGATTAAGTATCCTCCTACGGCTCAAGATATGCGGGAAGCAGGTATTGGTACTGGTGACTCTATCATCGAACAGATAGAAAGCAAATTGTCCTATATCTATAATAACCGCCGCACGATTAGGTGGGATATTACTAGTTATAATTATCAATGCACAATGCCATTAACTGACATCGATAAAATCAAAATCATTAGACATTTTGAAAATCTGGGATATAAAGTAAACATTAATAAAGCACCACAAGATGTTGTGTATATCTATGATATTAGTATTAATTGGTAAACACAATATATAGGGTGGGTTAGTAATTCCGCGTTTAAATAAAATTATCCAAAGAAGAAAAAAGAGTTGCGGTCATGGTTGTATTTGTTTTATAATATATTTGTCAAAAGGAGAAAGGATAAATATGAAAAGCGTTTTTGCAATCGTAGATACCATTGACCGCAAGTGCCAGGAAAATGACTATGGCTGGCAACCGGTTTTCATTTCAAAAAAAGATGATGAAACTGTTACTTTTGATATTCAAGATTTGTCTAACTATGCGATACATACATCTGTCATTGTACGTGTTTTGATAATCAATGGAGAAGGATATGTGCGCTTCGAGCTATCAGATGATTACAGTAACGATTGTGTTTTGACGGTAAAGGATTATAAATGTGAGATAGGTAGCATTTATATGAATGATATTATTAACATGATGTTGAAAATGCTTTCTCGTTAATTCTTTTCTTGTAAAATTGAGTACCATAGTCTATAATATAATTAGCCCAAGAGAAAAAGAAGCAAATATGCTCTACCTAAATCCATTCGGTTATGAGACCACTGCAATTGCTTATGATATCTTTGATGGTAAAATCGATTGGAGGGATTGCACTCCAACTGAGCAATTGGCATCTGACGTGCTGTGGTGTCTAAAGAGGGGCATCTACGCAAATTCTATTTATCTTACCGGTGACAAAGATACTATCCAGCACGCTGTTGAGTATGTAAATAAGCTGTGCCGCAAGCGTGGTTTTTATCTTGATTATAACTTGATATATACTGAAACCGGGGCGTATGGTGATATGAGCATAGAGGAAAATAACTAATATGACGCTCAATCATTTTGGTGATCAGGCAAACCAATCTGTGTATAGAGCCCTTCGTGGTTGGCTGAATCTTTCAGGTGCCATGACTTGTAAATAAACAGTTGCGCATTTTATCAATAGCGTTGATTTTAAGTTAAATGAAGACTATTTGATTATCTATGATACCGAGGATAATATAGAATAAGTAATTGAGTATGCAGCAATGTCTGATGTAATGTGAGATATACTTATGAGTATAATAAACAGTATCACGTAGTGTACGGTACTGCGATTATTAAAACTATTTTATATCCAAGTGATAAAAGAGTAGAGCAAATGAAAGACCTTAGCCATGCGGTTAAGGTCTTTTTGTATATTTGTATGTTGTTATAGAGTGTCATTATAGCCACTCAGAGCCGTTTTGAATGGCGTTTAGATGTTGGTTGATATGACTAAGGCGGTATGGGCTTTAAAACCTGTTTACGGCGATTTTGACACGCCAATTTATTTTTTTATGTAAATAGAATATCTGGACAAATCTGAATTAAAAGCGTGTAGGCATTTTTATATCTATATTATATAGAATATGAGAGGGGATACTATGCAGAAAAGAGATGGACAGATAAATATCTGCATCACTAAAGAAGAAAAGGAATATTGGAAGAGAATGGCGTTAGATTGCGGTTACATGAATTTCACGCAATTCATCAGAGACGCTATAGATATGAAGATTCAAGCCCATTTGGAGGAAAAGAAAGGTGAACTAAAGGGTTTACTTTTCTAGAGCAAAGTAGTTAAAAAATACCCATAGGTACCCAATATTTCCGCAGGTAAACCACCTATGGGTATTTTTTGATTATATAACTATATAAAAATGTTAAAAAATACCCATAGGTATGTTAAAAAATACCCATAGGTATGTTAAAAAA
>ERZ808266.188-NODE-188-length-25059-cov-5.427412_pt1 | contig 25059 bp, 19 predicted proteins | sample MGYA00521278_ERZ808266 | MGnify/ENA primary metagenome ERZ808266 (study PRJEB31516, sample SAMN03275591) | gut metagenome | biome: mammalia-associated habitat; material: feces | host: Papio cynocephalus | place: Kenya | collected 2012-08-02 ... | reverse complement strand
ATTCCCCCATTTTCATCCTCTTGGACGACTTGTAAATGTCATGGATGTTTCATAATATCATTCATTAATATTCACCCTCAGCCCACCATACCTTGGTCAGCATATCATCATTGCCACCCATACGGTTGACCGCTTCGATGTAATTCTTATTGTTGGTACTTTGGCTGATGACCGGATATATCAGCCGTTCCGGCAGATGTGAGACACCATCCGCATCCTTGTTCTGTGTCGCCGGCCCGATGACAAGAGCGGGCAGTCCGGTTCTCCGGTAGTCATTCCAAGCCTCGAATCCGACCAGAAATGAGGAGATGTATTTCTGCTCCATTATCATTTCCAAACCACGCGTCGGATCATATTTCGTCGCGGTGTTCTTCAGAAGATTGTCCGTCTTTTGGTCAGCACCGCACCATTCCTGAACAGAAGCCGTGACGCCACGTTCGTACCAAACTACAGGATCACCATCTATGAATCCACGGAACGCAGCCTCCGCAAAAATGAAGTTCAACTCCGCAAAAGACATGAAAGTGGATGGTTGGGTGTTGGTCTCCAAAGTTTCCGAATACGATGAAGCCCCTTCTCCGACCCAGACATTCATCTCATCGTAATCGTATCCGCTAGGAATACCTCGAAACTGCCCGAGATACTTGGAATCAGACGGAGAGGCCACACCGCCTACAAACTTGCCTGTCCTTGGGTCGGACGACATATTCATAAGATCCACAAGCGTGGAGCACATTCTTCTGTTGCTGTGCAGCTTAACCTTCAGGGTTCCCGCTGGTCCATAACCGTTGATATTTGGAATCACTCCTGTGAAACGTAGTATCGCGGCGTCATCATTGTTCTCGAACACAGGGTATGTTCCCGGATCTTCAAGCATCTTCCGCATCTCGGCCGACGCGTTCATTTCCTCATGACGGCTCACCCTCATAAGAAGCCGCAGTCTCAATGAATTTGTGAATTTCCGCCATTTCGCGACATCTCCTTGATACAGCAGATCCTTCTGAGGGCTGTCCAAAGCCACGGTCTGATCATACATCGAATTGGCCGATTCCAATTCGGAAAGCAGTGATGTGTATATCTCCTTCTGTGTGTCATATTTCGGTGTCACGTTGCCGGTTTCCGCCTTAAAAGCCTCGCTGTATGGAATATCACCGAATATGTCCGTCAACTGCGAGACAAAATACGCCTTGAGTGTCAACGCTATGGCCATACAGTTGTAGTCCCCTGCCTTCTCGGCCAGTTCATACATCCTCTGACAGGCTGATGCCTTTGGAGCAAGCCCTGCCCATATGTCTTTGGATTCGTCCGGTTTCACGATATAGTTGCTTATCTGTTCTCCGGATTCTATGTACACGGAGTACTGCATCAAGTCGCTGTTCAACTTTACGGAGTGATATAAGATTGTCCAGTTTCCTCCGTGGATGATGTCCTGAATCAGACTGAGTGGCTTGGCGTTACCATATTTTATGCTGGTAGGGTCGGTGTTGATTTCCTCGAAATCATCACAGGACGACATTCCTAAAAGAGCCGCCGCGACAACAAGTGGCACCAATATTCTTCTTTTCATAATCTCTAGAATTTAAGTTCAACGCTGAAACCATAACTGCGGGTCATAGGGAACTGTGCAGTCTCGAAACCAGTTGTTATCTGAGAGCCGTTCAAAGTGGCTATCTCAGGATCATACTGAGGCCATGATGTCAGCATCGCCAGGTTTCTGCCATACACAGCGAGCGATACCTTCTGAAGGACCTTAGCCTTTTCAACAAGTTTCTTCGGCAATGAATATTCCAGCCGGACCTCACGCAACTTGATGAACGATGTGCTGAACAGGTTGTTCTCCACGTTAGCCCTCCTATACTTCAAATCATAGTAATAGGCTATCCTGTCGGTGACGACCCTGTTTCTGGAATATGCCCCCGAAGCCTCGTCATAGCAGACTCCGTCACCGATGAGTCCGTCATATCGTCCCTCAAGGGAATTCTTAAGCTTTCCGCTGTAGGAAAGAATGGAGTTGGTTAGTGAATATGCCTTGCCGCCATATTGTCCATCAATCGAGACCGACAAGGTTATTCCTTTGAAAGAAAATGAATTGTTGAATCCGGCTTTCCATCGGGCCTGAGTGTTGCCAAGATATTCAAGTGTAGTGCCCATTATTGGGTAGCCGTTGCTGTCATAAAGCACCTCTCCGCTGACATCTTGCCTCGTGCCATCATCCAACGTTATGTACGCGCCTTCCGGAGCCCGCTTGAATCTGGTTCCATACATATCACCCAGAGTTCCACCCGGCTTTGCGATTATCGAAGAGTTCGGTCCTTGGCTGATTATCCACTGATCCAATCCCTCCGCAAGTGAGATCACACTGTTTCTGTTCATAGACCAAACTATTGAGGTTGACCATTTGAAGTCCTTGGTGCTGACTGGTTTTCCTGTAAGAGACACTTCCCATCCATGGTTACGTATCTCGCCGGCGTTGACAACCATTGAGGAATATCCTGTGATGGGATCGACAGGAGCACGCAGGATCTGATTGCGGCTTATCGCATTGTAATATGTCACATCAAAGCCCAAGCGCCCTTCGTAGAGGCGGCCTTCGACTCCATATTCATAGCTTTCAACCATTTCTGGCTTCAAAGCGTCATTGTTCACTTTTGACGGAATGGTCAATCCACCGGTGAAGTTGCTCTTGCCGTAATAATTGCCGATGTTGTAGGCATAGGTGTCGTTGCCGACCATAGCCCATGACAGCCTGAGTTTCAGCATATCCACACGTTTGCCGAAAGGATGTTTGGCGAACCCGAGGATGTCTGAGAGCAGGACACTTGTGCTGACTGACGGATAGAAATAGGAATTATGTCCCTTGGCCAATGCGCTGGACCAGTCATTCCTGCCTGTGAGATCCACAAATATCTGGTTCTTCCAATTTAGCTGGACCATCCCGTAAAGAGAGTTTATACGCTTCCTGTTATAATAGTTTGTAAACAGGATCTGTGACTGTGAATTGGCGAAATTATATATTCCAGGCTGATCAAGCTGGTTGGCCGTTGTGGAGTTTCCCTGCTTGCGCTGGGTCATAAGGTTTCCTCCGAAAGACGCCGTCACGCCGAAATCGCCGAACTTGTTGTCATACCTGAGGAGAAAATCGTTATTGATCTCGATGTTGGAGTTGTTCTGCTCACGGTATTTGCCACGAACCGCACCAGACGAGTCGAAAGGCTTTCTTTGCGTCCTGAAGTCCGAGCCTGTGTCCAAACTGGATCTCAACATGAGTGTAAGTGGAGCCAGAAGAGTAAAGGTTACCTTAGCTGTACCATAAACTCGGTCTCTGCTGATGGTATTGAGTTGCTCGTATGCCTGAAGGTAAGGGCTGTCCGAGCCCGAGTTGAACGGCCTGTTCTGTTTATAGCCCTCTTTTCCGTCAACCCAATAATCATTGTACCAATGCACATCCACACTTGGTGACGACCACATCAGAAGATTCATTATAGAAGAGGAACCATAACCGGCCATAGGAAGGTTGTCACTTTTCTTGTGATAGTAGGTGGCACGTCCCTCCAGCTTCACAAACTTGTTTATCGGGGCTATGAACGCCATGGAAAGACTCTGTGTTCCGTATCCGGAATTCGGTGTGATCCAGTCGTTTTTGGTGTCAGTGAAAGAAAGGCGACCTGTGCTTCCCTTTCCGTTGCTGCCTTCGATTGAAACAGTGTTTCTGTACGTGACACCTGTCCTGAAGAAGCCTTTGTACCAGTCCCTCGCCACCCATGGAGTAGCGGTGTATGTTCCGTCCTCGTTCTGACCACCATACTGATAGTAAAGCTGTCCTTCAAATTTCGGTCCCCAGGCCATCGTGGCCTGTGTTCTTGAGACACCTTCCGACGCGATTGTATAGAATGAGTAATATTTGTCCGACCCAGAATTTCCAGAGCCGTACTCATCTTGAAAGTCAGGCCAGTATCCTGCATTCTCGAACGTGGCGGACGAACTGACCGAAACGCCTATGCCGCGTGACGAACGTCCTGCCTTGGTAGTTATCACGATGGCGCCGTTTGCCGCACGGGAGCCGTAAAGCGCGGTCGCCGCAGGCCCTTTAAGCACGGTCACATTCTCAATGTCTTCCGGATTCAAGTCACTGGCACCGTTACCAAAGTCCACCGGCAGATCTGAGGACATGTACGAATTGCCTCCAGTGGCATCCATTCCGCTGTTCACCGGAACACCGTCAATGACAAAGAGGGCCTCGCTGTTGGCTGGATTGATAGACGACTCTCCACGCAAGGTGACACGGATCGAACCTCCCGGTCCCGCACCGGCATAATTGTAGTTCAGTCCAGCGACCTTGCCGGCCATACCATTAAGCCAGTTCCCGGAAACGGCGGCGTTCAAGTCCGAAGCCTGAACCTTGGCGACTGAATATCCAAGGGATTTTTCTTCCCTTTTGATTCCCAGCGCCGTCACCACAGACTCATTGAGAGCGTTTGTCTTCATTGTCATGACAATGTTGATCACATTGTTCTTGCCCACGACGACCTCCTTGTCCTCGTAGCCAAGCAAACTGAACAGCAGCATCGCGCCCTCTTTCACAGTGATACGGTAATCACCGTCGGCGCCAGCGGCGGTGCCGTTCCGGAGTGAAGCCTTCTCCACCACCAAGACACCAGGCAACGGGGTTTTCCCATCGGAGTCATAAATGTGTCCCGAGACAGTCATTGACTGAGCGAACAATCCTGACACCGGGAAAAGCGAGAGGATGAAGGAGAACAGGAATGTTCTCAATACTTGCTTTTTCATTGTAATAGTGTATTAACAGGTTATATATATATTTATTCTTCACTCTTTTTGTGAATCTTGCCCGGCTTGAATATTATGTGCTTGAGAAAACTTCCGTCAGTCACGATCCTGCCTGCAAGAATGTCCTGCTCTGTGAACTTGGCGAGAAGGATCTGCCCTTCCTTCGCACGCTCCCAATCGTACGAGATGTAAATGTGGCCGTCAGGAGCCTGAAAGCCATCCGGATAGGAAACCCAATCCCTCTCGTCAAGTTGGAGGCCACCCTTCCACGTCTTGCCGTCATCCGTCGAGATATAAGCAGTCAGGTCACTTCTGGACTTGGTTCTCCCGGTCAGGCTGCCGTTCTTCACAAGAACCAGATTCCCTGAGGCAAGCCTCCGTATGAAATGTCGGGAACTGTTGTTCTCCATATATTTCTCCGGCTTAGTCCAAGTCTTTCCCTCGTCCTCGGAGAAACTTTGATAGATACCGCCCCATGTCCGGCCTGTCATCCAAAGCCGCCCGTCCTTCAGTTCGGTCAGATGATGCTCGTCGAAGTGCGGCCTCGGGAAACGGACTATGCCCTGCCGTTCCCAAGTATTCCCGGAATCCCTGGAGATGAACACATTGGCTCCCCTCAAGGAATCTAGTTCGTGATAGCAATCTTTGTATGGACTCACTGGAGCATCCTTACGAGAAGGATCCTTTATAAGGTCTCGCCCCCAAAGTGACACAGGAAGCATCCAATCCCCATTGCTGAGCACGGTAGGTTTGTTCAGCGTGCATCCATGCCAGATTCTCTTTGGTTCGGACCAAACAGGATCTTTGGAATCAGGGTTCTCGCAGACGGTGTACCAATCACCATTGCGTCCGTCAAAATAGGTCATCGACTGATCAAAAAACAACCATAGGCTTCCCTTAGGATCCGTCCAAAGTGTCCCTGCTATGGTCCTGCGCGCCTGTCCAAGTTTCTTGTCATGAGGATCGATGACAACTTTAGTCTTGGACCATGTCCAACCTCCGTCATCACTGTAGGAAAGCAGGAAGAAAGCCCTCTCATCGTCACCACCGCCAACCCAGCAACACCAGATTCGTCCTTTAGGGGTCTGTTCGATGCCGATGGTCATCCCATAGTCCAGATTTCTTTCCTGGTATCTTTTGCCTGGCCTGGTGTTGACCTTCGGCGTGACCAGCGAGGCGTCTGCCTGCTCCGGCCGATTATCCTGAGCCAAAGCAGGGCGCTGAAAGGCGAACGTCATCATAATGACTGAAATCGCCGTGAGTGAGATTCTCAACTTTTTCATAATATGTGGTTATTACTGTTGTTTTCTTCCGACCTTGGTGACAATCATCTTCAAATCATCTTCAGGTTGCAGACTGCTTACAGCAATCGATTTCTCTGAAATTCTGGCCATCAGTATCTCTCCATATTTGTCACGATTCCTGTCATAGACAATGTAGATCGTTCCGTCTGTCGCCTGACATCCGTAAGGATAAGCAGCATTTTTCCTCTCATCCAGAACCAAACCGCCACTCCATGTCCTTCCTTCATCATCGGAAACATAAGCCGTCAGACGAACGCGTTTCCCTAGATTCTCATCTGGCCCGCCGTGCTTGACCAGCATCAAACGACCTGATTCAAGTTTCATGATCAAATGCCTCGACTTGTTATGATTCAAATACTTGGATGGTACTGTCCATGTACGTCCATCATCCGAAGAGAAACTCTGCCATATTCCTTCACCTGTCCGTGCCGTCATCCAGACACGGCCATCCGAAAGTTCGACAATGCTGTGCTCGTTGTAATCGGGGTGCGGGAATCTTACTCCCCCGGAATATTCCCAAGTCTTGCCCCTGTCGGAGGAAATCAACACATCAGCTCCTCTGAAACGGTCCAGATCCGGGAATTTACCACTACCATCACCTAATGTAACAGGCAACAACCATTTGCCGTTCCGGAGGACTATCGGTGTGTTTGTCGCTGAACCGTGCCAGATTCGCACAGGATCAGACCATACCGGCCGATCCGAGTCAGGATTGTCGCATCGAATGTACCAAGTGCCGCTCCTGCCGTCAAAATAGGACATTGACTGCCCGTAAAACACCCACAACCGTCCTTCCGGATCAGTCCAAAGGCATCCACCCATCGTCTTGCAGTCTCTGTCAGGTTCGTGAGCGTCCAGAACTACATCCACATCGCTCCAGGAGATTCCTTCATCATCACTGTGCATCAGAACCGTGAACGCCTTTCCACTATCCCCTCCGGCTGTCCAAAATGCCCAAAGCCGCTTGCCTGGAGTGTGGGCGACACCTCCGCACATCATAGCAAAATCCAGACTGTCCACACTGTACCTTGGCAACGGATTCACGTTGACTTTGACCGGAACGAGAGCGGGGTCATCGCTCACTCGTTCGGACGCACTTTCCGAGCAGGCCAGAAGCAGCGACAAGGTCATGAGTAAAACCATTTTTATCATAACGACGAAATTTTTTTGAGCAGAGAGGCATAACCTGATTTCAGCATTCCCATATCCGAGCCGAGGGCCAAGGCTGAGAATCCCATATCCCTGAACTTCGGAATATCATCAGGGTCACGCACCAATATGCCAGCCTGTTTTCCATACTTTAACGCGGCTGCTGCCACCCTTGAAATCGCATCGTCAAACTCATAGGTTCTGTCCTTAGGGCGAACCGAAAGATCAAGCCCCAAGTCCCGAGGACCGACAAACAGCACATCCACCCCATCAACAGCTGCGATGCTGTCAACGTTTTTCACCCCGTCGTAATTTTCAATCTGCGCCATGAACAAGGGATTTGAATACTTCGTCATGTCTTTTGGAACGTCCATTCCATACTTGAACGCCCGGACAGAAGTGGAGAATCCCCTGTCTCCGAACGGTGGATATCTCATCGCCTTTACAACATTCTCTGCTTCTGTGGCGTCTGATATGTGAGGCACCATAATTCCATCTGAACCATAATCAAGGATATGGCCAATCAGATGAGCCGACGGTTCACCGACCCTGACAACCTTGAACACGTCAGTTCCGGCGCAAGCTCTTAGGTTGTCAGGCAGGGAAGCCGGCTCCATACTCCCATGCTCCAAGTCAATCAGCAGCCATTCGAACCCCAATCGAGACACGATTTCAGTCACTGTCGGATTACCGATAGAGACCCATGTACCCAGGCCTAGATGTTTTCTCGCACACATATTTCATCAAGATTTTACGTTTTGAAGATATTATAAATCAGTTATTTTCATATGCCCTTCAAGTCCAGCCACGGCAGAGTTGATTCTCGAGAGCGTGGTCGTCTTCAATCTTGATCCATCATCGCTCAGAAAGAAGTCTCCGCCGCGGTCGAAGTAGCCGGCTCCGACACGGATGACAGCCTTGAATATCATATTACGCAAAAGATGCAGCCAGAATCTCATTTCAAAATTTTCAGGAAGAGGTTTCACAGACTCATAACCTTTTATAAGCGACGATATTTCCTGACCACTGTGGAAGCATCCCATCAACGAAATGTCATCCACAGGATCCCCACAGATGGAATCATCCCAATCGATTATCGCCTTGATGTCTTCAGAGTCGCCCAGCACATTCCAAAGAGCCAGATCCTTATGGACAAGACATCCTCGCTCCAGTTCCAGCAGAGAAGAACATTTCTCAGCCAAATCCATAATATGGGTGCACTGCCGCTTGGTGAGGAAGGTCTTTTTTTTCAGATAATCAAGGTGTTTGGCCATATTCAGAAAATAATACTCCCGATAGGTCTTGTGCAATCCTTCAAGCAGACCATGCCGACGAAGTTTCTCAGTGTTAAAAGGCCCGAAACCATCAAATTCCAGTTCTTGCCATCTGGCGACATATGCTCCCAGCTTGAACATTATGTCCTGAAGATCAAGCGCCCCACCTCTCAATAGTTTGTTCAGATCCTCATAAGGCATGTTCTCCATAATCTGATAGGCAAAAGGCCACTTGGATCGTGATGAATCCACCGCGAATATCTCTGGTGCAGGAATTCCTATAGCCTTGACCGAGCTGAGGACAGAAGCCTCAACTTCCATATAATCATCACCATCCGATCCGTTTTCTACACGGATGAAAAAAGTACGTCCATCATGGTCGGCCAGAAATGTAAGATGGTTTCCCTGTCCACAGGCTTTCCTGACTGAAACATCCTCTCCGAAAAAGGTAGAAACCATGTCATGGATTTCGTTATCCAACTCAAGGTTGTCGGCCTGACCTCGAATCGCAAAAAAAGCGTCAGGCCGGTCACATTTCCAATAATATATTCCAGTTCTGTTTGCCATATTCTTTATTGATTGTTACTATTAGACGTGAATCTCCAGAATGTAGCCAGAAGTCCGCCAACTAAAGTTTGCATTATTGAGCAGAACACAGACGGAACTCCGACAAGGGGCATCAGGGCTGGGAAATTGTTTTTAGCCAGCACAGCCGCCAGCCCGCCGTTCTGCATTCCGGTCTCACACGAGACCGCCTTGGCTATCGGAGCGCCATACCCGAATATTCTTGCGAACAAATAGCCAAGTCCGAAGCCCAAACAATGAAGAAGAGCCGAAGCCAAGATCAATTGTCCGGCATATTCAAGCATTATCGTTTTCCCATCCACGACAGCCGGAGCCATAATTGCGCCCGAGACCAGAACGATAGCGACAGTGGACACTACAGGTCCGGTGTTTCCGAGTCCTTTGACAAAATCAGGAAATTTGTAATTTATCAAGACACCGATTCCGACAGGGATAAGAACGACCTCGACAACATTAAGGAACATACCCCAGACATCGACAGGTACTATCTGACCGGCCAAAATCTTGCATAGGACCGGAGTCATGAATATTCCAAGAACAGTTGAGACAGCTGTGCTTATCACCGACAATGCGACATTAGCCCTTCCGATGTAGGCGATCATGTTGGATGCGGTTCCACCAGGGCAGCAAGAAACCAGTATAAGCCCTACCGCGAATTCAGTCGGCAGGTGCAAGAGTGTGGCTATCATCCAACCGGAAAGCGGCATTATTGTATACTGTGAAACAGCAGCGAGCAACACAACCTTGGGCATCTTGAATAACGCCGTGAAATCCTGCACTTTAAGTGTAAGTCCCATACTGAGCATAACCAAGGCGAGCGCATATGTCATGTAACGGGATTTAGTAAACCACAAGAACACTTCTGGCCGGAAATATCCCACTATGAAACTCAGCAATATCCAAACAGCGTAAAGGTTTATAAACCATTCGGTAATCTTTTTCATCGTACTTCTATATTTTGTCTGTAATTACATTTTGCAATCGATTGCATTAATTTTAATAAAAAAAAATCAATGGTACTTTCCTCTGAGAGACGACTCCCTCACTATCAATTGAGTCTTGTAAACCACGTCCCTTCGCGGCATACCATCAAGCGTCTCCTCCATCAGCTTCGCCGCAGTCTCGCCGATCTTGCCGCTGAATTGCTCCACCGATGTCAACGGCGGGGTCAGCAACGAATCCCAAGGCTCGTTCACGAAACCAACAACAGCGACATCCTGAGGAATACGGACACCAGCCGCATTAAGAACATCCATCGCCCCTCTGGCGGCAAAATCACCCGAGAAAAGAACTCCATCAGGCAATTCCTTGTATGACAATAATTTCTCTGCGAACTTGCGACCTTCCTCCTCGGTAGTGATCGCAGTGTAGACAGAATGTCTCCCGACCTTCAGGCCATTGTCCTCCAACGCTTTCCTGTACCCCAAATCCCTCTCACTCCATACAGACACATTCTGAGGACCACGGAAATGATATATATTACGGCATCCTTGCTCAATCAGATGCATGGTCGCATTGTAACCGGCGTCATAATCATCCTGTACGACAGAACTTGCCTCTAGGCCAGGCACTTTACGGTCAAAGAAGACAACCGGTATGTTATTGTCGATCAGACGTTGGTAATGTGAATAGTCGGTAGTCTCGGCAGCCACAGCCGCGATCACACCTATAACCTTGCCATTTCCCAACGAATCAACGATATTCCTCTCTCGTTCGTAAAGGTTACCTGTACTGGCAATGATAAGGTCATAGCCAGCCTTGTACAGTTCCTTCTCCACACCTGCTATAGCCTCGACAAAATATGTTCTGTTGATCTGTGGAACTATGATTCCGATTGTCCTGATTTTACCGGTCTTCAAAGCCACAGCGAGATGATTCGGTCTGAAATTCAATTCTTTGGCAACCTGCTTTACCGAATTCTTAACCTCCTCGCTTATCGCAGGATTATCATGCAGAGCCCTTGAAACAGTGGATGCGGAAATCCCCAGTTTCTTTGCTATATCATATATGGACACCTTTTTCTCTGACATGGCGGTGTGTTTCTTATGCGGTTATGCAATCGATTACACGACTGCAAAGTTACAACACTTCATGAATTATGCAAACAATTTTTTGTTATTTTCTTTTTCGCCCAAAAACAAACTACAATTTTTGTTTTTTATTCGATTAATGCCTAAATTAGTGGGTCGTTTGCAAAACGACACGGACTTATCAGTTTAACACATAAAAAACACAACACTGAAATGAGCAAAGACATGTCAAGACGCTCTTTCCTGAAAACAGGAACAGCCGTGGCCGCCGGACTTGCGGTCGCTCCGAACATCATCATCGCCGGTGAGAAGACGCCTAAGAAAGAAAAGAAAAAGAAAGTCGCGGCCAACGACAAACTGAACATTCTTGGTGTCGGCATCGGAGGCCGCGGAGCGGCTGACCTGGCTGAGATGGAGACCGAGAACATCATCGGACTCTGTGACGTGGATTGGAAGTACGCTGACCACGTGTTCAACAAGTACCCTCAGGCAAAGAAGTACAATGACTACCGCGTGATGTACGATGAGATGCTGGACAAGGCTGACGCTGTGATGATCGCCACAGCCGACCACACTCACGCCATCATCGCAGCCCAGGCCATGGCAGCTGGAAAGCACGTCTATGTCGAGAAGCCACTCACCCTCACCGTCTATGAGGCAAGGCTTCTGACCAAACTCGCCGCGAAATACCGCGTGGCTACTCAGATGGGTAACCAGGGGGCCTCCAGCGCCGGCACAAGGAAAGCCATTGAATGGCTCTGGAACGGAGAGATCGGCGAGGTTAAGAGAGTCGACTGCTTCACAGACCGTCCAATCTGGCCGCAAGGTCTTGAAAGGCCGACAAAGGTTGAGGAAATTCCTTCAACACTCAACTGGGAATCCTTCATCGGGCCTGCCCCAATGCGTCCTTACAACTCCATATACACCCCATGGAACTTCCGTGGCTGGTGGGACTTCGGCACAGGAGCAATGGGTGACATGGCATGTCACATCATGCATGTTCCATTCAAGGGTCTGAAACTCGGTTACCCAACCAAGGTGGAGGCCAGTTCCACCAATGTCCTGACCGACTGCTGCCCTAGCGCGGAAATGATCCACCTGACATTCCCGGCCAGAGAGAACATGGCCAAGCTCGCCATGCCGGAGGTTGACATCCGTTGGTATGACGGCGGCTTCAAGCCGGAGAGACCGGAAGGGCTTCCTGCCGGATTCAACCTTAACATCAGCGGAGGATGCAGCATTTTCTACGGAACAAAGGACATCATGATCGCTGGAACCTACGGAAGGGACCCTATCCTCGTCTCCGGAAGGAAGCCAGAGGTGCCTCATGTTCTCCGCGAGGTGACCCTCTCACACCAGCAAGACTGGATCCGCGCCTGCAAGGAGGATCCGGATTCAAGAATCCCGGCGGCATCTGACTTCAGCGAGGCTGGTCCGTTTGTCGAGATGGTTGACCTCGGAGTGGCCGCTGTAAGGCTTCAGGCCCTTAACCAGATCCTCGAATGGGATGGTCAAAAGATGGAGTTCACCAACATCCCGGCCGACGCCACAATCAAGATCCTTGAGAAGGACGGTTTCTCGATCCACGACGGTCACCCTACATTCCAGAACAAATACACCGATCCGATGAACGCTCGCGAATTCGCCGCCAGCCTCATCAAGCGTCAGTACCGCAACGGTTATGAGCTTCCGGAAATGCCAGAATAATTAACTTATAAATAATAATGAACATGAAGAAGATTATTTACTCTTCCGTTGCCGTGGCGTTGATCATAAGCGCGGTTTCCTGCGGTAACGGCAAAAAAAAGACCACTGCTCCGGCTGAACTCCAGTGGACCGGAACAGAGACAGTCGAGACTAAAGTGGAAAAAGAAGGCGCACCTGCCTACATCAGCGTAGAGAAGCCACAGGTTGACCTTGCCTCTGTTCCTCAGGACAAAGACGGCTACTATGTGATCTTCGATGGTGAGACTCTTAACGGATGGCGCGGCTACGGCAAGGACAACGTTCCTTCACGCTGGACAGTAGAGGATGGCTGCATCAAGTTCTCCGGCACCGGCACCGGCGAGGGCCAGACCGGCGAGGGAGGCGACCTGATTTTCGCCCACAAGTTCCAGAACTTCCAGCTTGAGCTTGAATGGAAGATTTCCAAGGGCGGCAACTCCGGAATCCTCTACCTTGCTCAAGAAATAAAGGAATACAATGCGGACAGCACCACAAAGTGGTCACCAATCTACATTTCTTCTCCTGAGTATCAGGTTCTTGACAATGCCAACCACCCTGACGCGATGCTCGGAATCGATGGCAACCGCCAGTCGGCTTCCCTCTACGACATGATCCCGGCCAAGCCACAGAACCAGAAACCTTTCGGGGAGTGGAACACCGCCAAGATCATGGTTTACAAAGGAACCGTAGTGCACGGACAGAACGGAGCCAACGTGGTTGAATATCACCTCTGGACCCCACAGTGGACAGACATGCTCCAGGCCTCCAAGTTCTCACAGGAGAAGTGGCCTCTCGCGTTCGAACTCCTGAACAACTGCGGTGGTGACAACCACGAAGGCTACATCGGTCTCCAGGATCACGGTGACGATGTATGGTATCGTAACATCCGCGTAAAGGTTCTAGACTAATGAGAAAGACCAGTCTTATACTTATTGCATCGGCTCTTATTCTCGGCACGGCATCTTGTGCTGAGAATAAGGCCGAGAACCCGGTAAAAAAGGAAATCAGCGTCCAGCTCTACAGCATCAGGGACGTGATCGGCAATCCTGAGAAGTACGCCCAGAACCACGAGGAGGCTTTCAAGGCCCTCGCCGAGATGGGCTACACATCTGTTGAAGCGGCTTGCTACTCAGATGGTAAACTCTACGGAGTCGATCCTGAACAATACAAGGCAGACCTTGAGGCTGCCGGACTGAAATCCCTTTCCACCCACATAGGTCACAACCTTAGCGATGAGGAACTCGCATCTGGAGACTTCTCAGAGTCAATGAAGTGGTGGGATCAGGCCATAGCCGCCCACAAGGCAGCCGGATGCAAATACATTGTCTGCCCTAGCTTCAAGGTTCCCGAGACCCTTGAAGGCCTCAAGACCTACTGCGATTACTTCAACGCCATCGGAGCCAAATGCAAGGAGAACGGAATGCTTTTCGGCTATCACAACCACTCACATGAGTTCAAAAAAATAGATGACACCGTCATATATGAATATATGCTTGAGAACACGGATCCTGAGAAGGTATTCTTCGAGATGGACGTGTACTGGACCGTGATGGGAAAGGCATATCCTGTTGAACTTTTCAAAAAGTATCCAGGCCGTTTCACACTTCTCCACATCAAGGACCACAGAGAGCTTGGCGAGAGCGGCATGGTTGGCTTCGACGCCATATTCAAGAATGCCGCCGTTGCCGGCATGAAGGATTTTGTGGTTGAGATTGAAGCTTTCACCAATGGTGACTGGAAGGAAAGCATGAAGATGTGCGCCGATTATCTTCTTAACTCTGACTTCGTAAAAGCCAGTTACGCGGAATAATTCCTCTTGGCTGCATGTTTTATCGAGAGTGACTGAAAGTTTTCAGTCACTCTTTTTCTTTCAACAGTCCGAAAGTATCTGCAAGTAATCGGACGAATCAAAAATATATACCATATTTTTACTATATTTGACAAATTTAGACTATTTGTTAAATGTAATTAATAGTTTCTTAGACATATTCAATTATGGACAAGATTCTGCTTAGAAACATCACTTTGGAGGGTCGGCAGGTGGACATCACCATCGCGGACGGATTGATCAAAAGAATCGCTCCGCACTCTGATGAGTACAGGGAAGCGGCCTCCGGAGTCGAGACAGTTGATTGCACGGGCAAGGTGGCGGTTCCAGGATTCATCAACATGCACACACATGCCGCGATGTCCCTGATGAGAGGTGTCGGCGAGGATATGGTTCTTCAGGATTGGCTGGGACATATCTGGGCCATAGAGTCAAAGCTTGACGCACCATTCATCTACTGGGGAACAAAAGCTGCCGCGCTTGAGATGATCAAAACGGGGACCACCACATTCAATGATCATTACTGGTTCTCACCAACAGCAAGGATAGCTGCGTCTGAGATGGACCTCAGAGCCGCCGTCTCCTATCTATTTCTAAATCACAATGACCCTGCCGAGGCCGAAAGGGAAAAGGAGCAGTGCATTGAAATGCATGATACTGTACCTGGATGGAACTCACGGTCAATTTTCACAATCGGCATCCATTCAATATACTCTGTCAGTGAGGACCTGATTCTCTGGGCCACTGAATATGCCCGCAGGCATAATCTGAAGATTCACATCCATCTGGCTGAGTCAGAACGCGAGGATCTTGACTGCAAGGCCGCACACGGAGGACTCTCCCCTGTCGAGTATCTTGAGGCTCTCGGAGTGCTTGGGCCGGATGTCATCGCCGCGCACACGCTCTGGCTTTCAGACCACGACATCGAACTCTTGGGCAAATATCATGTGAACTGTGTGCACAACATCAACTCCAACACAAAACTGGCCTCCGGCTACAAATTCAAGTGGAAAGAACTTACTGACGCGGGAGCGAATGTCTGCCTCGGCACGGACGGATGCGCATCGTCCAACAATCTGGATATTCTGGAAGCGATGAAGACCACGGCCTTGTTCCAGAAAGCGTGGAGAAAAGATCCTTCTGCATTGCCGTTACAGACTCTCATGGACATGGCAACCATCAACGGAGCCAAGGCGCTCGGCCTCAAGACCGGAATAATCGAAGAGGGTTACGAAGCTGACATCCAGATTGTTGACACTGACAACACCTTCTTCCTCTCCCCCGGTCCGTTCCTGGCGAATTTCATCTACTCGGCACACAGCGATTGCATTTCCTCACTTATCGCCGGCGGAAAATTCGTGATGCGCGACAGAAATGTGTTTGGTGAGAAGATGATCCTCAAGGGAGCGCGGACTGTCCTGAACGAAATCGAATACAAACAATAACCAACGGCATGTGCGGAACCTCCGCCCGATGCTATTATCAATGAATAAAAAATATGGATCCAAGAGCAGAAAGAATCTACGAAGCCGCTGAATATCTAAAACAGCAACTCGGCGACCTCAAGCCAGAGGTCGGCATCGTGCTGGGCAGCGGTCTTGGAAAACTGGCGGACAGCATAAGCGATCCGCTGACAATACCTTACAAGACTATACCGGGATTTCCGGTTTCCACGGCTATCGGCCACAAAGGCAATTTCATCGTCGGCAAGCTTGGCGGCAAGACCGTCATTGCGATGCAGGGACGAATCCATTATTACGAGGGTTACCCGATGGAACTTGTCACGCTTCCTATCCGTGTGATGAAAGTAATCGGAATCAAGTACCTGTTCGTGTCTAACGCGGCAGGCGGTGTCAATTACGACTTCAAGGTCGGGGACCTGATGATCATCACAGACCACATCAACCAACTGCCTAACCCGCTGATCGGTCCGAACCTTGACGATTTCGGGCCACGGTTCCCGGACATGACAAGGCCTTACGACCTTGGATTGATCGCCAAGGCTGAGAAGATCGCAGGAGAGCTGGGCATAAAACTCCACAAGGGAGTCTATTACGGCGGAACTGGTCCTACATACGAGACGCCGGCCGAGTACAAGTACATCCGCACGATCGGAGGTGACGCCACGGGGATGTCAACAATTCCGGAGGTAATCGTCGCCAGGCACTCGAATATTCCCGTGTTCGGAGTTTCCGTGATAACTAACGAAGCGCACGATGACTATGCCCCTGACTATGTGAACGATGGTGACGATGTCGTGAAGGCAGCGGACGCCGCCGCGGACAAGATGTGCGCACTGTTCACCAAGATGATAGAATCGCTGTAATATTCATTGGAAATGAAATACGTCTACATTCTTTATTTTGTGTTTGCGGTTTTCATCATCGGATTCGGCTCCGCGCTTTTGATAAATGGAGTTCCGTTTTCATGGAAGATGGCCTGCATTCTGCTGATCGGAGTATATTTTCTGTATCGTGGGATAGCGACGTGTGTCAACCAGAAACGCCGCCGCGAGCGTGAGGAGATCGACAACGGGAACGACCCGGCAAACGCTTAATTTTATTCACGAATATGGATTTAGGACTGTTCAGAGTGGCCGCCGCCGTGCCAAGGGTAAAGGTGGCTGATGTTGAATATAACGCAGAATCTATCTGCAACTTGATTGGCAAGGCCGAGGAAGAGGGTGCATCGCTTGTCGTGTTTCCGGAGCTTTCCATAACCGGTTACACATGCCTTGATCTCTTTGGTCAGAACCTCCTGCTGACAAAATCGGAGGAGGCTGTCGGCAAGATCAGGGACTTCACAAGAGGCAAGCACATCACCGTTGTTGTTGGCGCCCCGGTACGTTTCAGAGGTCGTCTCTACAACTGCGCCATAGTCCTGCGCAACGGAGGCATCAAAGGTATCGTGCCAAAGATTTACCTTCCGACCTACGCCGAGTTCGACGAGGGGCGCTGGTTCGCCTCAGGATCGGACTTCCTCGGATCCGACAATTCGGCCACCGGACGTTTCGTTGATGATGGCAAAGACTATTACCGTGACGGATTCGACTCAATCATCAAGTACTGCGGACACAGATGCAACATCTCCCCAAACCTGCTGTTCACTGTCGGGAACGCCACTTTCGGAATCGAGATCTGTGAGGATTTCTGGACTCCGATTCCTCCGTCTTCGTTCCTCGCCCCTTCCGGAGCGCAAGTGATTGTGAACATTTCGGCATCCAACGAGGTGATGACCAAGCACCAGCAGCGCAAGGAACTCATCTCCAATCAGTCAGGGCGGACGGTGTCAGGCTACATCTACTGTTCAGCCGGTTATGGAGAATCTTCGATGGACACAGTCTATGGCGGATCCTCCATCATCTGCGAGAACGGACACGTGCTGGCTGAGAATGAAAGATTCCAACTGCACGACACGATGATATTCGCTGATCTTGACATCGAGAAACTCAACGTCCTGAGGCAGAAGAAGAATTCATTCCGCGGAATGACGCCTGACGGAACCTCCGCTTGTGAATATTCAGGATTATATTCATGCTACGACCTTGGGCCGGCCGCTCCGACGGATTTTGACAAGAAGTTCTACCGCTATGTCGAGCCGCATCCGTTCCTTCCAGAGGGTGATCCGGCCGAAATCGCCGAGCGCTCCAAGGAGATTCTTCAAATACAGACGACAGGGCTAATCGCCCGCTTGGAGCATATAGACTGCAAGAAGGCGGTTTTGGGAATATCCGGTGGCCTTGACAGCACACTGGCACTTCTGGTGACCGTGATGGCATTCGACAAACTGGGCATTCCAAGGGATAATATCATCGGAATCACGATGCCAGGACTCGGGACAACCCACCGGACGAAGTCCAACGCTGTGGATCTGATGGAGGTTCTTGGTGTGACGACGCGTGAGATTTCAGTTGTGGCCGCGGTGGAGCAGCATTTCAGGGACATTGGTCATGACCCTAAGGTGATGGATTCCACCTACGAGAACGCACAGGCACGCGAAAGGACTCAGATTCTTATGGACATCGCCAATCAGGAGAACGGAATTGTGATCGGTACCGGAGACCTGTCGGAACTTGCACTCGGATGGTGCACCTACAACGGTGACCACATGTCAATGTACGCCGTAAACGCCTCCGTGCCAAAGACTTTGATCAAGTACTTGGTGCGCTGGGCGGCCAGGAATGTGTTCACGGATGCAGCAGCCAATGGCGGAAGATCCGCCGCCGAGATTCTGCTCGACATCGCCGACACTCCTATAAGTCCGGAACTTACGCCTGCTGACTCAAAGGGACAGATCAAGCAAAAGACCGAGGATCTGATCGGTCCTTATGAACTGCATGATTTCTTCATCTACAACTTCATCAGGTACGGTTACTCTCCTGTAAAGATTTTCCATCTGGCCTGCCGGGCTTTTGGAGAGGCCGAGAACGGGGCCGATGTCTTCTGTGGCAAAAATGTGGTCAAGCATCCGGATGTGACCTTCGACAAGGCCACAATTCTCAAATGGCTCAAGAAATTCTACTGGCGCTTCTTCAGCCAGCAGTTCAAGCGTTCGTGCATGCCTGACGGCCCGAAGATCAGCCTTGTAAGTTTTTCTCCACGAGGAGATTGGCGTATGCCGTCAGACGCTCAAGTAAGGCTTTGGATTTCAGAATTAGACAGAATCACCGTATAAATCAACTCTATGACAGAGACGGACAACACGACAGAAGTGCTTGAAGTCGCTTCAATCGCTGGCCACATCCTGCTGGAGAACGGAGCCGAGATTTCCCGGGTCGAGGACACAATGGAACGGATTGCATCCCACTACGGGGTGGATTCAGGTCATTTTTTCGTCCTCAGCAACGGCATATTCACAACAGGATCGCTTGGGAAATATGCCAATGTCGAGTTCATTCCCATACGTGGCATCCAGCTCTCGAAAGTAGTGGCAGTCAACCGATTAAGCTACGAGATCGCCACCGGAAAACACACGCTGGCAGAGGCCAGGCAAAGACTTGAGTCTATAAAAGATGCCCCTGCCAAGCCCGCATGGGAGCAGATTGCCGGCTCCGCATTCGGAGCGGCAGGTTTCTGCGCTGTGTTCGGGGGTGGATTCATGGACTGTGCCGCGGACTTTGTGATCGGAACTCTTCTCTACGTCTTCTGTCTCTATGTAAGTGGATCACTCTCAAAGATTGTAGGGGGTATATGCAACGCTCTTGTGGCCACCATTCTCTGTCTAGCCTCCTACAGATTAGGCTTTGGCGACAGCCTCAGCAACATCATAATCGGGGCTGTCATGCCACTCATTCCCGGAGTGCCGTTCGTGAACGGGGTAAGGGATCTGGCCAATTCCGACTACATCGCCGGGATCACCAGGCTCACGGATGCTATGCTCGGATTCATCTGCATCGCCCTTGGCGTAAGTATCAGTTTCATAGCCGATGGATGGATATTCGGAGGAATGATCGAACTCAGCGGAATGACAGTAAACCCTCAGACCGCCGGAATCGTGTGGCAAAGCCTCGCCGCCTTCATCGGCACTTTCGCCTTCGCGATTCTGTTCGGAGCCCCACGCAAGCAATATGTCACCGCAGGTGTGATCGGCGCCATAGGTTGGGCCATCTACCTGCTGCTCACACGGTTCTGTCACTCTGGGCCGACCGTTTCAATCATAGCGGCCACTATTATAATCTGCATCCTTTCCCGATACGCTGCCGTCAAGGACAAATGCCCGAGCACGGTCTTCCTGCTTTGCGGAATATTTCCTCTTGTCCCAGGAGCAGGAATATTCTGGTTCACCTACTATCTTGTCGCCAGTCAATTCTACCTCTCAGCCTCCGCAGGATTCACGGCTGTCAAAGCTGCGATTGCGATAGTCCTTGGAATAATCGTGGCGATGGAACTGCCTCAAAGGTTCTTCTCCGGAAAAAGAAAGCACTAGCCCTCTTTCTCAATCTCGTGAGGCGGAAGCGCTTTCTTCTTGCGGAAGACCACCCTTTCGCTCATAAAGAAGTTCAGTCCTCCCGACACGCACAGCGCCAGAAGGTTGCACCATACCACATTCCAGCGGAAAATTCTTTGGATAAGAAGAAGAAACGTCATCTTTACAAGAAATGCCCCGATGCAGGAAAGATTATAGCCGCCAAGATGCCGGAAGAATGACCTTTTGCTGCGGCACGACACCCTGTCCTTCCAGATAAAGAAATAGGCCACCACAAAATTTGTCACAGCCGCGCACTCGAAAGAGATTGCAGGCGAGACTATGTACTCCCCTACATAAGAACTGAACACCCACTTCGAGAATACCCAAAGCACAACCGTGTCCACAATCGTTCCCAAAAGGCTCGATGCGGAATACTCTGCGAATCTCTTGACTAATTTAAGCCACGGCTTGCTCATCACTCTCAATTTCGGACGGCAAACTTACATAAAAAACATGAAACTATGGATAATTAGCAAATCTATTCAGTAAATTTGTCTTTTCAAAAGCGGCAAAGAATATGTTGCCGCTGACACAATGTTAATTACTAAACGAGCGAGAAATGTCTGACGAAATGAACATTGTACGAGATCTGGCCGTGATCCTTATTTCGGCCGGAGTGTTCACCATAATCTCAAAGGCTTTGAAGCAGCCTCTTATCATAGGTTATATCCTTGCCGGGTTTCTCATAGGCCCTAACATCAGTTTCTTCCCTGGAGTCTCCAGCGAGGCGACTGTGCACCAATGGTCGGAGATAGGCATAATCTTCCTCATGTTCGGACTAGGCCTCGAGTTCAGCTTCAAGAAACTGCTGAAAGTCGGAGGAAGTGCGATCGTCACTGCCGCTGTGAAATTCGTCGGAGTATTCATCATTGGTTTTGTCACCGCGCAGGCCCTGTCCTGGAGCTTTATGGAGAGCGTTTTCCTGGGCGGCCTGCTGTCTATGTCGTCAACGATTGTGGTGCTGAAATCCTACGAGGATCTTGGGCTTAAGAACAAACCCTACGCCGGAGTGGTGTTCGGGACGCTTGTGGTAGAGGATCTGATAGCGATTCTTCTGATGGTGCTTCTCTCGACGATGGCGGTCTCGCAGACCTTCGCTGGAAAGGAATTAATCATGAACATAGCCAAATTGTCATTTTTCCTGATACTTTGGTTTCTTGTCGGGATTTATGTCATCCCGACATTGCTAAAGAAGGCCAAGAAGTACCTTAGTGACGAAATACTCCTGATTGTCAGCCTGGGACTTTGCTTCGGAATGGTCGCACTTGCCATTTCGGTCGGATTCTCTTCAGCCCTTGGCGCATTCGTGATGGGTTCAATCCTTGCCGAGACCTCGGAAAGCGAGCATATCGACCACATTGTGGAACCCATCAAGAATCTGTTCGGTGCGATATTCTTTATCTCTGTAGGTATGATGGTCTCCCCTTCGGTCATCGCGGAGCATTGGCCAGTGATACTCCTCATAGCCATTATAGTGGTCGTGAGCCACATCATCTTCGCCGGAACCGGGATAATCCTGACGGGGAATGGCCTGGACAACGCTGTTCACACTGGCTTCAGCCTCGCCCAACTCGGAGAGTTCGGCTTCATCATAGCCGGGGTAGGTTGCACACTTGGCGTGATGCGGGACTTTATCTATCCAGTAATCATCTCCGTCTCCGTCATAACGACATTCACGACTCCATTCATGATTAAACTGGCCGATCCTTGCTACAATCTTTTATGCAGACGACTTCCGGCTTCATGGATCAAAAGGCTACAGCAGATGAACGATTCCGGCAAGCGGGCGACAGCAGCCGAGCATAATGAATGGAAAACCTTGCTCAGTGCCTATTTCACCCGGATCATTCTCTACGGAGTGATCTTAATCGCCATCTACATCGGATCTAAAATCTACCTGAGGCCAGCCATCGGAAAACTGTTGCCCGATCTGAGCACGACAATCCAGAAGATAATAGAGGTCGGAATAACCCTTCTCATGATGCTTCCTTTTCTTTTCGGGCTTGGTGTTCATTCCGGTTCCATCAGCAAGTCAGCCCCGAAACTTCTTAAAGAGAAAGAGAGCAATGTCTGGCCTTTGATGGGACTAATTTTCGCAAGGTCATTCCTTGCGGTTGGAATCGTCCTTGCTGTCCTTTCCTCTTATTTTCATCTGGCTGGTTGGACTGTCCTCGCCATTTTCTTCGCGGGAATCATATTCATCTTATTCGCGCGCCAATCAATCCATAGATACTCAGCTTTGGAGATGCGCTTCCTCTCCAACTACAACGAGAAAGAGGAGGATGAACGCCGCAGCAAACCCGTGTCTTCATCCGTCAGCCAGAATCTCGCTGACTACGATGTCCACACCGATACCTTGACCATCGGGCAAAACTCATCCTATGCCGGGGTAGCCCTGAAAGACATTCCGCTGCGGGCCGAGACCGGTGCGAACATCATCAAGATCAATCGCGGAGACCAGCACTTCATCGTTCCGTCAGGCGATGTGGTCCTGTTTCCCGGAGACGAGCTGCTGGCTGTCGGGACATCCGCACAGTTGGATTCGTTGAAGAATATGTTCACGGAAGCCACCGTACACGTGGCACCGGGATCCGGATCCAACTTTAAAATCAAGCCGGAGGTTCTCGCATCTGACTCCACCTTAACAGGCAATACCTTAATGAGCTTGAATCTCAGGAAATATCACTGTATGGTCATCAGCGTGCTGCGCGGCTCACAATTCATCACAAACCCGGAGCCTGATTTCAGATTCCAGGAAGGCGACACGGTCTGGATCGCAGGCAATGTGGGCGAACTGGAGACAGTTTAGAGTTTGAGATATTCAGAGTTCAGATAAGGTTTCAGATCCGCCCATGAGACAGTGACTTTGATTATTCCTTCAGCGTAACTGGCTATCTCGTAAGGTTGGTAGAACCAAGTAACACCTTCCAAGGAAACCCCGCATTTCCCATTAGGCACCATGCCTTCCTGGAACATCGTCTCGAACGTGTCGCTGCCCTGTTCTGACTCAAGACGCTCCTTGATCAGTCCTGTGACAGGGGCAACATAACCCGGCAGGAACAAATCGTTCTCGGTCATGATCTCACCGGAAGTCAAGTCAATGACGTAAGGAATCGAATAGTACATTCCGTGCGCCCCGCCCGTGTAACTTTCACTGAACACCTGATAGGTCTGGAGATTCATAAACTTTCCCCCGAACGCTCCTACCGTCCCGTAGTACCAGTTACAGAATGTTGCCGGAGTCCAATCGTAGTCATTGCCGTTATCCTTGGAGTAAGCAAGATATTCATCATAACTTTCCCCAGCGTCTTTCTGATAATTTGCGATCAATGTGTCCGAAACGGCATCCGAGGCCTCTTCAACCGCCAGTCCGGCATATTCCACCCCGAAGCAGCTTCTGACAATGGAATTGTTGATCTTATTACGCAACGCCCTACCACCATTGAAAGATTTGTAATATTCAATGGAATGGGAGATTTTCACAGATGCAGAGTCATCCTGCACAAGTGTCTGTTCGTAAGTGTTCTCGTATTTGGTCACCTCCGTTTCCCTCTCGGAACAAGAGACCATCCCCAATACAAGTGTTCCAGCTACCGCCCAAAATGTAAGAATCCTGTTATTCATAAACAATAGTCATTTGATATTGGACAAATATAGGCAATATTCCTACTATAACTATGAATATTTTATCAAAGATTCTCAAGTAATTCTGATTATGATTGCTAAATTTGCCAATGATTATGGAAAAGAACGAACTTACAAGACGCAGTATGAACGGGTGGCTGGCGCTAAGTCCGCTGGCGGTGTTCCTGGTGACATATCTGGTGTCGTCGCTGGTGGCGCATGACTTTTACAAGGTGCCGGTGGCGTCGGCGTTTCTGATCGCGTCGGTCTATGCGATGCTTATCACGAAAGGCACTGTGAGCGAAAGGATCAGCATATTCTCCGGCGGGGCTGGCAACAAGAATGTGTTGCTGATGATCTGGATATTCGTGATGGCTGGAGCGTTCGCAACAACGGCGAAGGCCATCGGCAGCGTGGAGGCGACTGTCAATCTTACCCTTACGATTCTGCCTGGGAAATGGCTGCTTGCAGGGCTATTCCTTGCGTCATGCTTTATTTCCATGTCGATCGGGACGAGTGTCGGAACAGTGGTGGCTCTTGTGCCGATCGCCTCTGGAATCGCTTCACAGTCAGGGTTATCCTTGGCGATGGTGACCGGACTGATTGTCGGAGGAGCGTTCTTCGGGGACAATCTTTCATTCATCTCTGACACAACTATCGCTTCGACCACTTCTCAAGGCTGCTCGATGTCCGACAAGTTCAAGGCCAACATTTGGATCTGCGGCCCGTCAGCTCTGATCGTCACCATCATCTACGTCATCATCGGACTCAACCATGGAGCCACC
>ERZ808266.187-NODE-187-length-25144-cov-4.956595_pt1 | contig 25144 bp, 18 predicted proteins | sample MGYA00521278_ERZ808266 | MGnify/ENA primary metagenome ERZ808266 (study PRJEB31516, sample SAMN03275591) | gut metagenome | biome: mammalia-associated habitat; material: feces | host: Papio cynocephalus | place: Kenya | collected 2012-08-02 ... | reverse complement strand
AGTATCGTTTCTTCATCCCTTACCAGTTGGGTTATGGCGAGCGTGGCGCAGGTGCATCCATTCCTCCATTCTCTGCATTGATTTTCGATGTAGAGCTTGTGGCTGTGAAGTAAGAATCAAATAGTAGAAGTCTCTTGGCTTCTATGACTTCCAAACAAAAAAGGACAAAAATAAAAACATAATAGAAAAAAATGAAAAAGTTATTTTTCGGTGCCCTTGTGGCTTGTGTTGCCGCTACTTTCGTAGCTTGTGGCAATTCTACTCCTAAGGCAGACCTCAAGAATGATGTTGACACCATGAGCTATGCCATGGGTATGTCTCAGACCCAGGGTCTGAAGGAGTTTATGGTAGAGCGCATGGGCGTGGATACCGCTTATATGGATGATTTTATCAAGGGTCTTAACGACGGTGCCAATGCTGGTGACGACAAGAAGAAGGCTGCTTACTATGCTGGTATCCAGATTGGTCAGCAGATTTCTAACCAGATGGTGAAGGGCATCAACCACGAGGTGTTCGGCGAAGACTCAACCAAGACTATCTCTTTGAAGAACTTCATGGCTGGTTTCATCACTGGTACCACAGGCAAGAAGGGCTTGATGACTGTAGAGCAGGCTGCCCAGATTGCACAGACCAAGATGATGGCCATCAAGGCTAAGAACATGGAGAAGGAATATGGTCCTAACAAGGTGGCTGGTGAGAAGTTCCTCGCTGCCAACAAGAAGAAGCCAGGAGTGGTAACTCTTCCTTCAGGCGTTCAGTACAAGGTCATCAAGGAGGGTAACGGTCCTATGCCAAAGGATACCTCTATGGTAAAGGTTAACTACGAGGGTAAGACCATCGACGGCAAGGTATTCGATTCTTCTTACAAGCGTGGTCAGGCTGTAGATTTGCGTGCCAACCAGGTTATCAAGGGTTGGACCGAGGCTTTGGTTCACATGCCTGCAGGTTCTGTTTGGGAGGTTTACATTCCTCAGCAGTTGGCTTATGGTGATCGCGAGCAGGGTCAGATCAAGCCATTCTCTGTATTGATCTTCAAGATTGAGTTGGTATCTGTAGGTGGCAAGTAATCCTATCGAGCAACTATATTGTAAAAGACCTCAAGCTCTATTCTAGATAAGTAAGAGGACTTTTAGGTAAGAAGAGGACTTTTAAGTAAGAAGAGGACTTTTAAGTAATATGAAGAAAATATTAATGACAGCACTCGTCCTCGTGGCGAGTGCTTCTTTGTTTACAGCGAGTGCTGCAAACAACAAGAAAAAGAATGTGAAGAAGGTTACTCCTGTGGCATTGGCTACAGAGGGCGACTCTTTGAGTTATGCGGCTGGTGTGTATGCTACACGTGGTTTGATTCCATTCATCCAGCAGAGTTATCAGGTAGATACTGCTTACATGGCAGATTTCATCCGTGGTTATGAGGAGGCTATCGACAAGGCAAATACCCCTCAGGGCACAGCCTATATCGTAGGTATGCAGATTGCGCAGATGGTACACCAGCGCATTCTTCCTGGCACACGCGAGGAATTGAAGAGCACCAAGGATTCCATCGATGCTAATATGTTCAGCCGTGGATTTGTGGCAGCGCTTGCCAATGATACCACTCTCTTCACCGAGAAGAAGGCTGGCGAGTATAAGAAGGAAGCTTTGGCTGGTGCCGGTGAGAAGTTCCTTGCCGAGAATGCCAAAAAGCCAGGCGTGAAGGTGTTGCCTAGTGGATTGCAGTATAAGGTCATCAAGGCTGGCGAGGGCGAAATACCTCAGGCTTCTGATGAGGTTGAGGTAATCTATGAGGGTCGTCTCATCGATGGTACTGTGTTTGATGCCACTTCCAAGCATGGTGGCGCCAAGACCGATAAGTTCCGTGCCGGCAGCTTGATCAAGGGTTGGACAGAGGCTCTCACCACTATGCCTGTGGGCAGCAAGTGGGAACTTTACATCCCTTACGAGTTGGCTTACGGCGAGCGTCAGGCAGGACAGATTCCTCCTTACTCTACCCTGGTGTTCGACTTGGAATTGGTTAGCATCGTGAAGCCAGAGGCGAAACCTGCTGAGCCAGCAGGCGAATTGAAGGAGAATGTGGCAGTAGGTTCTAACCAGAAGTCCGCAGCCAAGGCTTCTTCTAAAGCAACAGTCAAGAAGGCTACCACAAAGAAGAAAAAGTAGCAAAAGGGCTGAGATTTAAGTTAAAATCAGTATAAAAAGCAACAAAATGCACGGATATTGCAAAATATTCGTGCATTTTGTTGTTAGTTCCGATTGTTTTTATTAATTTTGCTATCTGGTATAACAGAGTACCTTAAAAATAGCAACAATATAAAACAAACAGAAATGGAGAAAATAGACAATCTTGACAGAAAGATTCTTGGCATTCTCTCAAAGAACGCCCGTATTCCTTTCAAAGACGTAGCCGCAGAGTGTGGCGTGTCTCGTGCAGCCATCCATCAGCGTGTACAGCACCTGATGGAGGATGGATTCATCACAGGTAGCGGTTTCGACGTAAATCCTAAGAGCCTGGGTTATTCCACCTGTACATACGTAGGACTCAATTTGGAGCGTGGCAACATGTATAAGAAGGTGGTGGAGCGCCTTCAGAATATTCCAGAAATCGTGGAATGCCACTTCACTACAGGTTCCTACACCATGCTTATCAAGCTCTATGCCCGTGACAACGAGCAGCTCATGGACTTGCTAAACAATAAGCTTCAGGCGATTCCTGGCGTTGTTTCCACAGAGACGCTCATCTCATTGGAGCAGAGCATCAAGCGAGAGATTCCTGTTCTCTTGGAGGATGAATAGTATCGGATAGTGGGGCTTAGCCCCCCACAAATACTTTTCTCAGAATAAGTACTTTTTATAGAAGAAATTTACAAATGGAGACATTTGAATTGGAGTCGCATCTCAAGGATGCGTACTCTTCTTTTCCCGAAGCGAAACGTCAGCCCGTGATTGGCATCACTGCCAATTACGAGGATATTGACGCTACGCTTCGTGATCGTTATTACAAGCAGGTGATAGCGGCTGGTGGAACGCCTGTCATTATCCCTCCCGTAGCCGACAGCACCGTCATCGTCAACACCTTGGAACATCTCGACGGATTGATCTTGTCGGGTGGCGGCGACCATAATCCCTTGTGGTTTGGCGAAGAACCTTCGCCACGTCTTCACAACATCAATCAAGAACGCGATGCGGCAGAGCTGATGCTCACTCGCTTGGCTTTCAATCGCCAGATTCCGATGCTTGGCATTTGCCGAGGCATACAGACCTTGGCGATAGCTTTGGGTGGAAAAGTGTATCAAGACATCAAGCAGATGGTGAAGCATAGTCAGGATGCCGACCGTTCGGAGCCTACCCATAGTGTAGAAATCAAGAAGGATTCCACCTTATATAATATATACAATCAGGAGAAAATCCTCGTCAACTCGTTCCACCATCAAGCTGTGAGCGAGCCGGGCAAGCACATGCGCATCGTTGCCAAATCCACCGATGGCATCATCGAGGCGATAGAGAGCAACGAGTACAAGCAGATACTCGGTGTGCAGTGGCATCCAGAGTGGCTTGGCGAGGAGGGCTTGAAGATTTTCCAATGGTTGGTGCACCAGGCTGGCAATTTCTATGCTGCCAAGCAGTTGCACAAGCGAATCCTTACGCTCGATACCCATTGCGACACTCCGATGTTCTTCCCGCAGGGTGTGAAGTTCGACCATCGTGACCCTCGCATTCTCGTGGATTTGCACAAGATGACCGATGGACACCAGGATGCCACAACCATGGTGGCTTACCTGCCGCAGCCTAAGATAGGCGAGAGCTTCAGTAGCAAGGTGGCTTTCGAGGTTAATGGACCTACGCAGTATGCCGACCTCATCTTCGACAAGATAGAAGAGATAGTGAGCAAGAACCGCCAGTATCTCAGCATCGCCCGTACTCCTACCGATCTTTACAGCGACAAGCGCAAGGGTAGAAAGAGCATCATGCTCGGTATAGAGAATGGGCTGGCCTTGGAGCACGACCTTTCGAATGTAAAGCACTTCGCCCAGCGAGGCATTGTGTATATTACCCTCTGTCATAATGGCGACAACGACATCTGCGACAGTGCCCGAGGCTGCAACACCCACAATGGCGTGAGCAGTTTTGGTGCTAAGGTTATACAGGAGATGAATCGCTATGGCATAATGGTGGATTTGAGCCATGCGAATGAAAAAAGTTTTTATGATGCCTTGGAAATCAGTCAGACACCTATTGTGTGCAGCCATAGCAGTAGTCGTGCGCTCTGTGATGTGCCACGCAACTTGACCGACGACCAGATGAGAGCTCTTGCTGCTCGTGGCGGTGTGGCTCATACCACGCTCTATCATGGATTCCTGCGCAAGGAGGGAGAGGCTGACATCATGGATGCCATCGCTCATTTGGAACATGCCATCGAGGTGATGGGCATCGACCACGTAGGCCTTGGTACCGACTTCGATGGAGATGGCGGTATTCGAGGTCTTGCCGATTCTTCCGAGCTTATCAACTTTACCTTGCAGTTGCTGCGCCGTAAGTATAGCGAGCAAGACATCGCCAAGATATGGGGAGGCAACTGGCTCAGAGTGATGACACAGGTGCAAAACTTTAAACATTAATGTTATGACGAAGAAAATGAAGATGATATTGGGTTTGGTGGTTGCCGCCGGTTTGGTGGCTGGTACTATCAGCTATAAGAATGCCAGCAATGCAAGTTTGCCAGAGACAGAGGAAGTGGAGGAGGCGGAGAAGCTGAATCCTGTAGGCCCTGCCTTTAATGCCGATTCTGCCATGGCTTATTGTGCGGCGCAATGTGATTTCGGACCTCGCACGATGAATAGCGAGGCGCACGACAAGTGTGGTGAATGGATTGTGAGTAAGTTCAAGCAGATGGGGTGCGAGGTAGAGACCCAGAAGGCAGACCTCAAGGGTTATGATGGTACAGTATTGAAGAATACCAATATCATAGCTCGTTACAATCCCAAGGCACAGACACGAATCATGCTTTGTGCCCATTGGGATAGTCGCCCTTGGGCGGACAACGACCCTGATAGCACCAACTGGCACAAACCAGTGATGGCTGCCAACGATGGAGCTAGCGGTGTTGCCGTGATGCTAGAGGTAGCTCGTCAGTTGCAGGCAGACAAGAAGATGAACCCAAACATTGGTGTGGATTTCGTATGTTTCGATGCCGAGGACTGGGGTGTTCCTCAGTGGTCTGATGCACAGGATGATGGCAATAGCTGGGCTCTTGGTGCTCAGTATTGGAGCGAGAACAAGCCTGCTGATTACAATCCTCGCTATGGCATTCTGCTCGATATGGTGGGTGGTCAAGGAGCCAAGTTTTATCGAGAGGGCATGTCTATGCAATATGCCAGTGGCATCGTGAAGAAGGTTTGGGCTGCGGCTCGCCAGGCTGGTTTCGGAAGTTTCTTCCCTAAGAGCGATGGCGGTATGATAACCGACGATCATATCCCTGTGAATCAAAAAGCTAAGATTCCTACCATCGACATCATCGCCTACTATCCCGACTGCCAGCAGAGTAGTTTCGGTCCTACTTGGCATACTGTGAGCGATGATATGGCTCATCTCGACAAGAATGTGATGAAGGCAGTGGGGCAGACGTTGATTCAAGTACTTTATACGGAAGAATAAAAAAGAAATGCTCCTAGAGAATACTACTTTTTTCTCTAGGGGCATTTCTTTTCATCTTTAGTGATGTTTTATGTTTAAAGCTTTTGAACCTATGTTCAGAACTTTTGAACCTATGTTCAGAACTTTTGAATATAGATTATATCTGTCCTGATTCTACTTGTCTCACCACTCTCTCTGTGAGCCTATCCACACCATTAGGGTCGTATTTCTTATTCAGGCTGGCACCGAAGAGCGAGGCGAAAGCCTGGTAAAAGCCAGCACGGATAGGACCGAGGAAGGCTTGTATCAAGTGATAGGAAGAAGAGTTGCACTCACGATACACCAGCTTGATGCAGAGCTTGCCTTGGGCGTAGGTAAGCTTCTTCATTCTCGGCGTGTATTCCTGTTTGATGTCTTTCTCTACTAGTTTCATGTGGGCATCCTTCGCCTTTTTGTTAGGGAGCGTTTCCAGATAGTCGCCCGTCTCAATGATAATCTTTCTCACCTCCTTGGCAATAGGCAAGACCTTCTTGATGTTATATACCAGCCGGTTGTAAGCCATGCGTTCCTTGGCGTTTTTGAACACAGGTTGTGGATAAACATACACGTTGTTTACCTGTACGTATTGTATGCTGTCTTTGTCTAGCAAGACTTTTCCCACTTTCACCATAGGCTCGAAGGTCGGCGCATCCATATCAACCTCCCTATCCTCAGGGTGGTCACCATCCGTTTGTGCCATACTTTGCAAAGAGATGCAGAACAGCATCGTCAGCAAGAATAATATTTTCTGTTTCATTTGGTCTCCTATATCTTAAAATTTATCTCCTATATCTATAAAATAGGTCTTTTATATCTTATAAATCAGTTTTCTATATCTAATATATAAAGAGGTGTAAGCCTCTTCGTTACTTAAATACGCCGCAAAATTACAGATAATTTCCCACTTAGCGAAAGTTTTTCTCTCTTTTCTTCTTCTTTTTCAGAATTTAGCAGTATCTTTGGCGAAATTTAATAAACCAATATCCAAGGGGATGCAGTATTGCCATCATCTCATAACAGCCCTTTTGCAGAAACTGCTTCTCGTAGGTGGTTTCGTGATATTCTTTGCCCCTTTTATGTTCGCTCAGTCTCCTTCTTCTCTCTCTTCGGAAAGTTCTCCTTCCTCCTTGGGAAGTTCTCCCTCTTCCTTGGGAAGTTCTCCTGCTTCTCCACCTTGGCAGCAACTTCTCTCTGAACTATCAGAAATGGAGGATTTCGAAAATACAGCTTGGGAAGACTACGAGGAAGACCTGGAGGAACTATCCCAACACCCGATGAACTTGAATGCAGCTTCTCGCGAAGATTTGGAGAGATTGCCCTTCCTCACAACCTCGCAAGTAGAGGACATTTTGTATTACAATTATCGCTATGGAGGGTTGAAGACGATGGGAGAACTGGCGCTGATTCCTAGCATCACCTGGTATCAGCGCCAGTTGATGGGATACTTCTTCTATGTGGCTGATGTTCAGCAGAAACAAGGTTTTCCTACTCTGCGTAATATGGCCAAATATGGCAAGCATGAGGTGATGGGAATGCTGAAAGTACCCTTTTACGAGCGAAAGGGAGATGTAATGGGTGAAGATGGGAAGAGTAACGATGGATATATGGGTTATCGGTACAAGCACAATGTGCGCTATCAGTTTAGGTATGGCGATTATGTGAAGCTGGGATTCGTGGGAGCACAGGATGCTGGCGAGCCTTTTGGAGCAGGGAAAAACAATTTAGGCTACGATTTCTATTCTTTTTATCTGCAAGTCAGGAAGCTGGGACGATGGAAGAATATCACCCTCGGACGATACCGTTTGCATGAAGGATTGGGGTTGATACTCAACAATGATTTTAGTTTTGGCAAGCTATCTGTACTTTCCTCTATGGGCAGGTCATCAAATGTAATCAAGGTACATTCTTCTCGTTCCTCTGCTAATTATCTGCAAGGAGTAGCTGCTACTTATACCCTTGCCAAGGGACTCGACTTGACGGGCTTTTTCTCATATAGGAAGATAGATGCCACACTGTCGGATGCGGGAGGCATCAAGACTATCCTCAAGACCGGTTTGCACCGTACCATCAAGGAAATACAGAAGCAAGATGTCGCCTCCAATACCTTGGTGGGCGGCAACATTAGTTATCGAAGCAATGGCTGGCATGTAGGAGCGACTGGCTTTTTTACTTCTTTCTCACATCCGTTGACTCCCAACAAGACGGAACTTTACAAGCGGTTCTATCCCCAGGGGTATGAGTTTTGGAATGCAAGCGTAGATTATGGTTACACGTCTCATCGCTGGACCATTGCGGGCGAGACGGCTACAGGTAGTTGCAATGCCATCGCTACCCTCAACTCTGTCTCTTATCTTTTCACCGACCATTTTTCGCTGATGGCTTTGCAGCGTTTCTATTCCGCCCGATATTACTCGCTCTTCAGCAACAGCTTCTCAGAGGGCAGCAGTGTGCAGGATGAAAACGGAGTGTATCTTGGCTTTACGTGGACTCCTGCCAGCCGATGGAGTGTCGCTGCCTATAGCGACTTCGCCTATTTCGTCTGGCCCAAGTATCATACCCAGGAGAGTACGCAGAGTTGGGACAATTTGGTTAGCATTCTTTTTCAGCCTGCAAAATCATGTACGATAGGTGCCAGGGTGCGCTATAAGGAGAGGGCCGGGATGATAACGGAGCGGTTTCGTCTTTACGCCACCGTGACTCGGGAAAACTGGAGTTCCAAGACAAGTGTGGATTATACGGTAAGTAAGGAAAAAAGAAATGGAGCGGGAAGCGATGAGGATATGGATTACGAGGAAAGTAACCCGAGCAGAGGCTATCTGGTAAACGAGAACTTGGGATGGCGATGGCAGTGGTTGAAGCTTTCGGGCGTTTGCGGCTATTTCCATACGCACGACTACGACAGCCGCATCTATGCCTACGAGCCTGGTTTGCTTTATCAGATGAGTTTTGGCAGTTATTATGGCGAGGGCATCCGATATGCGCTAGTGGCTCGATCGGAGATAGGCAAGCATCTGCTCTTGATAGCCAAACTGGGCACCACCGATTATTTCGACCGCAACCATATCTCCTCTGGGCTACAAGAAATATCCCATTCTTCGCAGACCGATATGGAAATACAAGTGAAATGGAAGCTGTAATGATAAAAAAAGAGGCGATTTATTTGGATAAAAGGAAAAATAACATTACTTTTGCATACCGTATGTAATTTACATGAGAGCTTATGAAGATATTAATCGTGGTTCCTTGTTATAACGAGGAAGAAGTGTTGCCAAATACCTTGGAGGTGTTGGGCAATCTTATAAAGACCATCAAGAGTGAAACCGACGCCGACACGGAGTTGCTCATTGTCGATGACGGCAGTCGCGACCATACTTGGCTAATGATTTTTGAGGCGGCTAAGCGACACAGTTATATACATGGCATCAAGCTCTCGCACAACCGTGGACACCAGAATGCTCTTTGGGCAGGCATGGAGGCTGCGGTGGACCATTGCGATGCGATGGTGAGCATTGATGCGGACTTACAGGACGATGAGAATGTCATTGTAGATATGGTAAGGCAAGTATGGGGGGGCAAGGACATTGTTTATGGCGTGCGCAAGGAACGCAAGACCGACACCTTCTTCAAGCGATTCACCGCACAGGCTTTCTATAAGCTGATGCAGAGCGTGGATAAGGAGACGCTGTATAACCATGCCGACTTCCGCATGATGACCAACCGAACCTTGAAGGCATTGATGCAATATCCAGAGCGCAACCTTTTCCTGCGTTCCATCGTGCGCCAGTTGGGCTTTCGTGAGGGATTCGTCTATTACGACCGCAAGGCTCGTGAGGCTGGCGAGAGTAAATACCCACTTAGCAAGATGCTGAGTTTCAGCATTGACGGTATCACCTCGTTCTCTGTGGCACCTCTGAAGTTTATCACTTTTTTGGGCTTGACGATGACGCTCATCGCCGTCATGATGATTATCTTTGCCCTTGTGGAGCATTTCCAGGGCAAGACCATCCAGGGGTGGACTTCCATGCTCGTTTCCTTGTGGTTCATCGGCGGCATCATCACCACGGGTGTGGGCATCACGGGTGTTTATATCGGCAAGATATATACCGAGGTGAAGCGTCGTCCTCGTTACTTTATCGAGGAAAGAGTATAGGTAGTATCATGATGACAAGTTTGTATTTGTTAGCAACCTTCTGTTAGTACTTTCTGGTAAGTTTTCATCAGATTTTGTGAAAGTTTCTCATCTGTGAAGTTGAGGGCGTAAGCCTTTCCGGACTTTATCATTTGCTGCCGTAATTCCTTGTCGTTGCAAGTGCGTAGGATGGCATCTGCCATAGCTTGCTCATCATCTGGTGCGACATAGATGCTGTCAGGGCCTCCCGCTTCCTCCAGACAAGAGCCAGTGCAACCAATGGCTGGAACGCCGCTGGTGATGGCTTCAAGTAGTGGAATGCCAAAGCCTTCGATGCGTGATGGATAGGCAAAGGTACTTGCCAACTTGTAGAAGGACGGCAAGTCTTCGTAAGGAACTTGATGATAGAAATGGAAGAGCTGCTCGATGCCTTGTTGCTGGAGATAAGTCCTTATTTTGTCAACGTAAGGGGTGCGACGCCCCACTGCCACAATATGTATGCGTCCTTCCAGCAAGTCGTTTGTTTCTGCTTCTTCCTTGCTTATATGGCTCATGGCTTTGGCCACGAGCATCAGGTTCTTTCGTTCCTCAATGCTACCCACGTAGAGCACAAATTTATCTGGCAGTTGGTATTTTTCTTTCACTTTGCCTAGCTTGTCCTTGTCGATGTCTTGGGCGAAAACTGGGTCGCAACCTTGGTAAACTACGTCAATCTTGTCTTCAGGTGTGTGGTAATAGCGTATGATTTCCTGCTTGGTATATTCGCTCACGGCTATCACCTTGTCGGCGCATTGGCAGGTACGGCGAAACTTGAAGTTGTATATCTTGCGGTCTATCCAGTGGTAATATTGTGGGGTGTGTATGAAGATGAGGTCGTGGATAGTTGCCACATATTTGCATCGTAGCTTTCCTTGTGAAGCTTTGCGCTCCTCGGGAGTGCCGATGTTGAGAGGTAGCTCGTTGCTCAGTCCGTGAAATAGGTTGATGCCCTCGGCCTGTATGTCCTTGGTCATTCCCCAGACACGCCAGATGGAGCGCAACTTGCTCCATATTCCTTTTGGCGGAAAGTGGAGGGAGAGCCTATTGAGGGTTGGAATTTCTGAGAGGTAAGGCATGCGATGAGGCTTGGGTACAAACAGGTGGTAGCTATTGTCGGAGAATTGCTCCGACAATATTCTGATGATGAATCTGCTGTAGTTGCCAAGTCCGGTGCGGTTTTGTGCCGCTCTTTTTGCATCGAATCCTATTCTCATTTTTCTGTTGTTTTAACTATAATCACGAGGCAAAGTTATATTAAAAAAGCGATTTTACAAAATAAATGGGTAATTATTTGCAAATTACATAGATTTTAGCTAATTTTGCTCCCTAAAAGTAATAAGATAGACTAAAATTAGTAGAATTGATGGACAATACAAACGCAAGAAAGAGTCTGGTATGGACTCGTATCAGACAATTCTTTGGACGACCTTTTTTCAGTGACCCTCGCACTTTGTTGGGCTTGTGGCTGCTGCTTGGGTTGATTTCTGCGCTTACGAAACTTCATAAGTGCAACAATTTCTTGATATTCAAGTATGTGTTTTGGCATGTTTGGGAACAGACCTCTCTATATGCTCCTTATCCAGACCAATATTGGGATACGAATCATTATGGTCCATTCTTCAGTTTGTTGATAGTTCCCTTTGCGGTGCTTCCTCATCCGTTGGGCTTGGTTTTCTGGCATGTGCTGATGGCTCTAGCTTTGTTTGTTGCTATCCGTAAGTTGCCGATGAGACAAGGCAAGCAGATTTTCATCTATTGGTTTTGTGCGCACGAGTTGCTGACGGCTCTGTTCATGAGCCAGTTCAATATTATCATCGCTGCCATCATCGTGGCTTCCTTTTATTGCGTCGAGAAGGAAAAGGACATCACGGCGGCTTGCCTTATCATGATAGGTACGTTTGTCAAGCTATATGGTATTGTGGGACTGGCGTTTTTCTTCTTCTCCAAGCATAAGGTGAAGTTCGTGCTGGCATTGATAGGTTGGGCTTTGGTATGCTTTGGCTTGCCGATGCTCATCAGTAGCCCAGAATATATCATCGACCAGTATAAGGAATGGTATCTGAGTCTGAGCGGCAAAAACATGGAGAATATGTTCTCTGATATGCAGAACCAATCGCTCTTGGGATTGGTGCGTAAGATTTCGCATGTATCTACTTATTCCGACCTTTGGCTCATCATACCTGGTGTTTTGGCATTCTGCTATCCTTATCTGCGTATCAAGCAGTATGGAAACATCGCATTCCGTTGTGCCTTCCTGGCATCGGTGCTTATGTTTGTGGTTTTGTTCAGCACAGGTAGTGAGTCGAGTACTTACATCATTGCCCTCTTGGGTGTTGCTGTTTGGTATGTTACTGCCCCATGGAAGCGCAATCGTTGGGATGTCGCCTTGATGGTGTTTGCCTTCATATTGACTAGTTTGTCGCCATCCGACCTTTTTCCTGCGTTCGTTCGCAAGAACTATGTGCAGCCATACGCCCTAAAGGCTTTGCCTTGTGTGTTGATTTGGTTCAAGCTCATATATGAGATGGCTACCAGGGATTATGCTCCTGGAGAGGCTGGGCAAGTAACAGCATAATGGAAAGTTGTATTTGGATGAAATTTAGAAATGAAAATGAGATTTAAAAGAAACTTCTTCTCTTCACCTTTGTGCTTTATTGCCAATATGGTGATAGTATATGTTGTTTATACGTTATGTCGCTTGATATTTTTGGCAATTAACTGGAAAATGTTTTCAGAAACGCTTACTTGGGGCGACTTTTGGGTAATGGAAATGGGAGGTTTGCGTTTTGATACAACAGCCATCCTATATACCAATGCGCTTTATGCGCTTTTGATGCTTTTCCCCATCCATTATAAGGAAAATATGATCTATCAGCGTGTCGCAAAATGGTTATTCGTATTAGTGAATGCCGTTTGTGTTGTTGCCAATATGGTGGATTGTGTTTATTTCCAATATACGACTCGCCGTACAACGATGACCGTGTTCTCCGAGTTTAAGAATGAGGACAATTTGGGCAGTATCTTTGGCGTGGAAATATTACGCCATTGGTATCTGGTACTCCTTGGAGTGTTATTGATCACAACTTTGTGGCGTTGTTACAGTATGCCGAAAGGAAAGGCTCCTGCCGAAGTTTCTCGTCCCTATCATTTGAGGCCCATGCTTCGCTACTATGGGGTACAGCTGGCGTGTTTGATAGTCTTTGTGCCTTTGTGTATAGGTGGTATGCGAGGTGGTTTTACCACGGCTGTTCGTCCCATCACCTTGAGTAATGCCAATCAGTATGTAAAGCGTCCTTTGGAGGCCGCCATAGTGCTCAATACGCCTTTTTCTATGCTTCGAACCTTAGGCAAGAAGGTATTCGAAGTTCCTTCATATTATACGGAAAGAGAGCTTAATCAGATATATTCACCAGTTCATGCACCAACCGACCCTTTGGTAAAGCGCAAGAAAAATGTCGTGGTCATCATCATCGAAAGCTTCGGAAGAGAATACATCGGCGGATTTAACAAATGGCTGGAACGTGGAAAATATAAGGGATATACTCCATTTACGGATTCCTTGATGCAGCATAGCGCCACATACCTTTATTCTTACTGCAATGGCAGGAAGAGCATTGATGGTATGCCTAGTATTCTTTCGAGTATTCCGATGTTCGTGGAGCCTTTCTTCTTGACCCCCGCCTCACTGAACAATGTGAGTGGCTTGGCTGGGGAATTGAAGCGTGAGGGATATTATTCTGCTTTCTTCCATGGAGCAGAGAATGGCTCGATGGGATTTCAGGCATTTGCCCGTTCTACGGGTTTTGATGACTATTTTGGACGAACCGAGTTTGATGCTGACAAGCGATTTGGGGGAGACAAGGACTTTGATGGGACTTGGGCTATTTGGGATGAGCCGTTTATGCAATTCTATGCCACCAAAATGGGGGAGATGAAGCAGCCTTTCGTAACGGCTCTCTTCACGGCTTCGTCGCATCATCCCTTTGTGATTCCCGAGCAATATAAGACTCGGTATAAGGAGGAAGGACTCCCTATCCACAAATGCATTCGATATACAGACAATGCACTTCGCCAGTTCTTCAACAAGGCGAAAACGATGCCTTGGTATAAGAATACGATATTTGTGATTACCTCAGACCATACTAATCAGAGTGATCATGAATATTATCAAACGGATTTGGGTGGTTTCTGCTCTCCAATTATTTTCTTCGACCCAAGTGGTGAAATCAAGCCAGGTATGCGTAATGCTATCGCCCAGCAGATAGACATTATGCCTACGATACTGGATTATCTTGGTTTCGATAAGAAGTATGTTGGCTTTGGCATCGACCTCTTCAATACTCCAGCCAAGGATACTTGGGCTGTAAATTACCTGAATGGAATTTATCAGTACGTGAAGGGCGATTACCTGTTGCAATGGGATGGCCAGAAGACGAAGGCTCTCTATCGTTTCCGTACCGACCTACTCTTGGAACACAATGTGGCAGCCCAAGAGCCTGAGGTTCGCAAGGCCATGGAGCGTGAGGTGAAAGCTATCATCCAGTCGTACATGGAGCGAATGACCAAGAACGAATTGGTCATTCGCTAGGGGCTTGTTCTTCTGTCGTGCCAGGATTCTCCCATTTCTACTTCACATTACACCGAATTCGAGTAACTCTCTGGGTTATAGTGGAATGGATTGGTGTAGTGTCGTATGTGACACTGCATCAATACTACACCCCACTTCACCTCTATGATGGGTGGTGTAATGTGGTGTAGTGTGGGTGTAGTGTGCGGATTGACAGTACACCCATAAAACACTCTGTGTAACAGCTGTTTATGAAGAATTGGTGTAGTGTGTAGTACTTTTCTTTATTTGTGCTGTTACGAGGGATGCCTTGCGTTGCGCTTAGATTGCTCCCGAGAGAGCAATAAGTTGCCCTCCTTGGGGCAATATATTGCTCTGGTGAGGCAAAAAATAGAATAACTTGACGCAAGATTTTGAATAGGCTTAGCAGAAGTTTGAACAAGGCTTGGCAAGAGCGTAAAATTAGGTGATACAAAAGAAAAAATAGATATGAACAAAAATAATAAGATATCAGTAGTAATCAATACCTACAATGCTTCTAAGCATTTGGCAAGGGTCTTGGATACCGTCAAGGACTTTGACGAGATAGTCATCTGCGACATGGAGAGTACGGATGATACCCGTGAGATAGCCGAGCGATATGGGTGCAAGATCGTAATGTTCCCACGAGGAAACTATCAGATTTGCGAGCCAGCAAGGCAAACAGCCATAGATGCAGCTTCTAATAAATGGGTTTTGGTGGTGGATGCAGATGAATTGGTAACTACTCAATTGAAAGATTATCTTTATGTTTTGACCAGACGAGATGATGCTCCGAGTGGGGTATATATTCCTCGTAAGAGTAAATTTATGGGACGGTTTATGCACAGCTTTTATCCAGATTATCAACTTCGCTTCTTTGTGAAAGAAGGAACGATTTGGCCTCCTATTATTCATGCAGACCCAATCATTCAGGGAAGAATAGAAAAGTTGCCTAAGGCTGATGAAAATCTGGCTTTTATTCATTTAGCTGATGATTCTATTGCTAGTCGAATAGATAAGATCAACCAATATACCGAGAATGAGATAGAAAAGAAGCGAGACCGTCACTATGGTGTGGCTGCGCTTTTTTACCGTCCATTTGTCCGTTTCTTTAGAGCTTACATCCAGAAGGGCGGCTTTCGAGATGGAGTAGAGGGATTTGTCTGCGCTTGCTACGAAGGTATTTATCAGTTTGTAGCAGTGAGCAAAATATTGGAAGATAGGAAGTGTAATAAAATGCGTTAATCAATATAATGTGATTTATGGTAAAAGTTAGTGTTATAGTACCGAATTATAATTATGCAAGATATTTGCCCCAGCGCTTGGATTCAATATTTGGGCAAAACTTTTTAGATTTTGAGGTAATACTGCTAGATGATTGTTCTATGGATGGAAGTCAAAACTATCTGAAAGAACAAGCCTCATTACATCGAGCAGTAACCCATTGTATAGTGAATGAGAAAAATTCCGGCAATCCTTTTGAACAATGGGCGAAAGGAATAGCTATGGCAAAGGGGGAGTATATATGGATAGCTGAGAGTGATGATTACTGTGAGAAGTCTTTTCTCGGTAAAATGGTGAGATTGTTGGATGCGAATCCTGATGTGAGTTATGCATTGTGTGGGTCGCATTTGGTTGATACTGATAATAATCCTATCTCGGAAGACTATGATAAATGGTCTTTGTCGAGCAATGATGACCATCAAGTTTATAAATACAATTCTAATATTTATCTCAAGCATTTCTTGCTTTGGTATAATGCATCATACAATGCAAGTATGATATTGTTTCGCAAAAAAAGTTTTGAGAAGATTCAGATGGATTTTTCTTCTTTAAGATATTGCGGAGATTGGCTTTTTTGGGTGAAAATGGCAGAAGTGGGAAATGTGATTGTTTTGCACGAGCGCCTTAATTATTTCAGACGGCATAAAAAAAGTGTTACATTTGTTTCCGATGGTGGCGAGAGGCAGATGAGAGAGAAATTTTTAATCTATTTCTATCTTTGGGAACATCACTCTTTTGGGTGTTATCGTGATGCCCTTTCTCGTGGTTATCTTTACAAAGAAGTTTTAAGGGCAAATATGTCTAGAGAAAAGAAAAAAGAATATAAAGAAAAGCTAAGGATGAAAGGAGGAAAGTTTTTTCACTATGTTTTGGAACGTATTGTTAAGGCTTTAAACCAGATATTTCCTTTCATCCCTGCCTCAAAATACGATTACGTGGAGGGTGTCAAGCTAGATGTTCTATAATATGTTTGAATATTTGATATGTATCCTCAAAGGTAAAGGTATGTTGGTGTGCTTCTATGCCTTTGAGGATGCGCTTTCGTTCATTCTCGTCATATAGTATTTTCCTTATCCCATTTGTGAATCCACGAGCATCGCCTGTTGGAACCAAAATTCCAACTTCCCCATTGCTCAATATTTCCCTAGGCCCCGTCGGGCAATCACTACTGATGATAAACTTATTGAGCAAGAGTCCTTCTATGAGTACGGTAGGTAGCCCTTCAAACTTAGCACTGTGCAATAAAATAGCGCAATTTTTAATCCAAGGATAAGGATTCGGCGTAAATCCTACAAACTTTACGTTATCTTCTATTCCTAGTTCTGTGGCAAGATCTTTAAGCTGTTGTTCAGATTTTCCTTTGCCTAGTATGTAGAGGGGCATGTTTACCTTATGTTCTTCTTTCAGCATCTTCATTGCATGGAGCAGGGTGGTGATGTCTTTTTGGCTTTCTTCCAAGCGCTCCACGGCTAGCAAGTACTTATCGGTTTCGGGCGTTTTCACGCTTTTGTCTTCTGCCTTTTGTCGGAGTAATTCTGCATCTTTAGCATTATAAATCATCCTTACTCTGCATGCGAGTTCTGGGAAATTCTCTATAAATTGAGTTTCCATAGCTTTAGAGATGGTAATAATTCTGTCGTATTTACTCATTCGTTTGTATATGCGTTTTTTGATATGCTTATTATTGGCAATATCGTTAGGTAAGCTAAAGTGGTAAAAACCGATTTTGGGCTTTTTTATTGCTGACAGAAATGAGGGATAACTGCATGCAAAATCTATGACAACATCATTAAATGCTGCCATTCTGCGTAACCCTTTCCCAATGGAGTTTCGGCGAAATGGATTAAGTAAGACTTCATCTACTATCTTCATAGGCTTTGAGATAGTACCTTTCACTCTTCTGATGGGGTAATGGGTAAGCCATTTAGACTTGTTGAAGTAGAACACCTTGACTTCTTTTGGCAAAGAAGCTGTGAAAACCTCTAATTCATTCATTTGCACACCAATGGCCAAGGTTACAATAAAATCTTGTTCCTTTACGATATGTCTCAAATACTCTATGAGTACAGTGTCAATGCCTCCATCCAAGAAACGACTTATGACAAAGAGCAAACGTTTTTTGGGCTTTTGGATGGGGGATGTATCTTTTTCAAACTTGTCCATAAGTTCTTCTTTTTGAAATATATGAATTGATGTAAAAATATTTTTGACTCTTATTTCTTTTGTCTTGCAAAAAACTCTTGGAAGTAGAGGCGGAGTAGCAATTCGCGTGCTGCCGACTTGCGCTTGGCAATAGGAAGGTAGGCTGCTTGAGCTCTCGTTTGCTCTTCATTGTAACTATATGTTTGGCTCGGAAGCAAGGTGGTGTCCAGTAAATTGTTGCCGAGTTTCATATAGTCTGTGTTCTTGAAGGCAAATGGTGCCATTGTTGCAACCAAGTCGTAGTGGCATCCCCATTTCTCTGAATGAAGAGGATAGCTTTTGTCACGAAGATACGGAGGCAAATAGATGTAAAGTGGCACCGAGTTTTGCCATCTCTTTCCAATTACGTTATAGTTAAGGATAGAACGCACGTTGTGGTCGCCTGTGATGACCAATATCGTATTCTTCGCAGCTGGTGATTTCTTGAATTCATCAAGGAAGTGAGCCAGACAAGCATCGAAATATTGGAATGCTTTGAGATATTTTTCTACCACATCTTCGCCCACATGGTTGAAACATGGTTGTTTGCAGAAACCAGTAGGGAGTGCAGGCATTTGGGCATGGCTTGGAATTTCCAAAGGAGGATGGTTGGTTGTGGTCATTCCCATAATCATTTGAGGCTGAGAAGTCTTTTGGTTCAGACGGTATAAGATGGCACTCAGCATATACTCGTCGTACACACCTATACTGTTGCACTCTGCTTTTGGCTCCTCTTTCAGAATTTCATATTTACCAGTCAACTTGCTGAATTTCTGTTTTTTGAGTGCATCACCACAATTCTCCCATGCTAAGTCCATGCCTGAAATAAACTCGCAAGAGTAACCACTGTTGACAAATGGCAGGGCTATGGATGAAGGCAAACAATTCTTTCTATAACTGGAGCGGAAAACTCTTGGAAATGGAGTGGAGACAGTGATGTTCTCGATGGTTGCCACTGTGCCATTGCGTACAGACTGAAAGTTGCGGAATACGATGTCTTCGGCAAAATGTTTCTGCATGTCACACTGGATAAGAGGAGACATGAAGGCAACGTAGTTGCTCCAACTCTCACTGCATAGCAACAAAATGTTTGGTTGCTGTCGGTGCAAGGTATCGGCAACATGGCTAAACAAAACTTTGTACAAGCATTTCAAGGTATCTGTCGTAAGAGGAGTGATTTCGTTGATTCGTTTACTTGTAAAAGTAGCCATGGCTTCCTCTACACTCTTGAAGCCATATTCTTGGAGGAGTTCTTTTGTCGGTTTCATATCGAAGACAATGGATTTCTCCTTTATGGCTTTCTTTAGCATATATGGGGCATTGGGGATGATGTTGTTGAGACGTTCGTCTGTAGAAACAATGAGGTCTTCCACTTGCAGTGGGAATCTGCCAACGGATCCGCGCATACACACAACCAATATGGCGATGTAGAAGAACATCCCGATGCTTAAAGTCTTATACGACATGTGGGTAGGCTTGCCCACTTGAGCGTATGCCCAGTAACTTGTCTTTTTAGCTCCCAGACCAATGGCACATAAGCCTAAGATAATCCAAACAACAGGATAATCATCCCAAATGGTTCGGATGAGGCTCTGTGGTTCTTCGTCGAAAAAGTCAAAGAATGTCAGTGAGATGTGGCTATTGAAATTGATGAAATATCCCAAGTCGATGGCAGAGAGCATAGCTAGCAATATGACTGCTGTCATATAATACCAACAACAGAAACTTCTAAGCCTTTGTCTTACTTTGACAGAAGAGACAAAGGGTTGTGCTAACATTATAACAGTGGGTAATAGGGCAACGTATGCTGCAATCTGAAGGTCGAAACGGAAAGCATTGTAGATAACCCTTGGCATGTCATCGATTTGTCCTGTGATGGCAGAAAAAGGTACATTTATCAAAACAAATAGCAGACGGAAAAGTATCAATGTGCCAACAACAATTAAAGAAGATATGAGAAGTCCTCGCAAAAAAGGTGCCATATCTAGCGTTTTCATCTTAATATCTTTCAGTTTCATCTTAGTATTTTCTTTATTAACTTAATTTTCTGTTTATATATTTTTCACTTTTTCTAGATTTTCTTTTCTTTTTTTTTCTCTTTCTTCTTTGATTCGCAACCATTCTTGGCGAGTTCGTTTCCAGCGGTTGTGAGTCCAAAGGTAGAAAGGAGGTTGGCGACGAATCGTCTTTTCCAATTCTCGGATATACCATTCTGTGATTTCGAATTCCTTCTTTTCCTTTGGGTTGTTGGTTATGAGCTTGAATTCTGCTTGGTAATAGCCTCGTTTTAAGCGTTGCACATCTAAATAATAGACGGCAAAGTTTACCTTTTGGGCTATTTTCTCTGTGCCAGTAAAAACAGGAGTGTCGTGATGTAGGAAATTTGTCCAATAGTGGATGTTTTCCCATAATGGTACTTGGTCGGCTATAAATCCGATAACAATTTGTTTGCCATCTTGTCGCATCTTAATAATTTTGCGAATTGATTCTGCCATGGAGATACATTGTGCTCCAAGGCGATTACGCAGATAGAGGAATAGTTTGTCAAAAGCTTTGTTCTCCAAGGGGTGATAGATTTGTCCACAAGCAATGTTGTGGCCAGCCCACAGTGGCAGGGAAGTCACCCACTCCCAGTTGCAATAATGCCCCAGATAGACGGCGCAAGACTGTCCCTTTCGGCAAGATTCCTTGATTTGCTCTACCCCCGAGAACTGCATGCGTTTCATCACTTGCTTCTTGCTCATGGTGAAGAGCTTGATGGTTTCCACGATGTAGTCGCAGAACCAAGCATAAAAGTCCTTTTCTATCTGTATGCGTTCATCCTCGTTCTTCTCTGGGAAGCTGTCGAAGAGATGCTTCCTAACCAGGGGACGGCGATACTTCACGACATAATATATCAGATAATACAAACCATCGCTGAGAATGTAGAGCACTCTCAGCGGTAGGAGGGACATCAAATACCAGATGCAGAACACACTGCCATATAATATTTTCTTCATATTTTTTATATTACAAGTTAAGTTGCCAATAGCCAGTTTTGTCAGAACCGATTCTAGTCAAAAGGTTATTATCTCTAAACCACTGGATGTTCTTATCGATGGAAGTAATGCTTATGTTAAGTATTTTTGATAGCTCTGCTCTTGTTATATTTGGATGGAAATATAATAATATGGCCATCGATAGGCGATTTACACCCAACTTTACACCCAACTTTACACCCAACTTTACACCCAACTTTACACCCAACTTTCTCCCAACTTCTTCGGCTTCTGATTCAATTATACCCAACTTTTCTCCCAACTTTTCATTAATAAAGGTAATTATCCCCAACTTTACCCCCAACTTTATCCCCAACCTCTCTTGTTGCTCTTGGATTGTTCCTGTTGAGGTGTTTTCTTGTGAAATGTTAGAGGAAATGTCAAGATTCTTCTTGAGATTGAATATGATACGGACTATGCTTCTATCGCTGTCGAAAGTAACTTGATTACCTGTAATCTGCTCCCAAGACATTAGTTTTCCCATACCGAAGCCTGCGTTTTCTGAGACATTGGCAAAGCGGAAGAGTTTGGCTATCGTTGGATTGCGTAAACTAGAATAGAATGATTTAACCATTTTGTCTGCTGGCATTGGAAGATTACCTGCGTTCAGAAATTCTATCTTGTCTGTAAAAGCGTGGATACAAGAGCGAATAGGACTAAAGTGGTCGGTATGCATACACATGTTGACCAAGGCCTCTCTTAATATATCCCATTGGCGTTTGTCCTCTACGTTTACACCTCTTTCTGAATCTAACTTGAATGGGGTATCCACTAATGTTCGCAATCTGCGATAGATAATAAGGTATGACTCCCAAATATTCTCTTGCTCTGGTATGCGATAGGTATATCTCGTAAAGGCAGCTTCTACCGTAGGAGCGGGAATCTCAATGTAATCCAGACAAAATGTAGGAACGTAAGTCGTTACATATGGAGCCTTACCAAACATCAATAGACCAGCATAGGTAAGCAGACCATCAGAGTTGGTAATATTCACCTGCTTGCAGAAAACTTCGTCACTCATGTCCTTGCATTGAGCTAAGGAATTGTCGGCATTCAAGTATGCTCTGTAGCTATGGAGAGACTTCATATTCAACATATCGATGCTCGTATTGGGAATGGCTTCTTCGGAGCGAACGCCAAATGATTGGTCGCGATACATCTGCATAATTTCAACTTCTGTAGCTCTTTGGTCTCCGCTTCCCATACGTATGAAAGTGTTAGAGGGCGCGTTGTAGTATATAGGCTTGAGCTTTGATGATGGAACATAGAAAGCAAGCACTTTTTTGCCTTCTATGTCATACTTAAATGCTGAAGCTTGGAGCTGAGCGTTGAATTTCTGGCTACGAAGCGTTCCGAGAAAATCTTGTTCGAGTTTCTCTATATTGTTGACACCACAAATCTCGAATCTCTTGCCGATTTGCTTGATGCCGAGCACAATCCAACCTCCCGAAGTGTTGGAAAAGGCACTTACGGTCTCCCAGATGTTTTTAGGAAGTTCTCCTTTTGCTTCTTTGGCTTCGAAATCTTCCCACTCTAGGTCGTTTATTCGGTCAATTAATTCCTCTTTTGTCATGTCTCTTTTAATATTCTTACATTAAATCTTACACTTGCTGCATATCGTGCAACTTGCGATAATAGCCGTTCTTGGCTATCAGCTCATCGTGGGTGCCTCGCTCCACGATTCTTCCCTCATGCAGCACGCATATCTCGTCGGCATTCTTGATGGTGCTCAGGCGGTGGGCTACTGCCACAGTGGTGCGGGTCTTCATCAGTTTCTCCAACGCATCCTGTACCAAGCGCTCGCTCTCGGTGTCGAGGGCGGATGTCGCCTCGTCGAGGATGAGGATAGGAGGATTCTTGAGGATGGCACGGGCGATGCTCACACGCTGGCGCTGACCACCTGACAAGCGACCGCCACGGTCGCCGATATTGGTGTCGAAGCCATGCTCCGAGTGCATGATGAAATCGTAGGCGTTGGCTATCTTGGCGGCGTTGGCAATCTCGGCGTCGGTGGCATCGGTCTTGCCAAAACGTATGTTGTCCTTGAAGCTGGCATTGAAGAGGATGGCCTCCTGGTTCACGTTGCCCATCAACTGGCGCAGGTCGTGTACGGCGAGATCCTTCACATTGATGCCGTCGATGAGGACTTCTCCCTCCTGTACGTCGTAGTAACGAGGAATCAAATCTACCATCGTGCTCTTTCCACTACCGCTCTGTCCAACCAAAGCCACGGTCTTTCCCTTCGGAATCACCAAGTTGATGTCCTTCAACACATATACCAACTCGTTGTTTCTGTGGTCGGTATAGGCGAAGGAAACGTGGCGGAACTCTATCTGATGCTCGAAGCTCGTGATATGCTCTGGATTATCCTTGTCCTTGATTTCCACCTCGGCCTGGAGAATCTTGTCGATACGATCCATGGAGGCAAGACCCTTAGGGATATTGTAGCTAGCCTTGGAGAATTCCTTCAGAGGGTTGATGATGCTGTAGAGCATCACCAGGTAGAAGATGATGGTAGGACCATCGATGCGGCCATAGTCCAATACCAAGATGCCACCAAACCATAGTACGATGACAATGAGGATGGTGCCCAAAAACTCACTCATCGGGTGAGCCATCTGCTGGCGGATGTTCACGCGCATGATATGGTCTCGATATTGTCCGTTCACCTTGGCGAAAGCTTTGTTCATCTTTTCCTCGGCACAGAATGCCTTGATGATGCGCAAGCCTCCCAGCGTTTCCTCCACCATGCTCATGGTGTCGCTCCAAAGGCTTTGAGCCTCAGTGCTTTGTGCTTTGAGCTTTCTTCCTACGAATCCCATGAACCATCCGAAGCCTGGCACGAAGAGGATGGTGAAGAGGGTGAGTTGCCAACTGATGACGACGAGGGCGGTAAAGTAGGCGATAATCAAGATAGGGTTCTTGAAGAGCATGTCGAGCGACGACATGATGCTGTTCTCCACTTCCTGTACATCACCACTCATGCGGGCGATGATGTCGCCTTTGCGCTCCTCGCTGAAGAAACCCAGCGAGAGGGAGGTAATCTTCTGATAGAGTTGGTTGCGAATATCACGTACGATGCCTGTTCGGATAGGGATGATGGTTGCCGATGAGAGGAAGTAGGCTGCCGTCTTCAGGAAAGTCATAAAGGCGAGGAACAAACCGATTACCAACAGAGCCAGTGATGCACTATGTGCCACGATAAATTCCTGGATGTAGTAGTAAAGGTTGTTGGTTACCACCTCCTTGATGGTTCCTAGACTTCCGTCCCAATGCATATAGTCGTTGGCACGGATGCCGCCATCTACCTGGAAGAGGATTTGCAGGATTGGTATCAAGGCTGCAAACGAGAAAATGTTCAATATCGCACTGAGGATATTGAACAGGATAGATAGTCCCAAATACTTCTTGTAGGGAGGGACAAATCGACGTAATATTTGCAAGAATTCCTTCATAGGTGCAAATTTAGTGTTTTTAGCGAAAACTACAAAAGATTTCTCTTCTTTTTTCGCTTTGTTTTGCTAAAAAGACAACTTTTACCCATTTTTGATGAGGTAAAGTTGTCTTTTTATGGGTTGTTTAATTGAATCTAATCTTTTGGTTGTGAGAAGACTTAGTCTTCTTTCACTTCCTCGCCGAAGAGGGTGGCTGAGGTGGAGCCTGTGATGCGAACCTTCACGAACTCTCCGATGTGGTGGTTGCCCTTGTCGATGACCACCGCCTTGTTCTGTTCGGTGCGACCCATCATCTGCTCACGGCTTCGCTTGCTGAAGTTCTCGATGAGGATGGTGAATACCTTACCCTCGTCCTTCTTGTTCTGCTCGGCGCTCACCTCGGTCTGGAGCTTGATGAGTTCGTTGAGTCGGGCTATCTTGGTCTCTTCCGATACGTTGTCTGGCAGGTGCTTGGCTGCGTAAGTGCCAGGACGCTCTGAGTACTTGAACATAAAGGCGCTGTCGAAACCTACTTCCTTCACCAAGGAGAGAGTTTCTTGATGGTCTTCCTCGGTCTCATCGTGATAACCTACGAAGATGTCGGTGGTGATTCCGCAGCCAGGGATGATGCGCTTGATGGCGGCAATCTTATCCAAGTACTCCTCGCGGGTATATTTGCGGTTCATCAGCTTCAATATCTTGTTGCTTCCACTCTGTGCCGGGAAATGGATGTGGTTGCAGAGGTTTGGCTCGTCGGCGATGGCGTGCAGGATGTCCTCGG
>ERZ808266.186-NODE-186-length-25160-cov-6.240032_pt1 | contig 25160 bp, 21 predicted proteins | sample MGYA00521278_ERZ808266 | MGnify/ENA primary metagenome ERZ808266 (study PRJEB31516, sample SAMN03275591) | gut metagenome | biome: mammalia-associated habitat; material: feces | host: Papio cynocephalus | place: Kenya | collected 2012-08-02 ... | reverse complement strand
TAAATGGGCGAAAACAGTGACTATAAATATTCAATTAACTTAACACCCTATATAAATATCATGATTTTGATTCTGGAGATCAGTTTATTATCAGTTGCCAAAGAGCTTTGGAAACGGTGTTCTTGATTGATTCTGAAAGACGTTCTGAGTATTATGATCAGATGAAGACGGATTATAGCACACCATTAAATGGCGATAAGAATACTTATTGTAATAAAAGGCGGAATGCTCTTAAAGATCTGATTAGGAACAGACAGGTTACAATGACTAGTCCAAATAGGCTCTTGTCTCTTGCAAAATACGTTGAACCAAACAGAGCTAATTCTTTGAAGCAATATATCTATAATCTGATGTTGACGTATTATTACGATGATAAGTCGCCTCTATTCGGATTAGTTAATGGCAAGCTCGATAAATTGTTTGATATTGCCGATTTAAGAAACGAAAAAGGCCATGGACAGACAGAGGCTTCTGGCGAAGTATCAATGATTACAGAAGCAGCAGCTGAAAGTTGCTATTCATTTATAAAAGAATTCTTTAACAAATATATGACTGTAGCATTATGAGTAAGAAAAAAAATAAGCAGCAAAAGAATAATACGCCTGCTAAGCCAATAGCACCGGCAATTAAAGGCGTGACTGATGCTGAAAAAACAGAGATTGAAGAGTTCAATCAATCTACAGAGACAGCAGCCGAAGAAATGGGTGCTGAAGAACTGCCTTTAACTTCTACCGATGAAGCAAAAGCATTGGAAGCAGAAAAAGCAGGTGAACTACGTCGTTATTTGAAATATCTTCAGGATATTAACCATAGACTAAATGGTATGGTTAAGAATGCTGAAGACAAAAAGTCTGATCTTGATAAGAAGATTTCTGAAGCACAGGCAAATCTTGATGATATAAAAAAGCAGAAAGAGTCACTCGACCAGAGACTTGAAGAAGTTAATCAGAAAGAAAAGTCTGTACTTGAAAGAGAGTTACAGCTTGATAATGGTGAGTATACAGGAACAATCAGAAGCCTTCTTGAAGCTTTGTCGAATTCAGGAAAAGAGATTTCTGCTGAGACAAAAAAACTTATTGATTCCATGGCAGAGGAGCATAAGGCAATCTTAGCAAAAGAAAAGGATGTTGGCGATGCCAAGTTTTCTTTGGAAGAAGAGAAACTTCAACTTCAGAAAGAGAAGAAGCAGCTCGCTAGAGAGAAGCGTAAGATGCAAGCAGATATGGACATCTTTAAAGAAGAAAAAGAAGAGGAACTGAAAGCTGAGTATTCTGATAAATATGAGGAAGAAAGGCAAAGAGCTGAAAGATTGTCGGCCCGTAACGATTTGTTAGAGAAGAAAGTTGAGTCTCTTGAAAGACTTAAGATGAACCTTTTTGTTACTTTTGGTGACCGCGAAGCGGAAGACATACTTAATGAGGTTGGGCGTATTCGCGGTGAAAGCAACCAACTTCAGGAACAACTTAATTCCAGACCGTCCCTTGAAGAGATGGAGGCTTTGCGTAAGCAGATTGACGAACTTGAAGTTGAGAATACACGTTTGAATGGCTTGGTATCGGAAAAAGAACTTACCGAGCTGAGAACCTTTATCAACAACTCTGATTCCTATGTTATCGAGATTCAGGGATACAAGGATCGCCTTGAGTCCAGCAAGAACAGGGAAGATTCACTTCGTAGAACTATTGAGGATCTTAAGAGCACTGTAGAGCAACTAAAGGGAGAGCGCCAAAAAGATGAAGATGCATTCCAATTCGCTCGCAAGTATGACAGTGAGTATTCTTTGCAGAATAAGGGCTTCAAAGAATACAATCCTTCTTCCCTGTATGAGTTTGCTGTCTATATGCAGAAGAAAATTGCATCCTCCGATAAACCATTCTACTATGATCTCGATACCATCAGGATATTTATCGCAGGACTTAATATGTCTTCAATTTCTATTTTACAGGGTATTAGCGGAACTGGCAAGACAAGCCTACCAAGAGAGTTCTCAAAATGTATTATTTCAGAGGCTATAGAATATAAAGGTCAAGGTTGTGACAATACACCAAATGCGCCTTATCGTATTTGTGCCGTTCAGTCTGGTTGGCGTGACAGCATGGATTTGATGGGCTATTACAACTCATTTGAGCATAAATATAAGGAAACAGAGTTTTTCAAAGCGCTGTATCTGGCAAATCTTCCCAAGTATAGTAATACCTTATTCTTTATTATTCTTGATGAGATGAATTTGTCTAGACCAGAGCATTATTTTGCGGACTTTTTGTCTTTGCTTGAACAGAAAGAGGATGAGAGATATATATCTGTGAATGCTCCAGACGAAGTACTTCCAAAACTCATTGTTCAGGGTAAGATGAAGGTTCCTGAAAATGTAAGATTTATCGGTACCGCAAACCACGATGAAACAACATTGGAGTTTGCTCCAAAAACATATGACCGTTCAAATCTTATGGAGATGCCGAAGAACCAGGATAGAACTATTTCATCTACGGATGATGCATATAATGTAAGTTATCAGTGGTTGAAAGCACAATACGCAAAGTCAATTTCAGCAAATGTTCAATACTATATGAAGTTCAAGAAGTTCATCAATTCAGATGAAGTGAAATTGCTGCTTATGGAGAAGGGTATTGGTATAGGAAACCGATTTGAAGATCAGGCAGAAAGATTTATATGCGCCTTCATAGAGACAGGAAACCCATCGAAGAAGGAAGAAAACCTTGCAAAGGCTGCAGATCACCTTGTAACTACGAGATTGTTTAGAACTCTCCGTAATAGATATGATCTGGACAAGCATAATCTTCAGACCTTCAAGAATGATTTTGATAGTCTGTTTGTAAAGGAATTTGGACAGGCACCATCGAAAGCTGACGATATGTTGAATGCTGAAATAGACAAGAAATAATGCTTTTACACGACCGATTTTCAGGCAATACTTTAGACTCGAATAGCCTCCCAAACCACATTGATTTGGGACGCTATTTCGTATGTGATAGCCGACAAGATATTACAAATAGAATTATCAATGTCGGTACGGATAAACTAATAAGTCAAGGATTGCTTGAAAGCAAGAACAAAAGCCTTCAAGATTTGTTTTGCTATTTTAATGTCGCAATATCTCATAAAGATAATGATTTTAGTGTAGTTCCTCTTATTCAAAGTGTGAAGGAGAGACTATTCTTAAATGAGTTTGAGAGTTTGCTGGAATCAAAAATCTTTCACCTGGAAGAGATATTTCGTCAGCCTCATTATCTATTGCAAAGAACAATTGAAAAAGTCAATGTGTCAAGAGCTAAACGTATTCCTGCTAAGAGTTATCAGAATTTAGCTTCGCATACAGAGGATTGGCTACACAAGAGTATCGTCGATTTCAAGCCTCGTAGAATATTAAATGAAGAATTAGACTTATTGTACGACGTATATGAAAATCAGGTGACTATAGCTTTGATTGAACGTTGCTTGATATATCTTAATAGCAGAATACAGGAGGTTCATGATATAAGTAATTTTCTAACAGAGTACAACAAATTATTATCAGACAGAAACGACTCAAATGGCTGGTACAAAAAGATAGATCGTAATCTATCTTTGATAGGTTGCGTCTATGAAGATGAAAACTATTCTGGGGGAATGTCTAGAAATGACATTCTCTCAAAAACACATCAAAGACTAAAAAGCCTATGTAAACGACTTAAGGCATTGCAGAATGCACCTTTATTTGGGGAAGTAAATCACAGAATGGTGTTGTCGTTAATGTCTGAGCAAGATATTAGAACCACAAATGTGATTGCCAATCATAAACATTATCGTTATGTGCGTGACTTATGGCTTGCATTAAATAAGGTCGACCATGAAAAGAGCGAAAAGGAACGCGAACAATATGAACAAGATGTAATCAATGGGGTGCGCAGTTATTCCAAGACAATAATTGCATATGTCATGCAAAATGTGTTAGGGTACGAACTAAAAGGTAATTATTCTAACTGGAATGCTATTCATCCATATTACCCTACTGTTACACTTAGTGAAACACAGGATAGTATTCTGAGTCTCACTATAGGTAGAACATCTTTGTCCTTTTTGGTATTGGCAAATTATCCTGCTATTGCTCAATCTGAATTAAACGCTGATAGTTATATTTTATGTATGTGTGATAATCGTACCTATGGTAATATAATAGGTATTAGCCCTTACGATGCTGATAGCATCGAGAGAGTCGGTACTATATTGAAGTCATACATTATCAAAGATTTCGTATGTCAATTAAGGAATAAATATGAATATCCCCATCATCTACGAGATTTTATATCTTGTATAGATTCGGAATATATAGAGTTTTGTAGAGACTTTACATATTCTTACAAGGGATTATCTTTTGATTATATAAATTCAAAGCAACCATTAGAAAGAGTTGTTTCGTATGAAGTATTTAAGCAAAGGCCACGAACAGAAAAGGATGCAATCAAAGCTGATATTGTATCGTTAATTGAAGAAATTAATAAAGGGGCAACAATATTGTCAAACAAGATTATCTGTTTTAATTGTATGACACCAATACAGAGGAGAAATCTACCACAATTAAATTATATTCAATGCGATTGTGGATTTGTTCTTGATAGTTCCGACGAGAATATTATATACAAAAATAGAGACATAAAATACTCAAAACTCAAAAGAGAGGATTGGGGTATGGATTATGTAGAAATAAGCAACCATGAGTAAACAGATAAATTATATTGATTGGGTACTGCGTCAAAACGAGTTTTCATCTAAAATAGATGAAGACTCGCAAAGAAATGATGCCTCATTGGGGCTCATTGTTGTACCACGTATCGATTTCTGGAGTTGATGACAATGGTCGAAAATGTCTTTATCGTTTCAACAGCAGGCAAATTTTTGTATAAGCCACCGGTGACGCCCGTCATTGAAACCTAAACCTTCAGGGTGACCCTCGCGGAAAAACAACTGTAATCGGAAAGGACGAATGCAGTGAAGTCGGCAAGAAGGGATACATAAAGAACGGCAACAATAATGCAGTGAATTGTATGCCGTAACTTTGCATCAGCGAAAATCGGAAGTTTCAGATTCATCAGGAATTGGCATAATTGATTCCGCCGTTTTCGGAAATTCACGATTGCAGATGAAACTGCATTTATGTTCCGCAAGAAAGGTTGGACAGAAAACATCTTCTAAGCAATATTAAAAAGGTTTTTCGTATTTTTGTAAAGTTTTCAATTATAATGTAAAATGGCCTGGAAGAAATCAAAAATCACTCTTGATAACGGAACTGTAGCGGATGCACAATTCCCGCTCATAGTGTCGGCAAGCAGGAGCACGGACATTCCCGCCTTCTATGCCGATTGGTTCTTCCATCGTCTTGAGAAAGGTTATTCCGCATGGACTAATCCTTTCAACGGGGTCAGGAGTTATGTCTCTTACGAAGATACCCGCTTCATAGTGTTCTGGTCCAAGAACCCCAAGCCTCTTATCCCACATCTTGACTACCTCAGGAGACGTGGCATAGGCTGCTATGTCCAGTATACACTGAACGATTATGTGGATGAGGGGTTGGAGAAGTGTGTCCCGTCAGTGGATTCCCGTGTTGAGACGTTCAAGGAATTGGTGGGTATCTTGGGGAAGGGGGCGGTTGTATGGCGTTTTGATCCTCTTGTTCTCACTGACGCGATTGATATTGATAGGCTCATCAGCAAGATTGAATACATAGGTGACTCCCTCAAGGGATACACCGAGAAGTTGGTGTTCAGTTATGTCGACATCGCTTCCTACAGAAAGGTCGGAGCAAATCTGGACAGGAACGGAATCGCCTATCGTGAGTGGACACCGGAATTGATGGAGGCGTTCGCGGCCAAACTATCTGCTCTGAACAGGAAGTGGGGGTATGTTCTCGCGACCTGTGGGGAGAAGATCGACATAGGAAAATATGGCATCGCCCATAACAAGTGTGTGGATGATGATCTGATCATACGTCTGGCCTACGATGATGAGGTGCTTATGAAGCATCTCGGCGTTAGGATCGAGTCTGCGGGTCTATTTGGCGGCGCTCCGGAAGGAGCCGTAGAGCTGTCCGACGGCAGGTATGCCGAGAAGACCAAGGACAACAAGGACAAGGGGCAGCGTGTGCTGTGCGGATGCATTGCCAGCAAGGATATAGGCGAATACAATACCTGTGCGCATCTGTGTGAGTACTGTTACGCCAACACCTCCAAGGAGTGCGCCCTCGCAAATCTGAGCCGCAACAGGAAGAACCCTTTCGCGGAAACTATAACTGGAATGTAGGGGACATGATAGAAGCTTTCAAGTCGGCCATTCAGGCCAAGGCGGACATCAGGTTCCGTGACATAATAAGATTCGCAGGACAGTTTGTTCCTGAGGAGTACTACGGGCATGAAGCATGGAAGTACTTCCATCGCGAAGGTTCCTCTGATGACAGGGGACGAAACCCAATCACTGAGGATGAGGCAATAATGTGCTACCTTGTCGCCTATGGGCAGATGCACCAGAGCAAGCTCAAGAGAGCCTTCGACGCCATGCTCGGCAAGATGCGATTTCCGTCGAAAATAAACATCGTGGACTGGGGCTGCGGTCAGGGACTGGGCACGATGGTCCTTCTTGACTACCTGAAGGAGAAAGGACATGAATGCCTGGTTGATAATGTCATTCTCATAGAGCCTTCCTCGCTTGCGCTTGAGTATGCCAATCTGTACGTGTCCAAGAAGTTGAGCGCACAGGGAACCGGCATCAAGATTGTCAACAAGTATTTCTCCAACCTTGAGAGCTCCGACCTTCAGATGGAAGGAGACTCTGCCGTTATCCATCTGTATTCGAATATTCTTGATGTGGAGGGAATCGACATCAAGGATCTTGCACTCTGGCTCAAGTGTTTCCGCCAGAGGGAGAACTATGTCATATGCGCCTCTCCATATTACTGGTCCGGGAACAATCGAATCGAGGATTTCTTCAGCTACCTGAACAATCCTGTCAAGATTGTCAGGGAGGAAGAGTCCGACAAGCAGAACAACCCGGAGGGAAACTTCACCTACAATATCCGCATCGTCAAGCTGCTCGCCGAGGCTGCACGCCGTATCAGGAACCTCAGGTTCTACACCCCACGCCAGTTCTTCGGCGCTTACCGTATCGACACCTTCAATGACGTTGATGCCAAGAGATACACCCTCCAGTCCGCTTTTGATGTCTATGCGCCATACGAAATATCTTCTTCCTACAAGGATGACGTTGATCCTGTATATGCTGTACTAAGCAACATAATCTCAAGAGGCCTTCCGACGAAGGCGTCTCCGTTCATTGAGGAGCAGCTTTCCATGACATACGGGAATTCGGAGCGTGTCCTCAAGTACGGAGCCATATCATACCCGTCAACTTTGGATGACCAGAAGCGGCGAAGCTGCGAGAGCATTCTCGAGAACCATGACTACACCGGTGAGCTTGCGCCTCTGATCATGACCCCGATAGCGGTGGCGCGTATTCAGAAGACCATTGTCGAGGCTCTCATCACGGGCCGCTTGTCTGTGGACGATCCGTGCTGGAAGGTCGTCGTGGAAGAGGCCGATGTCCCGTGCGCGGCTCTCGCACTTGAGGACCTGAAGCAGATGTTCACCAACCTCGTGAGCCTGAGTCAGGATTATTCCGACCGCGTATTCCCCGAGATAGACCTCACTGTCGTGAACAGCCATTTCTCTGATTCGCCGCTCCATCTCGGAGCAAAGGTCGTGAAGTCACATGAGGAAGTGTCCCCGGAGGACTTCGATCTTGTGATCGACTATACCTCTTCGACCTGCCCGAGCGAGGAGTACGTCTTCTCTAAATACAATGCCAAGCAGGACAAGTGCTACTTCGCGGTGTTCGCTGCAGACGAGATACGATCACAGAGATACATCTATACCACTGATCTCATCACTTACCGGTCACTCACGTCTACCGACGAGACAGGCCAGTATGCTGAGAATCTTACCAATGCCGGGTACCTGGAGTATTTCCTCCAGACGCTGTTCCGCAAGGAGCAGTTCCGCATGGGACAGCTTCCGATCCTGAACCGTGCGCTCAGGAACAGGAGCGTCATAGGCTTGCTGCCGACCGGCGGTGGTAAGTCTCTTACCTACCAGTTGGCTGCTATGCTGCAGCCTGGCGTTGCCATCGTCATAGACCCATTGCGGTCCCTCATGCAGGACCAGTATGACGGTCTCATCGCCAACGGAATCGACTGCTGCACCTTCATCAACTCGTCGGTGGACCGCTACGAGCGTTCCAACAGGGAGTACATGATAGAGCAGTCCCAGTGCCTGTTCGCGTTCATGTCACCTGAGCGGCTCTGCATCTATTCGTTCAGGAAGAGACTGCAGAATATGCATGAATCCAATGTGTATTTCTCATACGGAGTCATCGACGAGGTCCACTGCGTGTCCGAATGGGGGCAGGATTTCCGGTTCACATACCTTCACCTTGGAAGAAACCTGTACAATTATGTGAGGTCGAAGACAGGAGTCGTTACACTCTTCGGACTTACTGCGACAGCATCGTTCGATGTGCTTGCCGATGTGGAGCGCGAGCTCTCCGGCAACGGGGCATACGATCTCGACTCTGAGGTTCTGGTGCGATGCGAGGATACCAACAGGCTTGAGCTTCAGTATCGGATTATTCCTGTTCCTGTTGAGTTCTCAAGTGCGGAATCCTACTATGATAAGGGAGGTACGATCGATGAGAGTCTTCCAAAGCCATTCAACATAACGAGCTTCAGAAACTCCGCTTTTACGAAGAGCGACGCTCTCTCCAAGGTCATAGACGAGATTCCGTCTATGGAAAGGGAGCTCATGGAGACATCTTCCATCAATCATATAGTGAAGAAGTTCTACGAGCGGCAGAACAGACCCATAGAACCGGGGGCGGGGAAGGGCCTCAAGACAGAGATGCCGGATGGCTTCTGTGCCAAGAAGGATATATACGAACAGGCAGGCATCGTGTTCTGCCCTCACAAGGGTAAGACCGAGGTCAGCGTTGATGTGAGCGCTGAGAAGCTACATACTACCATTCCGGATGTCGGCATCTTCTATTCGAGCGACAGCGAAGATGCGGAGACCGAGAACATTCCTATGAAGAACATGATTGCATTCCGAGACAACAAGCAGTCCATCATGGTTGCGACAAAGGCTTTCGGAATGGGTATCGACAAGCCGAACGTGCGGTTCACGGTCAACATGAACTATTCCAACTCCCTGGAGGCATACGTCCAGGAGGCGGGACGTGCGGGACGTGACAGGGCTATGGCCCTGTCGATCATTCTTGTCTCGGACTATGACCTCGTCCGTATAAACAACTCATGCTGCAAGGTTCCATATGAACTGAGAGCGATAAAGGGGCAGTGGTTCAAGGCGGAGGATCTCCAAGAGATTCTTGACCACTACGGTATCAGTCTCAACTGGGAGCTGGACTGTACCCGGTGCAATCCCAGCATTGACCTTGTCAAGCTTGAGTGCGAGAAGAATAAGGATGCCTTCAGGAATTATTCATTTTCAGCAGAAAGGTGTTCCTCGGCATGTCCCAAGTCAGGCAACTGTGATTTGGAGAAACTGAAAAAACTCTTTCCCGGCTGGGGTACTTACAATGACCTAATGGATGAGGCGAATCAGCTTGGCGTCAGACTTGTCGGACGGAACATAATCTACCAGAGTCCGGATTACCAGAACATGATGTATTTCTACTCGAAGGGATACCCTGGCACTATCGAGGAGAAGCGCGTCATGCATGAGTTGATGTCCAATATCGTAGTCTCGTCTTTTGTCGGTGACAACGTCGAGATCAACACCCAGGAGCTGGCCACCAAGAAGGGATTCCTTGACATGGTTCTCTCCAAGAATGTTGGGGAGGAAGTCGTGAGCATCATAAGCTATGAGAACCTTGACGATGCTGCCTTCTCCAAGGCAATCTACAGGATGTGCTGCGTAGGCTTCATAGATGACTTCACGAGGGATTATGCGAAGAAGACATACAGGATCGTCTGCGTCCGCAAGCCTGAAGGCGGGTACTATGAGTGTCTTAAGTCCTTCCTGATGAGATACTATCCTGAGGCCAAGGCTGCTGCTGAAGTGGAGAAGGCAAAGGAGATGAAAGGGCAGAATGAGGTCCAGAGGTGCCTTGCATATCTCACCGAGTTCATCTATGAGAAACTGGCGGTCAAGAAGAAGAGGGCCATCGACGATATCAGGAACTTCTGCAACATCGGGCTCAACAGGTCCAAGGACTGGAAGCAGGTCAACGAAGAACTGAAGGACTATATATACTACTACTTCAACTCGAAGTTCGCCAAGGAGGATTATGTGGCCGACAATGATGAGCCATATTCACTCACGGTGGATACGGACTACGGCAAGGAGGCGCCTCTTGAGATGGTCGCCAAGTACATCAGGGTTGTCGAGGATGATATTTGCGGATCTTCCGGGAACCCTATCGACAATATAAAGCACCTTCAGGGTGCCGTGCGACTGATACTGCGGTCTCTCACCAGGGAGAATCCGGTGATCGAGTTGCTCAATGTGTTCTGTATCCTCTTCCTCAAGGAATACAGGATCAACGGTTCGATTCGCCAGACTCTGGAGGAGAGCTATGCAAATGCGTACCGGACCCTTTGGGATGAGTTCGAGGAAAAGAAGGAGTTCTATGCCTTCTTCGAGAACTACAAGAAGAACATATTCAGCCATGGTGCTGACAAAAAATATATGGAACAGCTGGAGATGATTGAGGTGAATGCCGAGACCACAAGGTATCGTGACTTCATATCGAGGCTCGGTTGGGACAAATAGCAGAAAATAAGAAGAACACTATATGGACAGGGAACAATTATTTCAGAATCTGAACGAACTTGAGAAGCAGCTCAAGGGCATCAAGTCAGCGACTGAGCATGTGAACCAGGTTGTTGCTGCTGACCGCGAGCTGGTAAAGGCAGTCAACGATTTCACAAAGGAGGCCGGCAGGCTCATCGAATCAACAAAAGGCTCCTTTGAGGCGGAGATAACGGTGATGCAGAAGGCTGCTTCAGATACACTGAACAAGAGTGCTGCGGATTTCTCTGCAAAGATTAAGTCTATCACATCGGAGCTCACCACGAATGTCGGTGCTCTCAAGAATACGGTCGATGACTCCATCAAGCCGATGGTGGGGGAGACTGTGGACGTTATCGAGCATACGCTCAAGCCTTTCGTGAAGGATGAGATGCCGAAGACGTTCAGCAGTTTCATGGACAAATACAAGTCGATGTTCGACAAGGCCGCCAGTGATGTGTCAGCTGCTTCAGAGTTCTTTGCCGAGCAGGCTGGAGCAGGAGTTGAACAGCTGAAGCAGACTGCACTTGCCATACATGAGCCTCAGGAGCAGATCAAGTCGCTCCTCGGACAGGTCAGGAATTCTATCGATGCATCAAGCGAACTCATCCGACAGGACGTGGAAGTGTCCAGGAAAGCGGGAGAGGACACTATCAGCGCCGCAAAGAAGATAGATGAGATTTCGGAGACTATCAGTTCGTCCATAGCTGACGTACAGAAATCCATCGTGGCAAACGCTCAGGCAGTTACAGAGTACACGAAGGATTCTGATGCCAAGATCCGCAAGGAACTTTCTGATTTCCTTGTCCCGCTCCAGCAGGTTCCTGAGCAACTCGCCTCGCTGCAGAGTGCCGTGGAATCGTCATTTCTATCTGTCAACGCGACACTCTCGACCTTGGTGGCCAAGGTTGATACCATAGCCAAGAATACCAAGCAGATTGCATCGATTGATTCCAAACTTTCAGAAATCGGCAAGGACGTAAATGAACAGAGAACTATGGTTGAGAAGATGCGGAGCGAGAACAAAGCCATCAAGACTCTGCTTACCATATCCCTCATTGTCAATTGTTGTGCGGTACTGGGAGTTCTCTTCCTAATAGCCACAAAGTAGAGGTTGCTGTATATGTCTACACATACGTCAAGTGAATACTATGACCGGCTGACTGAGATCTATCTTGACCACGTCAATGACGAGAATGCCAAAGCTACCAGGTTCAGGACCGTCCTCGAGGACTTTTTCCACGATTATTTGTTTCCTGACGAGCCAAGTACCAAGACACTTGCACAATTGCAGGCGCTCTGGTATCAGGATGGCGGGAACTATCAGCTTAACAGATTGATCAGTGAGGTTAGGGTGGACCTGAACCATATCACTCATGAGAATAAGAGCATCCGCGGAAACAGGGGTTACCTGATGTACCTTTTCAGGGCCTGTATCACTATTCTCATTCATCTCTCGGGCGAGGACCCAACAGAACGTACAAGGGTCGCTTGTGGGGAAGTGGTGCGGGACTATCTCAACGACCTCAATGAACAGCAGCGCGACATCGTCACGGACAATGCTAGGATTGTATATGTGAATGCCGGTCCGGGAACAGGCAAGACCCATCTTCTTGTCTACAAGATTGTCGACATCCTCTCCACGATGAAGAGAGAGGCCAAGATCGTTGCGTTGTCCTATACGAGAACCTCTGCGCAGAGTCTTTCGGATAAGCTTAGTTCCACCCTTGCGAAACTCAATATGCTGCAGGAATCTCTCCCGTATAGCGGAACAATACACTCATATTGTCTGAATAGCCTGCGCTCATATAAGTCCCGGAATGGTGGTAAGTTCGATTATATCATTGCTGATGAGACCGAGATTGAGGAGATTGTCGATGATATCTTCTACAGCCTTGACGGTGAAGTGGAGAAGGAAGCGATTGCCAAGGCAATCAGAAAGCCGGATGATTCCATGGATCAGAGGATTCTTGACGCCATCGCTGAAAGAAAGGATCTCTACAAGCGTATTTCCGTAGGGGAGATTCTCAGCGTTTACCTCAATGAGATTACGAACAATGAAGACTTCGTTGAGTGGAGCCGCAAGAACATGAACGTGATACTTGTTGATGAGGCTCAGGACCTTACTATAGAGAACTATCAGATATTCGATATTCTGCTTGAGAAGATTCCGGAGCTTAAGTTGTTCCTCGTCGGTGATCCGCGCCAGAACATATTCGGGTTCTTAGGTGGTTCCTTTGACAACCTTGATCAGTTCCTTAAGAAATATGAGGGTCAGATATCCCAAAAGGCCTTAAGCTATTCATACCGTTGCCCCCAGAAGATACTTGACTTCACCAACGGGATGACTTTTTCTGACTGTGACAACATCCAGCTGACATCGAAATCTAAAGAGAAAGGGAGTGTCACAGTCAATGATTATGACAACGAGTACGATGAAGCAAAGGCAACAGTTGACTTCATCAAGCAAAGAGGAAGTTATAATAGCATTGCCATTCTTTCACCAAGGATTAAGACCCTTGGGCCGATAGTGGACGAGCTGAATTCCCAAGGAATCAGGTTTGTTGTACAGGGAGGCAGCAACAGTCTGAAGCCGTATATACAAGCCTTCGCTTGCATGAACCGTCTAATTGAGACAAAGCTTAAAGCTTTGGGTACTGCAAATAAGCTCTGTGCGCGTCTTGAGATTCCAAAGTGTAAGACCATGCCGGAGTTCCTCAATACCGAGGTCGGCAAGGAGATCAAGAAACTTGGGACAAGGTATGAGGAAGGCAACATTAAGTACATTGATCTGCAGCGTAGTTTCGTAAAGATATGCAGGCAGTATTTCAATTCTGCTGCAAAGGATGTGATGGATTCTGACTTTCAGAGACTGTATACCATGGTTATAGTAAAGTCTGACTCTCCAAAAGGATTCTCATATTATTTCAAGCATTATCAGAAGCAGTTTATCTCATTGGATGCCGATTTTAAGAGCACGGGGACAACAGAGGATGCTGTTACCCTCTCAACAATACATTCTGCAAAGGGGTTGGAGTGGGATTGTGTCATCATGCCATGCATGTGCGACCACCTCTTTCCTGACCCGAAGCGACAGGAAGATGTCGATCCTGATGAGAGGCTTGATGGAATCAACACCGACAAGAAGCTTCTGTTCGTTGCTGTTACCAGATCAAAGAAGGATCTCATCATTTCATATCCCTGCATGATCAGGGATTCAAAGATGCAGGCCCGTCCGTCGCGACTTCTGGGCAGATTGATGCTTCTCTAATTACAATCGCGAACTTACACTTCGTCCGGTCATGATATTTTTGCATCTTTGAACGATGCAAAAATATCATGACCGGACAAATTGATTCATTGGGGATTTGTGCCCCTGTTGTAATCCCAGAGGAGGAACTGGCTGTGTATCCTGTCCCTGTTGGCAAGTTCGACGGAAATAATTCCCTTCTGGGACGAGCGGCGAAAGTGGCACTCGAAAGAGGACTGGACGAGGCGGAGGAGTTTTTCCTCCGGGAGTTCGATACCATCTGTGACGACTCATCGCTCTTCATAGACAGCTGGGACATGGGCATTACCGAGCGTGCTCATGACAGTGTGCTTCATCTAGCGGGTCTTGTTTACTCAGGTAACGTGATTGAGGTGGAGGAGATGATAGAGGAGAACGTAGCAAAGGACTTCAATCACTACTATCTGATAGCTCGGTACTATGAGAGGCAGGGTTGTCTTCCGGCTCTCGAGCGAACCATGCATAAACTGCAGTGCATCAAGGAGACCGCCCTTGACCAGGAGGACCCGCAGTTCAACAAGTACATTTTCCGCCGGGCCATCTGCGATGAGTGGTATTTCGGGAGGAATGGAATTCCAGCAATGAGGGACTTGTTCCTGTCAAACCCGGACAACTGGAACCTGCTTGAGAATCTCAGACGCATGGTTCTCGGCAAAAACACCTTCCGGTCGCAGTCTCAGTTCATCCTCGTGTCAGCATTTCTCAATCCGGATTGCCTGGAAGAACAGTTTAAGCAGCTCTGTAACCTTACGAAGATGGCGGACCCTGCCCAATGGACTGCCTTTTTGAATTTCATCAGAGAATTGTAAGGCGAACAATCAGTTCGCAATACAAAAATACATTTGCACCTGAAACAAACAGAAGTATATAATATGAAACATCTCATCTTGGCATCAATCATCGCTGTCACTGCACTTCTCTCGACAGCAAATCCTGCTTTCTCGCAAGGCAAGGACGACGATAGACCTTACAACCTTCAGAAGGCATATGAAGTCCTTCGCGAGAATCGTGACGAATCGCAGGCACTAAAGCTTCTCGGCGAGCAGCTCAAGTCAACTCCGGACAATGTGGAGTGCTGGATGCTCATGTGCCGTGTTTACCGCAACCGTAAAGAGTACGGGCATGCCATGACCAGCATCAATGAGGCCATCAGGGTGAACAAGCCGAAGAAATCTGGATTTGTCAATTCGACACTTTACTGGTGGAAGGCCAGTATCTACGACGACATGGAAAACAACGAGCAGGAGGTTATATGGCTCAACAAGGCGCTTGACGCCGCACGAAAGGACGACAAGGACAACGTCCAGGGCATCGCCTTCGATCTTGGTCAGGCGTATTATGATATGAAGATGTACGAAGAGTCGGACGCCGTGTACCGCCGGATGGTCAAGGAGGATGAGACAGACCAGCCTGCAATGACGGGACTCGCTCGTAATATGATAGAGAGGAAAGACTACGCAGGCGCTGTCAAGATGCTTGACGCAAGCCAGAAGTATGGCGACGACTATTCAGGGACCTACAAGTTCCGCAGCGAGGCATACGACAAGATGGGGGAGACCGACAAGGCCATAGATGATGCTCTTCTCTGGTTTGAGAAGGACGAGAACGCTTACAGTTCTGCGATAATCAAGCTGATGATGAAGCATCGCACCTACGCCATAGCAAAGGCGAAGAACAAGATGAAGACGAGTGACAAGAAGGATGTTTGGAGGGTGCTGCTTCTTGGTTTATATGAGGAGGCGGGTGAGTATGAGGACGCAATAAAGGAGTACGATGCCCTTGAGCAGGACTACGGCAAGGATGAGTTCATCTACGCTCACCGCGCGGACTGCTACGATGAGCTTGGACTGACGGATCTGGCCCTCTGTGAGATTGACAAGGCCATCGAAATTGAAGATGACTATGGCAATGTCTGTACGAAGGGAGGCATTCTCCGTACGGCAGGCCGCTATGAGGAGGCTATTGTCGAATTCGACAAGGCCATAGAGATTGACCCTTCATATGCGTTCGCATACTATGCCAAGGGCTGGTGCTATGAGCTCTCAGGAGATGATGAGAAGGCCATGGAATGCTATGGGCAGGGCATCGACCTGGACAAGGGCTACGCTTATATCTATCTCATGCGCGGGCAGATTCACCTGAAGAAAGGGGAGACTGCGGAGGCTGCCGAGGACTTCGAGACAGTTCTGCAGATGGATACTACAGTTGTCGATGGAAGCTGCCGCCAGTACGCTCTCCATTTCCTCGGGCGAGACGACGAGGCTGACGAGTGGATGCAGAAGCTCATTGACGACGAGCCCTATAAAGCGGGGCATTACTATGACAAGGCGTGCCTCTATTCACGCATGGGACGCACCGACGAGGCCGTGGAGGCATTGGGGACGGCTCTTGAGATGGGGTACTGCAAGTTCCCTCACATTGAGCACGACGATGACATGGACCCCATCCGTGAACGAGACGACTTCAAGGCTCTGATGGATAAATACAAGGCTAAGCTCGCTGCTAGGATAGAGAATATGGGAATTGATATGGCTGAGGTGAATGAGGAGATGATCACCGAGGTCCCTATCTCCCGACGTTCAGGCGGTACTTTCCAAGTGGACTGCAGCGTGAACGGTCTTGCACTCAATATGATCTTCGACACCGGAGCGAGTGACGTGACCATCAGCAAGGTCGAGGCGGACTTCATGCTCAAGAACAGTTACCTCTCCAAGGACGACATCAAGGGGAAGCAGTATTATCAGATTGCCGACGGAGGCATCTCTGAGGGAACTGAGATAACGCTCAAGGAGGTCAGGATTGGAGACGTGGTCCTGCACAATGTGAACGCCTCTGTCGTGAAGAGCCAGAAGGCACCTCTGCTCCTTGGCGAAAGTGTCCTTCAGAGGTTCGGAACATTCACGGTGGATAACATCAATTCAAAACTGATAATCAAACAGTAATTGCAAGAAGATGATTGCCATGTGGATTGTAGGTGTTATGCTGGCGATATTTGCAGCCGGCATGATCATCCAGCAGAAATAACAGATGCCATGCGGCACGACACCAAGCCACAACCGCCAGTTCTTCTGGTAGCACCCATGGATGCGAAGCGTAAACGGAAATTCTCACTGTAATGTTCTGATTGAAAATCAGCAGGTTAATATCATTGCGATAAATACTATTTTTACCGCAATGATATTGTTTTAGTTACTCTCCCCCCCACCCGACTAAATTCAGTTATACAACTTATCTTATGTTAAGTTGTGCATTGAAGGAAGTCCCCCTTTTCGCTGTGCAATTGAATTGGTGGCATCGAAAATTAAATTTTCATTGTTGCTTTATGTTACGCAAGGATTATCTTTGCAACCGATTCTTAATTTTTCTGTAAATGGCAAGTGTACTGCTCAAAGACACGACTACGATGGAGCGTATCGATATAGTGAAAGATGCTCTGGACGGTGGATACGACGAGTTCTACGACGACTATGTCTCCGGCACGAAGGAGCTTGCTGAACTGAACCACGAGTTCAGCGAGAAATTTGCCGGGACTGTTTTATAGCCTTTGTCGTGCAAACTGAACCATACATTTTGTCGAACAGGTATGCCTGCTGTCCGCTATCTCCTGAAAGTTTCAACGAAGCAAGGATAAGGCATATACTCCTCACTCGATTGATTGCTCGCACGGTGTCATCTGTCCAGTCATAGGGTGTGGGGTACCGTTTATCCGCGTCACGGCTTTGTCAGAGCCTCCTTTCAGGATGAACTCAAGCTCCACACTTATTTTGCTGTATAGTATTGTTTCTAGCAGGTGGCTACAGATTTACCGATTCGGTTTACACTGTCGTTACTTGTTGGAGTTTTCCTCTATGAAATTAAGGGCAAGAATACCTACTGTTATTGTAACTTCCAACGGACACGCCAGATTCCGTCTTTGAAATCATGGCTCAGAATCTTGAACTCTCCTATCTCGGAAGTGTCCTGCACATGCGCACCTATGCAGGCGCAGGCATCATAGTCGCCGATACGGACGATACGCAATGTCTCGGATGCGTCTTTCGGGAGCTTACTCAGATCGACTATCCTTGCAGCGTCTTCCCGATCCATGAACTCAATGGTCACGGGCAATGCCGCAGCTATGACTTCATTGACCTTTCTTTCGATTTCAGAGACCTGCTCATCGGTCGGGCACGACTCAAGGATGTAGTCACATTTCGATTTCTTGCGCTCGATATGTGCGTTACGTGAACGCGGACAGCCGAACATCTTTACCATGGTGGCATTCAGGATGTGCTCTGCAGAATGAGCTGGCTCATATTCCGCCTTGTTATGGGCGTTGAGTATTGGTTCTTCCATAAACTGTGGCTTTGTATATCATACTATAATCCTAACTGTGAAAGGCAGTGACCGATTATATCGGGCTTGATTATCAGCGGAAACAGCAATCCGTATAATGCTCCCCAGAAATGAGCTGTATGCCCGATATTATCCGTGTTCCTTTTCGCCATATACCAGCAGTATAGCAGATATAATGGCGCAAAAATATACCCAGGAATAGGTATCGGTATAAAGTATATGTAGACGCCCATCTTCGGAGCGAAGAGAATCGAGGCAAAGAGAACTGCCGAAACGGCGCCCGAGGCGCCAAGGGCGTTGTAGTTCAAGTCGTCGCGAAACTTGGCGAGATCTCCTACAGAAGACACGGCCAGGGAGGATACGTACAGAAAGACGTACAGGACTGCGCCCATGACATCCCCGAAGACGGCACCGAAGTACTGCTCAACGACCCTGCCGAAGAAATACAGAGTGAGCATGTTGAAGAAGAGATGCCCCCATCCTGCGTGTATTGTTCCCGAAGTGAACATACGATACAATTCTTTCTTGTGACATACCTGATAAGCATTGAAAACCAGATTATTCCCATTCAAAGTTCCGTTGAAGCATAGGACGCTGACTATACAGGTGATAGCTATGATGACTATAGTAACCATGTCATTAAAGTATTCTGTATTCCTTTGCTATTCCATGGAAGACACGCAGCCCTCCTGTAGATTACAGTTTGAAAAAGAAGTATAGCGCCGCCCATTGTAAGGGGATGCCCTTCGCGTGTCCTATTGTCCTGTACGACGAATCTAGAACTGAGCCGTCTTCCTTGACATGCCCGATTGTCCTGTACGATGAGTCCAGGACAGTCCCGTCCTTCCTGATGTGACCTGCTGTCCTGTAGCCGGAATCCTGAACCGTGCCATTAGATTTCAAGCGCCCTATAGTCTTGTAGTTCCTGTCCTGTATCGTTCCGTCGCTTCTTATGTGGCCTATGGTGGCATAGCCGGAGTCCTGGATTGTCCCGTCGGAGCTGATGTACCCGACCGTTCTGTAGCCGCTGTCGGTTATCGTCTGTGCCTGACTCAGAGATGCCGAAAGCATGGCAAGTATTGCAGCAACCAATAATCGTTTCATATTCAAGAAAGTCTAAACTCTAATTGTTCCATATGTCAAGGATGATCTTCTGTACCCACGCCGGCGGCAGGGTTATATCTTTAAGGAAATCGCTCTCGGGAACAGTACGCAAGTGCTCGTGTATTATGCGCGTCTTCTCGGCATCAATCATATCCTCGCCAAGTGTTCGTATGGCCGACGAGACAAGCTGCATCGTTTCGTTGCAGTAGTCGAACATCCTCACCTCTGACGTGTGGTTGAAATAGATTTTCCTTCCCTTGGACAGACAGATGTGACGCGGTGCGCCATCAGTAAGGTACTTCAGGTCTGATACCCTGATGCCTGTGAGGCCAAGCTTGTAGGCCGCCTGGTCTCCATATGGAATGACGCGGAACCTGTCCTTTGCAGCAAGCGCGTATGCGATGGTTTCCGCTTCAGGTATGACGGCTTTCAAGGAGTACTCCCCTTCTATCTTCGGATAGCAGTATATGCCTCTGGCAAGGCGCAGGATCATTCCCTCTTCCGCGAGCCGGCTCAATCCGAAACGCACTCCCCACTGGCTCGGCACCGTGGCGAAATCATCTATAAAGAAGATTCTGCCGCGGTCCCAAGACCGGATGGTCTCCCGGAGAATGTCTATCGTGTTTTTCTGTTCCATCTATATCGCCAACAAATATATTATATTTTTGTTGGTTTAACAACAAAAAACAAAATTAATTTAATACACATTCGCGCGAAAATAATAACTTTACACAATGCCGCAACTCAAATCCATACAGAGTCCAGAGGACATGATCTCGTTTATCCGAACAGTTGGAATGATACCCTTCTCCAGGTGCGCCGTGCCGGGATGGTCAATACAGGAACTGACGAATCCGGATTTCTGGTTCACGACATCGGACCAGTTGGGACCTTGGGACTGGAAGGTTGATGCCGTCAGGGATGGAATTATCTACGGAAAGTTCCTCTCAAGGAAGTCCGCCTTCGCAACCGGAGAGATGTACAGACACCTGATGAACTGGAGACGGTCGCTCCCCTACTACCGTATGGCGAAGGGTGAACGCTTCAAGGCAACGACCATCGGCGAGAGACTTCATAAGTATCTCGCCCCTTCCCTGCTCTCAGCGATACGCGAGCATGAGACGCTCGACTCAAGCGAGCTTCGAGCGATTCTGGAAAGCGAGGTTCCGCTTCAGATCAGGAAGAAGGTCGGAGGACACATGGGCAGATATCTCGTCCCGAAGGTATCCAAGCAGGCGGTCGACTTCATAATACAGTTCCTCGACATGGGGACATGGACCGTGGTCGGAGACATAGAGAGGGTCTACCGCGGACCGAACTGCGAGTACAAGGGGTGGCAGCGCAACAGCGTCACCACTCCGGATATTCTATTCAGCGTTCTGGAACAACCCTCTGAGAATCCGTTCTGGGCGAAGCCCCTTGACGACGGTACGGAAAAAGCGACTCCTGCGAACTGTACTCCAGAGGAGTCGATGGCACATATCATTGAGAGTGTTCGGAAATTCTTCCCGGACGCTCCGAAGGCACTTGAGAAACTCATCAGAGGATTTTAATCGCAGTGATGTTCCTTCCGCAGGCGACCCCCTTCTTTTCTTGCAGAGTATAGGATGTCGGTGCGCTCATAGGTGCAGAGGCCCGACACCTGAATGTTATCTGCCCTCACTCCACATTCTAGGAGGGTCAGACGACAGGCTTCCGGAAGGTCAATGTGATGGCCTCCGGATATATCACCTTGGACTTTCCATATCTTAAAGTACATATAAAAAGTGTTTGAAAGAAGAATGAGGAAAGTTTACTGGTTATCAGTTACTTTCCTCATTTTGGTTAAAAGTGGCGAGGACAGACGAAGACGGGAATACGACAAGATGAGACAGAGGAACGTTACCTATCCGTAACCTATACCCCAAATGGGGAATGTTGAGGTTCGGAAGAATAAGCAAGGTTACGAATTAAATTTGAACGCTCTGATTTATAGTGAGTTACTAATGAGCAACGTAAGATTTTTGGCTACGAACCAAATTTGCCGTGTTCTGCCGTGAAATGCGTAGCAAGAAAAGACTCTTCATGTATTAATTTTGAACGCAAAAAAAAGAATGACGTTATGAAGAGTACATTTTCAATTATCTTCTACCTCAAAAGACAGGTAATAAAGAAAGATGGTACTGTTCCAGTTATGGGACGTATCACAGTGGACGGAACACAGGCGCAGTTCAGTTGCAAGACAACTGCCAATCCAGATTTGTGGGATACCAAGCTCGACATCAGCAATCCCAAAGAACCGAAGATTCTATGTGTCGGCAACAATCCCGACCGTCAGAATATTTATGGTGCAGCACTCGGCTTGTACAACAGCCGCATCGTGAAACTCATCAACAAGAAGGGACAACTCAAATCATCAGTTATCATTGAAGAGTTGCCGACCATCTATTTCAAAGGCTTGGATAACCTGATTGCCACGGCACGAAGCAACAAAGTTGCCGTCTGCTTGGGCTTTCAGGACTTTTCGCAGTTGGTCCGTGATTATGGAGATAAGGAGGCAAAGGTGGTGCGCCCATAAGGGTGTGTAATAATTACTTCTATAGCAAGAAGTTAGGCAAGTGTTCTTTGAAATGACCTATCACCGCTGACTTATCTGAAAGAGAAATCGGACAGGGAGTATAGCATGTCAGCAAAGCCATAAGTCAGCAAAGTTACCAAGCTGCAACTGAATGGTGGGTGAAAAGACAGATATGAGGATAAAGTCCATACTGATTGAATGATAGTCCAAGTGGTTAGAGCCTTAAACTGTGACGTCAAGGTAACTATAATCGTCATACTGCGACTCCCATTTCCATACTGCTTTGGGAAATGTGGCAAGAACTGGTCGCAGCACAACGTTATCAACGTAAAGGGCGGAAGTCATATCCGACAATCTGTCAAGCTATGTTATTATACACTTAAATGGGGATTACCTAAATCGGAAAGCTCTGTGAGCTATGAGGTGTAGCCTCTGAATATCCGACAAGGTAACGGAGCCGTCGTAGTAGTTTGAGCAAGGGAAAACCTTGTACATGGCGAAGGACGGCAGTTGATTCTTTTAATACAATTAACGGAAAATGTGAAGAGACATTATGAGAAATCCAGAAAAAGTATTAAACAGTCTGACAAAACACAGCAATCAGACAGACTATAAGTTTGAAAGATTGTATCGGGTTTTGTTTAATGAGAAAATGTATTACCGTGCGTATCAGAAACTGTCAAAAAAGCAAGGTAATAACACCAATGGTTCAGACGGAAAGAATATTGACGGTATGAACATTGTAGAAATTAAACAGTTGATACAAAAGCTCAGAGATGAGAGTTATCAACCTGCACCTGCAAGAAGAACGTATATTCCGAAGAAAAATGGGAAAATGCGTCCTCTTGGCATACCTGCATTTAAAGATAAGTTAGTGCAAGAAGTTATGAGAATGGTACTTGAAGCTGTTTACGAAGATAGTTTCAGTTATATGTCTCATGGTTTTAGACCTGCCAAAAGCTGTCATACTGCACTGAAATATCTTCAGGATAATTTCATCGGTGCAAAATGGTTTATAGAGGGAGACATCAAAGGTTTCTTCGACAATATAAACCATGATGTGCTAATTGAAATACTCCGAGAGCGTATCAAGGACGAGCGCTTTATTCGATTAGTCAGAAAGTTTCTGAATGCAGGGTATATCGAAAACTGGGTGTTCCACCGCAATTACAGCGGTACTCCACAAGGGGGGATTATAAGCCCACTGTTGGCAAACATATATTTGGATAAACTCGACAAATATATGATGGAGTACATCGGTAAGTTCGACAAAGGAAAGAAAAGGCGCAGAAATCCCGAACATCGTAAGCTTGAAGGTCGAAAGAGAACTGTTATCAAAAAACTCGCAAGAGAAACAGACATGGGAAATATCCTCATGCTGCAAAAGGAGATTAAAGAAATTGAAAAGAAACGTGTGCTAATACCAGCAGCCGACGGAATGGACAGCAACTACAAGCGTCTTAAATATGTACGCTATGCTGATGATTTTCTAATTGGTGTTATAGGTTCTAAAGAGGACTGCTTACGTATAAAAGCAGACATCAAGGCTTTTCTTGAAAACAAGTTAAAGCTTGAATTGTCCGATGAAAAGACACTTATAACTCACGGAAACCAATCCGCCAAATTCTTGGGCTTCGATGTCTATATTCGCAAGACCAATGGAGCTAAAAGAGACAAGAATGGAGTATTGAAAAGATACTTCGGCAACAAAGTTGTACTAAAGGTAACGACAGAAACCATTCGGAAGAAACTCCTTGCCCTGGATGCTGTTAAAATTAATACGATAGACGGCAAAGAGATATGGAAAGGTATTCCAAGAGGGTATTTGTCAGTCAATGACGACCTTGAAATTTTGGATAAGTACAATTCTGAAATACGTGGCTTCTACAATTACTACTCTATTGCAAATAACAGCAATGTCGTAAATTCGTTTTATACTATCATGAAACAAAGCATGATAAAGACTTTCGGACAAAAATACCGTATAAAAGGTAGTGAGCTCAGAAAAAAGCTACGTATCGGAAAGGAAATAGGCGTGCGTTTCAAAGACAGTAAGGGACGAGAGAAAACAAGACTCTTCTACCACGATGGCTTTAAACGAAAAATAGATGGCTGCAATATTGTTGATATTGATGAAATGCCCAAAACAAAATACACTTTTGTGCGCACAAGTCTTATGGACAGATTAAGTGCGTGTGTCTGTGAATACTGTGGGGCAACAAGCAACCTCGAAATGCATCATGTTCGCAAGCTCAAAGACTTGAAAGAAAAAGATGCTTGGGCACGATTTATGATTGCCCGTAAAAGGAAAACAATAGCTGTGTGCCATAATTGCCATAAACTTATACACAATGGCAAATTATAGACTGAATGAATCAATGGAAAGCCGGATACATCGAGAGGTGTACGTCCGGTTTGGGGGCGAGCTTTCGAAATCCCGTCATAGCAATATGAAAATGGGCGTTGGGAGCTTAGCCTACGTTATCAATACCGTTGGTAATATCTTCAGCGGACAGGTTGTTGGCGAGACCGCCAAGACTTTATCCGAGCGTTTCGGCAAGGTGCTCCAAAAGCGCCAGTCTATTTCCATCAACCGCCAGGATGTCTCTACATCCATCAATACCCAGATGGACAGTCTCATTCCGCCGAGCAAGATTAGCGGACTCACCCAAGGAATGTTTGTCGGCTCTGTTTCCGACAACTTCACCGAACGCATAGAGCAGAAAATCTTCCATGCCGAGATAGTAGTTGATACTGAAAAGGTGAAACGGAAGGAAAGTCGTTATCAGAAACTCCCCATCATCAACGATTTCTTGGATGCGGATGGCAACGACTGCATGAAGCAGACCATACAGGACAACTACAAACAAATCAAGGAAGATGTCAAGCAGATAGTCAAGGATGAGCTGGGGCGTATCGCCAACTACGAGAACTTGAAGTACTTGATACAGAAAGCATAAATGCGCTTTTCATAGTTGAATATAAATAGGTTTGTCCTATTGCTTTTTTCCGCGAGTGCCAAGAATAA
>ERZ808266.180-NODE-180-length-25594-cov-5.085712_pt1 | contig 25594 bp, 21 predicted proteins | sample MGYA00521278_ERZ808266 | MGnify/ENA primary metagenome ERZ808266 (study PRJEB31516, sample SAMN03275591) | gut metagenome | biome: mammalia-associated habitat; material: feces | host: Papio cynocephalus | place: Kenya | collected 2012-08-02 ... | reverse complement strand
TTCAATTCTTCAACAAAGTTTTTTGCCATCGAATGAGTTTCTTTTATATATTATATAATAATGTATTATATATGGGACCCGAAACGCTATCGGAACTTACGGCACGGGGTCGTAACCCGAACCGCCCCACGGATTGCATCTTAATATTCGCCAGATAGCCAGAGCCAAGCCCTTAAAAGGTCCATGCTTCAAGATAGCCTGACGAGCGTACTCTGAGCATGTAGGCTGAAATCGGCAAGATGGAGGCGTATAAGGAGTGATGCACTTCTGATAGAACAGGATGGGGAGCACCAACATCCAAGTCAGCACCTTCTCTATGCAATGCCAAACGATACGAAGCCATTTCATAGTTTTTCCACCAACCGTTGCAAGTTTTTATGCATCTTGGCATCTATCTCTGCCGAATCATGCAACTTGTCATCTTGCCAAATCACGGCAAGCAACAGTTGTTTGTCGGGCATCAGATTCATTCGCTCCAATAGAGCCAGCTTTTGCTTGCGATAAGCTTCGCGTATCTGTCGCTTCACCCGATTACGTTTCACCGCTCTCTTAAAGAAACGCTTCGATACGCTTATCAACACTTCTACAGGTGCATCCTGCTCATTGTTTCTGTCAACAACTAGATACACCATCTTCAAAGGCCAAGCCGTCAAAGCACGACTTTTGCCGCTAAAGAGCTTGTCTATGAGCATTCGCTTACACAGATGCTCTTTCTTTCCGAAAGTGTAGTCTATCTCTGTCAACATCATTTTGTTCTTTATTTATTATTTCGCTTCAGATATTCCTTCAGTGCTCCAGTCATAGAAGGGAACTCCTTGGTAGGAGCCTCCAAGTCGAGTCGAAGTCCTTCGTCCTGAATGGTCTTCACGGTAGCAGGACCGAATGCACCGAGCGCAATGTCACCCTGCTTGAAGTCAGGGAAGTTTTTCTTCAACGCCTTTACACCTGTAGGGCTAAAGAAAATCATCATATCGTAATCGAAATTCTTCACCTCTTCTTCTGTGAAGTCATTGCTTACCGTGCGATACATCACGCACTCAGTATGCTTCAGCTTCTTTTCGTCGAGAAGATTCTTAATGTCATCATTATGAACGCTGCTTAATGGAACAAGATATTTCTCGGTCTTGTGACGAGTCATCTGTGCCATCAGTCCATCAATCTTACCAGTATCGCCGAAGAACACCTTGCGCTTGCGGTACTGCACATATTTCTGGATGTAGAGTGCGATTGTCTCAATCACACAGAAATACTTCATGTCCTCAGGGATGGTAATACGCATTTCCTTTGCCAACTTGAAGTAATTATCTACTGCATGGCGAGATGTAAAAACAACTGCAGTGTAGTCAAGCAGATTTACCTTCTGCTGACGGAATTCTTTCGCTGTAAGTCCCTCAACCTTGAAGAATGGGCGGAACACACACTCTACTCCATACTCCTTCTCGATATCATAGTAAGGAGATTTCTCGCTAGCTGGTTTTGGCTGAGAAACTAAAATCTTTTTAATCATCTTGTCTTAAAAGTTTATTTTCAAATAATGACTGATTAATACTAATCCACCCCATAGGGCAGACAACGGTACCACTTCGAGGGCACAAAAGTACAAAAATATCTGCAAAAACAAGCCATTTCTTTTAAAAAAGATAAGATAACTCTTATAAAATGACAATATTTTCACCAATATGAGCACTATTATGGTGTATATCACTGCCACATGTAGCGATAAGTCGAAGTAAGACAGTAGCATAACCACCGGGAACAACAACACACCCTCACACGACAGGAGGAAGAGGTAAGCCTTCAGCCATTGTTCATTTTTTTTCTTGTCAAAGAACACCCATCCCGATATGGAATAAAGCAATGCTTTGAGTAGGCAATACCCCATCACATATCCTGCATAAATACTAATCACAAGGTTCTGCTCGATGATAAACGTATCGCTAATGGAAGCCTTGGAATAAATGAAATACCCAATGGCAATCAGCAGACAGGTCTGCAACACAAAGAAGAACTGGAAGCGAACCTCCGAGCTGGTCTCTGTAATCACCGTAGTACCCTCACGCTGTGTGCGGAAGAAAGCCTTCGCCTGGCGTATGATGAAGTGCTTCGACTTGGCAAAAGCCACGCATGCCAACACGAAACATAACAGCAGCAACGAGGTAATAAAATTATCACCTGCCACCGCATAAGGCACAGGGTCACCCGCCACGCCGAGTCGCCCACCCCTCAATTCCGGATGGAAAAGCGAATCTCTCGAAAAGAACGACTCGCGATAGTATTGTGGCAAGCTCACATCCCGGAAGCTTTTTCCTGCCTTTTGTCCTGGCAGGTGCAAGGTATCGGGCATCCCGCTCCAGTGTATCTCGCTAGGCTTGATGTGTGCCCTGATCATCGAATCTTGCTGGGCAGGGGTTGCATTCTTAGGCAGCCAACTCAGCACCTGTTTGGGCGTGAGTTGGCTGCTATGATTTTGTCGGCTAGGCGACAGTTGTTGTTCTGCGCCATCCTCCAATTCTGTATGTATCGAATCTGCTTGCTGCACCATTCTCTTATATCCGTTTCTCTAAGGAAACGTTCTCTTTTTTATTATATCTTTTTATAGTCCGAACATCTTCTTGTTCTTAAAGCCCGAATGCTTTCTTGATGTCCTCTACCTTGTCGAGCTTCTCCCATGTGAAGAGTTCTACCTTCATGGTCTTTGCCTCGTGATAGCGGCTGGTGAAAGTTTTCTCCACCACCTCGTTCTTGCGTCCCATGTGTCCGTAAGCAGCTGTTTCGAAGAACATCGGCTGGCGCAGTTTCAACTGGCGTTCGATAGCCTTAGGACGAAGATCGAACATTTCGGCGATTTTCTTGGCAATCTCGCCATCGGTCATATTCACATGGCTTCTTCCGTATGTATTTACATAGATGCTCACAGGCTCAGCCACACCGATAGCATAACTCACCTGTACCAACATTTCGTCGGCAACACCTGCTGCCACCATATTCTTGGCGATGTAACGGGCTGCGTATGCAGCAGAGCGGTCCACCTTGCTGGAATCTTTTCCAGAGAAGGCACCACCACCATGGGCACCCTTGCCGCCGTATGTATCCACGATAATCTTACGACCTGTAAGGCCCGTGTCTCCATGAGGACCACCAATGACGAATTTACCGGTTGGATTCACGAAATACTTGATGTCATCATTGAAGAGAGCCAACACCTTGTCGCTCAAGTGAGTCTTCACTCTAGGAATCAAGATATTGAGTACATCCTCACGAATCTTTGCCAACATAGCCTCGTCGTCGTCCTCTCCGTTTGCCTTCTTGATGAAGTCGTCGTGCTGGGTAGAAACCACGATGGTGTCGATGCGCTGTGGAATATTGTCGTCTGAGTATTCGATGGTTACCTGGCTCTTGGAGTCTGGGCGAAGATAAGTCATTACTTTGCCCTCCTTGCGGATGTCTGCAAGGACTCGCATTATCAGCTGCGCCAAGTCCAAAGAAACAGGCATATAGTTGTCGGTTTCATTGGTAGCGTAACCAAACATCATACCCTGGTCGCCAGCGCCCTGGTTCTCGTCCTCCTCACGGCTCACGCCACGGTTGATGTCGTCGCTCTGTTCGTGGATGGCGGTGAGCACACCACAAGAGTCACCGTCAAACTGATACTCACTCTTTGTGTAACCTATCTTCTTGATGGTCTTGCGAGCGATGGTCTGCAAATCTACATATACATTGGAGCGAACCTCACCCATGATGACTACCTGACCTGTAGTGCAGAATGTCTCGATTGCACAATGCGCATGGTCATCATAGGCCAAGAACTGGTCGAGCAATGCGTCTGAAATCTGGTCAGACACTTTATCTGGATGTCCTTCAGATACTGATTCTGATGAAAACAAATATGCCATATTTTTCCTTATTTTCTGTTATTTATTGCTATTCCTTATTTTGCGGCTGCAAAGTTACGCATTTTTTTTCAGATTCAGCCATTTTCGATTGAAAAATAGAGCTTTTCCCCGCGAATATCCTCCCATTTATAGCTGAATCACAGATTATTCTCTTTGCGATACTTGATATTACGTGGATGATGCTCCAAAATAGCCTTTCGAAGGTCAGAAGTTTCAAGATGCGTATAGATTTCCGTGGTGCCAATGTCCTCGTGCCCCAACAACGCCTGAATCACTCTTAGGTCGGCTCCTCCCTTGAGCAATGCCGTGGCAAAACTATGCCTCAGCGTATGGGGTGAGATGGTTTTCTTGATGCCCGCTTCCACTGCCGTACGTTTAATCATAATAAGTATCATGTTGCGGGTGAGGTGAGCACCACGACGGTTCAGAAACACATAGTCTTCCTCACCTGGCTTTATCTTCATCAGATTTCTGTCGAAATACCACAAATGGATTTCCTTCAACGCCTTGTCGGAGATAGGCACCAGCCGTTCCTTGCTGCCTTTGCCGAGCACTCTGATAAATTTCTCATCCTCAAACACCTGGCTTATCTTTAGGTTAACCAACTCAGACACACGCAACCCACAGGAAAACAAGGTTTCTATGATGGCTTTGTTGCGCTGTCCCTCCCATTTAGAGAGGTCGATGGCAGCCTCCAACATATCCACCTCTTCCACCGAAAGGTATTCTGGCAGATGCTCACCCAAACGAGGCCAGGGCAGAAGTTCCGTAGGATCGTCTTTCAGATAGTCATCCAGTACCAGGAAGCGATAGAAGGAGCGTACGCCACTCAGGATGCGAGCTTGCGAGCGAGCAACGATTCCTCTGTCGTGCAGACTAGCCGAAAAGCTCTCCAAGTCTTCCAACTTCATGTCGAGCAAAGCCACATCGTTCTTCTCGGCATATTCTATGAGGTAACTCAAGTCGCGATGGTACGCCTCCAGCGTGTTGGGCGAATAGTTTCGTTCCAACTTAAGGTACCTCATATAGTTTTTGACAATGTCATTTGCCATTTTCTTCTCTCGTTTTTTTGTCTGTTTCCTAATTTATTGTTACCTTTGCAGAAGAAAAGCTGCACTCGGCAATTTGAAAGCAATCTTTCATTGCGCTCGTTTGCATTTTCTTTGCACTGCAAAGATACAAAAAATAAATGACACAGACTTATAAAAACGATTGATTATGAAGATACAAATTATTAATGGTCCTAATTTGAACCTCCTGGGGGTTCGTGAGCCAGGAATTTACGGCAGCAATTCCTTCGAAAGCTATCTCCCTAAGCTGAAGGCTAAATATCCTGACGTGGAGATAGAGTATTACCAAAGCAACATTGAGGGCGAACTAATCAACAAATTGCAGGAAGTTGGTTTTTCTTACGATGGTGTGGTGCTCAACGCTGGTGCCTACACTCATACCAGCATCGCCTTGCAAGATTGCATCCGCAGCTTGAAGTGTCCTTGCGTAGAGGTTCACATCTCCAATGTCCACAAGCGCGAGGAGTTCCGCCATCATTCTTATATCTCTTGCGCTTGTCTGGGGGTAATCTGCGGTTTTGGCCTCGCCTCTTACGACCTTGCCATCGCAGGTATCCTCGCCCAGAAGGAAGAGCAGGAATAGTCCCTACATCTTTACTCCGTATTTAAAAACTCTTCACTATATATGGACGAAGATAGGAACATATATGACGAAGATAGTACATATATGACTGAGATTGAACTTAATATATGACTGAGACAGAACTTATAGACCAGTATATCTGCCAACACATCGAGCCGGAGGGCGACTATCTCTACCGTCTCTATCGTGCCACCAACATCCACACCATCCATGGGCGTATGGCCAGCGGTCACATCCAAGGAAGGCTGCTCAAGATGTTGGTACAGATGATACGCCCCAAAAACATTTTGGAAGTGGGAACCTTCAGTGGCTACAGTGCCATCTGCCTAGCACAAGGACTGCAAGAAGGCGGCAAGCTCTACACCTTCGAGATTAACGACGAGATGGAAGACTTCACCCGTCCGTGGATAGAAGGTTCGGAAGTTGCCAACAAGATAGACTTCCGCATTGGGGACGCCAATGTCGAGGCTCCCAAGCTGAACGTAATGTTCGACATGGCTTTCGTGGATGGCGACAAGCGTACTTACATCGAGACCTACGAGATGGTCATGCGCATTCTGAATCCAGGCGGCTATATCCTGGCAGACAATACGCTTTGGGATGGGCACGTCATCGACCCAGCCTACGACCGCGACCAACAAACTAAAGGTATCCGTGCTTTCAACGACTTGATTGCCAGTGACCCTAGGGTAGAAGTAGTGATTCTGCCATTGAGAGACGGACTCACACTGATAAGAAAGAAATAGAAACAGAAATCCCCCACCAAAGCTGGTGGGGGATTTCTGTTTCTATTTCTTTCCTAACTCAACAATCGCTTGCTCAAAGCCCTTACAGGATACCAAACGGCAAGCCATCCCACGGCGATGACCGTGACGAAGATGATAGCCACATCCATATAATGCACGCTTACCGGATAAGCATCTACGATAAACGAGCCTTCAGAATCGCCCAGGCGAACGAAACCATACTGTTGCTGGAGCCAACAGAGCAACAAGCCCAAGCCGATGCCGATGACTGCTCCTATCACGGCTATCATTCTTCCCTCGAAGAGGAATACACGAGTTATCTGCTTGTCTGTGGCACCCAAGTTGCGCAGCGTCACCACATCGTTCTTCTTGTCGATGATAAGCATCGAGAGAGAGCCGATGATATTGAAGCAAGCCACCACCAAGATGAAGGTCAAGAAGATATAAGCCATCAACTTCTCTATCGACATAATCTTGAAGGTGTCTTCTTGCTGCTCGAACCTATCCTGTACTTTGTATTTCGTGCCCGCAATCTTCTGCATCTCCGCCTTTACGGCATCCAAGTCGCTGCCTGGCTTCAGGCGAATCTCCAAGTCGGAAAGCATGCCTTGCTGCCCGAAGAGGTTTCGGGCAAAGGAGATGGAAGTGATAATGTAATTCTTGTCGTATTTCGACTGCTTCACAGCGAAGAGAACACCTGGGCAGTTGAGCGAGTCGGCTACGAAACCATCGCCTGGGTTCATCATGTCGAGCTGTCCCTCTTTCTTCGGAGCGTAAATCTTTAGGAATCCATCCCATTTCGCACCGATGCCAAGTGTCTGGGCCAGGCGAATGCCCACCGTACCATATTGCAGATTGGCAGCATGGAGCGAGAATGTACCATCGCCATACAGGATGTCATTGATGTGCGACAACTCAGAGAAGTTATCGTCCACGCCCTTGATTTTCACCATCGCCTGACGGTTGTCATAGATAGCCAAGGCTTGGTCCTCCACGGTTTCAGTGGCGACATCCACCTGTGGCAGTTGGCGTATTTGCGTGAGTATCGGGTCGTCGGCAGGAGCAGTTTTTCCCTCCATCGGAACCACCTTGAGCTGTGGGTCGAAACTGGTGAAGAGCGTAGCCACCAAGTCGTGGAAACCATTGAAGACACTCAACACGATGACCAGTGCCATCGTAGCCACCGCCACACCTATCACCGAGATAGAGCTAATCACATTGATGACGTGCGTGCTCTTCTTGGAGAAAAGATACCTGCGAGCAATAAAGAACGGAAAATTCATCTTATCTTTCTTACCTTTAAAAGCCTTTTTACTTTTTCAAGAGTTCGTCGATGCGCTCCAAGTAGTCCAGGCTATCGTCGATAAAGAAGCGAAGCTCCGGGATGATGCGCAACTGGTTTCTCACCTTCTTGCCCAAGTCATAACGGATGGTCTTCTCGTTGGCATTGATGTTCTTCAGGATTTCCTCACCCTTCTCGGATGGGAACACACTGAGATAAGCCGTGCAGATACTGAGGTCTGGACTTACTCTCACCTTGGTAACACTTACCATCACGCCGTGCATCATGCGGGTCTGTGACTGGAAAATAAGACTCAACTCCTTCTGGAGGAGTCTAGATATACGGTTTTGTCTTGTTTCTTGCATAATCTGAAAATTTAGAATGAAGCTGCCTTAACCAGCAACTACACATTAAAAATATTACTTACTAAACATTATCCTTCAAGATCGACGTGCGTAACATCCACCTGCTCGTGCAGGAATATCAACGCCGATTCCTTGAACTTATCCTCACTCTCCGTGGTGAGATATCTGCAGCCGCCTCCCTTGGTTACCATTTGCTCCATCTGTGGATGTCGCTTGAGGTAATCCTTCAGGCTATTGGCCACATACTGTCCCTGCGGAACCACTCTCACACCATCGGGAAGATTCTTCACGATGCTGCTCATGAGCAGTGGATAGTGGGTACAACCCAGGATGATGGTGTCTATGTCCTCATCCTTACGCATCAGCTGGTCGATGCGTTTCTTCACGAAATAATCAGCACCAGGGCTGTCAGCCTCGTTGGCCTCCACGATGGCAGCCCAAAGCGGACAAGCCACTCCGCTCACCTCGATGTCGGGCCATAGCTTGCCTATCTCCATCTTGTAGCTCTGGCTCTTGATGGTTCCCTCGGTAGCGAGGATACCCACGTGGCGAGACTTGGTAAGCGTGCCTATCACCTCTGCCGTAGGGCGGATGATGCCCAGCACACGACGCTCGGGATCCCATTCCGGGATGTCTCGCTGCTGGATGGAGCGCAAAGCCTTGGCAGAAGCCGTATTGCAACCCAGGATTACCAAATGGCACCCCATGGAAAAGAGCTTCAGCACGGCTTGGCGGGTAAACTTATACACCACCTCGAACGAGCGCGAGCCGTATGGGGCACGGGCATTGTCGCCCAAGTACATATAGTCATATTGTGGCAGCACCTGGCGTAAACCATGCAGGATGGTCAAGCCTCCATATCCAGAATCAAAGATTCCGATAGGTCCGGGATTCTGTGGCAACATCATTTCAGCTTCTCCTCCAGCAAAGTTGTGATATCCTCTCCCATCTCTGCACTGAGATAAGGAGTGGCATTGTTGTCGGTATTGATGATGAAGGCAAATCCCTTCTCCTTGCCTATCTGTTGAGCCGCCTCGTTGACCTTCGCCTTGAGTGGAGCGTAAGCCTCGTCCTCTGCCTGCTTCAGGAGTCGTGCCGCCTCAGCCTTGAACGCCACGTTCTTCTCCATCATCTCACGCAGTTCTGCCTGCCGCTTCTCCAATATAGTCTTGGCGAAAGAGCGCTGCCCATCGAGAAACTCCTCGTATTTGGTGTTGAACTCTGTCTCCACGCGCTTGGTCTCCTCATCGTATTTTGCACGAAGTTCGTCCATATTATGCTTGGCTATCGTGTAACCAGGCATGGTATGAAAGACTTGTTCAAAACTAAAGTAGCCAAATCGCAAAGTTGGTTGAGCTGCAGTGGCAGCCGCTGGCTGAGCCTGGGTGTCCGCTGGTTGCTGGGCAGAAGCTGTAAGCGCAACAAGAGCGAAAGCCAAAAACAAGAGATTCTTTTTCATGATGCGTGATACCTTATTATATATAATTGTACAAATGTGACAGATGAGCAATAAGGGCAAGCACTTGTGCCTGCCCTTACCCATATTTTGATAACTAGATTTGCGGAGCTTTAGATATAACCTAATATAACCTAAGTTCGGCAATTAAATTACTTAATCTTAGCCTGCACCTCCTTGGTAACATCCACTACGTTGGTGCCTGTATATACTGCTGCGCCATCCTCGAAGATGAAAGTATAGTTACCAGCCTTGCCCACAGCCTCGATGGCAGTGCGCACCTTGGCTACGATAGGCTGCATCAGCTCGCTGCTCTTCTTCTGCAACTCCTGCTGACCGTCCTGGTAAGCCTGCTGAATCTTCTGCTGGAGGTTCTGAAGCTCTGTCTCCTTCTGCTGCTTCATGGTTGCAGCCATGGTGCTAGCGCCCTTCTGATACTCGTCGGCCTTGCGCTGCAACTCGTCCTGCATAGCCTTGAGGTCGTTCTCCTTCTGCTTCTGGAGAGCTTCCATCTCGCCGTTGGCCTTGGCTACGTCTGGCAAAGACTGCATAATCTGCTGAGTGTTCACCTTACCGAACTTCTGTGCCATCATTGTCATTGGTGCGCAAAGCATCAACATTAAAATAAGCTTTTTCATTTCTGTCTATTCGTTTTAATTATTATTTTCTGTTTTTATAAACTTGTCGGGGCGAGCCAAAGATGTCCACCCTCCCCATTTCGGCTGCAAATATACAACTATTATTTGGAATAACCTAATTTTTGGAGCACTTCGTTGCTAATATCTATCTTTGGGGAGCCAAAGATGATGCCATTGTTGCTGGCTCTGTCGAGCACGAGCGAATAGCCACGCAGGTCGGAGATTTCCTTCACGGCGTTGTATATTTCCTCCTGGATAGGTCCCATCAGTGCCTCGCGCTTCTTGTAAAGCTCGCCCTCAGGGCCAAAGTACTTCTTCTTGAGGTCGCTGGCTTCCTTCTCCTTTTGCATGATGGAATCTTGCTTTGCCTTCTTCTGCTCCTGCGATAGGAAGACCACCTCGTTCTGATAGTTCTTATACATGGTGCTAGCCTCCAGATTGAGTGCCTCCACCTCGGCTTGCCACTTGCGGCTCACCTGGTTCAGCTGCTCGTTGGCACGCTCGTAGGCTGGCACGTTTTGGAGTATGTACTCCATATCTACCAATGCATATTTCTGTGCATGTGCTGAGATGGCTGCTACAGCCATCATCAGCATCAATACTATCTTTTTCATAAGAATCGTCTGTTTTAAAAGAATTGTTTTGTCTTAAAAAAACTCCTAACTCTTAACTTTTAGCTTCTAATCCCATTAGAACTCCTGACCCAAGATGAAGTGGAACTGGCTTCCACCTCTCTTGTATGAGCTTCCGTTCCATACCTTGTCGAAACCGTATGCCCAGTCGATACCCATCAAGCCAACCATTGGCAGGAAGATACGCACACCGACACCGGCACTGCGCTTCATGTTGAATGGGTTGAAGTCCTTGGTGTCGTACCAAGCATTACCAGCCTCCACGAAGGTCAAGCCATAGATGGTTGTGTTGCCAAGGAGGAATGGATAGCGAAGCTCCAATGAGAAGCGGTCGTATGCGTAAGCATAGTAACCGGTGGTACGGCTATAGGATACCGAACCGTTCTCGTAACCACGGAGTCCGATGGTTTCCTCACCATAGTAAGATGAGTAGCCGCTCATACCGTCACCACCCACATAGTAGGTCTCGAATGGACTCTTCTTGTACTTGTTGTAAGCACCGAGCAAGCCCATCTCCACACGGGTCATCAATACGAAGCACTTCTGACCCTCGGTGAGTGCGGTGTAGGTCTTTGCCTTGAACTTCCACTTGTGGTACTCTATCCAGCGATATTTCTCCTGCTGCTCCTGCGAGTAGGTTGGAGAGTTGGCGTTGGTTGCCAAGTTCTTGTAGTCCTTGTGGTCGAATGCACTCCATGGTGGAGTAAGGTTCACGCTTGCCTCGAACTCAGAACCTCTACGTGGGAAGAGTTGGTTGTCGGTAGAGGTACGGTTCAAAGCGATGGTGATGTTCAAGTTGTTCGCATTACCATTCTGCATCAGCATATAGCTCCAGTTCTTCATCATGTAGCGCTGGTAAGCCAACTGCACTGACAGCGTGAAGTAATCATCTGGCCAACGGAGGCGCTTACCCCATCCGAGGCTCACACCCACCATCTGGATGTACTTATCTGGATCGTAGTAGTTCTCGTAGTTGTTATAATAACTAGAGCCGTAGCCATACATATAACTATAATAGTTATTCATGTAGGCACTGTTGTAGTAGTTGCTCGATACGTCGGTACTCTTGCTGTAGTAGGCGCCCACGCTGAACTGGATAGGGCGCTTGCCGCCAAACCAGTTGGTAGAGTAGCTCACGTTGTAGCTCTGGTAGTAAGTACCGTTGGTCTGCGCACCGATGCTGAGCACCTCGCCGTCGCCGATAGGCATGATGCCACGGTGCTCCTTGTTCTTGTTGAAGAGGTTAGCCATGGAGAAGTTGTTGAGCTTCAAGCCCACACGTCCGATGACACCCGTCTGTCCCCAACCGAGCGAGAACTCTATCTGGTCGTTGCTCTTCTGCTCCAGGTTCCAGTTTACATCCACGGTACCATCCTCATAGTTTGGCTTCACGTCTGGAGCCACCTTCTCTGCGTCGAAGTGACCCATGGAAGCCAACTCACGAGCCGAACGCATCAAGGCATCCTTAGAGAAGAGGTCGCCCGGCTTGGTACGAAGCTCACGGCGCACCACGTTCTCATAGAGGCGGGTGTTACCGTTGATTCGCACGTGGCTCAGGTAAGCCTGAGGTCCCTCGGTGACACGCATTTCGAGGTCGATGGAGTCGCCGTCGATGTTCACCTCGGCAGGATTGATGTTAGAGAACACGTAACCATTGTTGTAATAGAGGTTGCCCACAGCATCATCGTCCTCGGAGAGACGCTTGTTCAAGAGCTTCTGGTTATATACGTCGCCCTTCTTCATGCCGAGCACGGCATTCAGGTAGTCGGTGGAATAAACGGTGTTTCCCACCCAGTTGATGTTGCGCAAGAAGTAACGCTTGCCCTCATCTACCTTCACATATACGTTGACGTGCTTCTCGTCGAAGTTGCTCACGCTGTCTTCCAGTATCTGTGCGTCGCGATAACCATACTCATAATATTTGTCGATGAGTTTCTGCTTATCTTCTTTCCATCGCTCAGGGGTAAACTTCTTCGACTTGAAGAATGTGGCAAACTTGCCAGCCTCGTGGGTCTTGGCGAAGGCTCCCTTCGTAAAGAATCCACCCTTGATTTTGCGGTCGGAGAGTTTCTCGTTACCCTCGATGGTAATCTGGTGTACCTTGATTTTCTGCTTCTTATCCACGATGACATCGAGGATCACCTGTCCCTTGTTGGCCACGTCGTCTCGCTGGTTAATCTGGATGTCGGCGTTTTTGAATCCCTTGTCGTCGAAGTATTTCTTGGCGAGGATCTTGGCACGGTCGAGCATGTTAGGGGTCACCTGAGTACCCTTCACCATACCGAGCTTCTGCTCCATGTCCTCACGCTCGCTCTTCTTGAGTCCGATGTATTGGATGTCGGAGATGCGAGGACGCACGGCGAGATAGATATGCAGATAAAGTTTTTCACCCACGATAGAGTCGGCGGCGATAGAGACCTTGGAGAAAAGTCCATGTTTCCAATAGCGCTTCACGGCGTTGGTGATGGCGTCGCCCGGCACTTCTATCTGTTCGCCCACGGTAAGTCCCGAGATTCCGGTGAGCACATAGTCTTCGTATCCTTCCACTCCCGACACATTGAGACCTCCCAGGGTCAAGGTGCGAGGGGTTCCGGCGTACGAGATGTCTGGATGTATAATCTTGTCTTGCGCCATCACCTGCACACTCGCCATGATGCCGAACAGCAGGATGAAAATCTTTCTTAGCTTGTTCATTTATACCTTATTATATATATATAGTATCTTTTTGTTTCGTCTTTTATCTTATCTTCTCTTCTTCTCGAAGATTCTTCGTTAGCCCGAAGTCACTCCTTATTTTTGCTCCTCGGCTTCCACCTGTGCCTCGGTCTTTCCGAATCTGCGCTGGCGTGCTTGGTAGCTTTCGATGGCCTTGTGCAGGCACTCCTCGTTGAAGTCTGGCCAGTAGGTGTCGCAGAAATACAGCTCTGAGTAAGCTATCTGCCACAACAGGTAGTTACTGATGCGCAACTCGCCTCCGGTGCGAATCAAGAGATCTGGGTCTGGCATGAAGTTGGTTTCTAGATGCTTCTCAAAGTTTTCCTCGGTGAGCTGTTTCTCCACCTCCTCGTAGTTAGCGGTGCCATTCTTCATCGCCTCCTTCACGGTCTCCTTCATAGCCTTCATGATTTCCCAGCGAGAAGAGTAGCTCAGCGCCACCACCATGGTCATCGCGTCGTTCTTGGCAGTATGGTCCATGGTCTCCTGCAACTTGTCTTGCACAGCCTGTGGCAATCGCTTCATATCACCGATGACACGGAAGCGTACATTGTTCTTCATGAAGATTTCATCTTCCAGCGAACTCAGCACCAATCCCATCAAGGCTGATATTTCGTCTGCCGGGCGATTCCAGTTCTCTGTGGAGAATGTATAGAGGGTGAGATACTTCACACCGAGGCGAGTGCACTCCGACGTGATGCAACGCACGGCATCCACTCCAGCCTGATGACCGTAGCTACGATCCTTGCCTCTTTCTGTTGCCCAGCGTCCATTGCCGTCCATGATGATGGCGATGTGCTCAGGTATTCTGTTCATATCCAAGTTGTCCATATCTTATATTCTTTATTACGAGTTCTTATTCTTTATTTTGTTATAATTTCCAAATATCTTCAATCTTCCTTGTTGCAGGTTCTGCACTTTGCGCTGAAGCTATAGGTTATCGATAGCTGGAGCATAGAGTAGCAGTCGGTGTTCTTGAAGATGCCACTGCTCTTGACGAGATAGGGATCTTTCACCCCGTCCAGCTCGTCGCTCAGCGAGAAGTGGATGGTCCAGTCCAAGCCCACGTTCACCCTTTCGTTTACCTTGTATTTTGCACCGAAGCCCAGGGGAACGTTGCCTGTGAAGACATTTTTTTCTTCTCCCTTCACGAAGGTGGCTCCCAAGCCTCCGAAGATGTAAGGTACCAGCCGCTTGGCTCCTCGATAGTCCCTGCCCGTTCCATAGGGCCAGAAGTTATACTCGAACACGAGACTCATATCTACGAGCGTGTTGCTGAAAGAGTAATCCTTTCCATCTAGGTCGGGATAATAGGTTTCCACCTTGTCGTTGGAACCTTTCAGTTTGCCGAAGCCCAGATTGAGTCGCAAATCCTTGTAGGGGTCGAAGTTGTATCTCCCCACGATGGCTCCCATCGGTTGCAGACCAGAGAGAATGCTGCCATTCAAGTCGCCCTCGTAAGCCACGGTTCCGATGCCCGCTCCTATCTCCAGGCGATACTGCGGGTCGTCTTGCGCCCTCAGCATTTGGAGTGGGAGCGTCAAGAGCAGAGGCAGCAAAAAGAGTTTGCACAAACTGCGCTTCGTCATTTTATTATTTCTGAATCTTTATTTTTCTCCATCGAAAACGATCGGTTTCCGTCATCAGAGCTATTAGAAGCTATTATTCGAAAATGGTTGGTTCCTTGCGCCAGCCGTCCTTGTTGAATCTGCCTCGCCATACGTAACCATTTCTTACTACCCAATAGAAGTTGTTCTTGTCGCGACAGAAACCGAAGCGGGCTGTTGTGGCGAACTCAACAGGAACAGTTACCAGCGAATCCACATACCAAGTCAAGCCATTGTTCTTGCTCTTATACCATTTGCCTGTGTTAGAGAGTGCCACGAAACCCGTATCGGCGGAGCAAGCGAGCACCTCATCGAAAGCTGGCAACTTACCGCCTTGGTTGGCATCCAGTTCCAGATAGTTCCATTCGTATTCAGGAGCATTGGCCGCATAGTCGGCAGTGTGGTTCCAGATGGTGGAGATGGTGTCGCCATAGCTTGCATCGCGAGAGCCAAGGAGCAAGACGTTCTCCACATTCTTCACCGAACTGATGGTGGAAACACTCATGCTCAGACCGCTGGTAGGCAAGAGAGCATAGTCGGAATCCAACTGCTGTGCTGTCCAAGTTGCACCATTATCCTTAGAAACGGCTATACCAGTAGCGGTGTAGGCAAAGAGATGCTGGCTGCTCGCGCCCACCAAGAGCTTGAGCTGGCTGTCTTCGCCCACCTGCTGCCAGACGGCAGCATCGGCAGAAGTATAAACCTTGCCATATTGCAGGATATAGAGTTTATCGCCCATGGCCACGGCGTTCTGATAGTCGTCCGCCTCGAAATTCAGGTTGGCGTGTACTTCCTCCCAGTTGTAACCGTCGGTATTGGCGGTCTTGTATATCTTCATGCCCTCGGCTGTCTTGCCGAACACATAGATATAGTCGCCAGCGGCTATTGTCTTCAGGTCGCTGAGGGCTGCGAGCTGCTCGTTGAGCTGTGCCTTCGCCTGCCAGTTGAACACATTGCCATCCTCCTGATGCACGTTCACTTTTATAGTGTAAGTAACATAAGCCGTCAGGGCATTGTTATACACACGAATCTGGCGTGGCTTGGAGAAGTCGATGGAATCAGAGCTGGAATAATAGGTAGCCGAATCCAACTTCTCTGGATAGTCGGCATTCATCAGCAAGATAGGGCTGCTGTTCTTGCTGCTGATGGTAGCCAGCACGGCGGCAGTTCTTGTACCCACTGGCAACGAATCCACGTTGTAGATTTCTCGGGTAGTCTGGTCTATATAGAATTTATACGTCGATCCTGTAACCTTGTCAGCCAGCAAAGTATCCTTGCCCGCTGCCGTCTTGGTATATTGTCCCATTGTCCCGAGCGAGAAGCTCGTGATGGCTGTATCGTATGTATATTCCACTGTAGTATCGTCGCTGCTCAAGCAAGAAGAGAGCGAGAGCGTAGCTGCAATAATCGCTATGAAGGCTAAAAACTTCCTTTTCATTCTGTCCAATTTTTCTTTTTAGCTGCAAATTTACTGAGAATTCTTCAAATAATCGCCCTTTTCTCCTTATTATTATGCAAATTATTCATTTTAGGGGCATTTTTTAAGTTTTTTAGTGATTATAAAGCAGCTTTGCATTGTTTTTACGTTGCAAACAAGATTATCAGTATATAGAAATACCGATAATCGACATCTACAGCCATTGACGCTGCCTCTAGCGACATCACACTCACATGAGGATAGGCTATGCCTGGAATCTTGAGCATAACCTATCCCCGGAATAATACAGAAAAACAATAGTATTAAAGACTTCTTCATATTTCCTATTTTGTATGATACATACCTAAAACCATTCCATTCTTCTTACATAAATAAATATATCCAACATTTCCAATACCAGTACCAGCATTTGTATTACCATGTACAAGCCAAACTTTTCCATTAATTGAAGACACGACAAATGGTTTTTGACGCAATTCCTCCTGACCATAAGATGAAGCTATGATTGTAGAGCCAATCTTGTATGCCAATTCAGGAGTATCAACAAGAGGCTCTTTTCTCTTAACGGTTGAATCTGGATAATACAGCCATCTCCCTTCGGGAGAAAAAGAACACCTTTGATTTATTCCTTCTTTTGCAACTATTCTCAAGATTTTTGCATCTTCTCGCTGTATATATATCACAGGCGAGGCTTGCTGTCTATTTTTACGAGGGTAAACCTTCCATATATTCTCATCTATCAATTCTGCCTTCAAGTCTTTACAATCAACTTTAGGAAGAAAGTTTGCACACAATAACACCACAGCTATTTTTCGTGCCGTTTCAGCATTATCAATAACAGGTAATCTTTCATCTGGATTGATGCGCAGCTGATAAGCACACGACATCAATTCACCACGTTCATCCACAGGAAATCTCTTCAGAAAACTTTCCTCATTAATTGTTTCATTGCCAACAAAGCAATAGCCGAAGTTAACATTCAAGTGAACTTTAAATGGCATCAAGCTAGTTAATAAACTTGATAAGCCAAAGCATAATAAAACAACTATACTTTTAAAATTAATATTGTTCATACATAATTCGTTTATAATCATCAGTATTATTTCCTTCTGTATTTTTTACCTCAACACTAGTTACCACATTATTATTCAAACGATAAAAAGAATTTGAATCACTAGGCAAACTTGTACTGATTAGAGATATTTTCCCAGATTTATAATCATATTTTTGAAGAGCTCCATCAGGTGTTGAAACATAAGAATTAATTTTTTCAAGATTAGCATGTCCTATATCAGAATCATCCTTAACCATTTTTAAATCATCGGCATTTTTCTGGATTATGGAGCCATCTTTAACTTCATCATAACTTCCTGAAAAATATATATCATATTGTTGATATTCCAATTTTTCGTTACTTCCTGCATGACTATGAACAGAAGCTACTACCCGATTCCCCTTAGGAGCATCACTTCTCAAGACACTAGTACGTTTGCCTTCCATTGGCACACTATAAGTATATCCTCTTTTTCCATATTTATCTACTATAACAAAAATACTTGCCCCATATTCCCGATTTCTCAGTATCGACTTACCGTTATAGCACATACCAAAGTCTATAGCTGCCTCATCTGGACTACTAAAGAAATCACCTGGTCGCAAGCCTCTTATATCAATATATCGTACAGGATTTCCCCCACAATAGCCATAAGGATTCAGATGATAATAATCCTCGCAAAGCTTATCCATTCTGTCCCAATAGACTTTCGCCGCATCATAGAAACGCTCGCCGTAGTCATACCAATCCAAGCCATGCATACGCTCTAGCTCCTTGCCGTTGTACTTGCAACCTTGCAAGTTCGCATTATAACATGCATCACCATAAATACCGCCAAATGGATAATAATGGAGAGACTGCTCCAACACTCCATTCTCGTTGACCATCGTGCGTATGCTGTTCAAATGGTCTCTTGTAAAATAATGGCAAAGTTTATCCTGAAGAGAGTAATATCCCCCATCAAAGAGTATCTTCTTAGGAGAGCCTTGCTCATAAATAATATTACCCACATAATCCGTTTGGGAAACTATGGTTGATTGACTTGATACTTGACGACCGTCTTCAGCTGAAGATATTGTTGTGGACAATCCTGTCTGATGTATAACACTCAACTTCTCGCCCTTGCTTGAATAGCAAAAGTTCGTGCCGTTGCCATTTTTGTAGAAGATGGATTTGGGATAGCCTAGATTATCGTACAAGACACTGGTTATCCCCTTGTCAGGGTCAGACATCAATCCTCCATTACCATCATAAGCATACTCACCCGTAGAGGTCTGCTTAAAATCAAAAGAACCTGCATACAACAGGCGACTTGCCTTGTCTGTGATTGAGCGGACTTGGTTACCATCCATAGTATAACGCAAATCATCAATAAGCCCATAGCTACCCGTATTGCCCTTACCGTAACGCTGCAATGACAATATCGAACTATTCTTGTCATAACTAGACACCGATTCCGTATATCGATTACGATTGCTCTTCAAAGTTGCGCCCTCGCCATACACGGCAGAAGTCAGCCTATTCATTTCGTCGTAAGAATAGGCATAGCCGCGAGCTATGCCATCATTGGCATTCTTCCAAATTTGGCTACTCACATTTCCATTATAGCATGGAGTGGATACTTCCGAATCTGCATAATATAGCTTTTCCGAGAACATATTGTCCTCTATAAGCGTCAGCCACCCCCTTACGTTATAATCATATTTCAAAGTGCCAACATTGCCGCCTCTTTGCACTTTCTGCAATCTTCCCACATCATCATAGGCATTCTCTGCTATAACTTTTGACACATTGGATGGAGTGACAAACTCTATCTTCTTAACTTTGTCATTATATGGATAGTAACTATTCTTAAACTTGTATGTCAAGGATTGAGGACTACGTGTCACGACATAGCTAGACTCCAAGGGGTGACCAGAAAAAGTATATGTAACCGACTTGCTTACTACCGTTTGATTAGGGTATTCCTGATATTCATTCACTACCAGACCACGTTTGTCGTAATAAGCTGCATGGCACAAAGAAGCACCTTGCGAGGTAAACGCAATGGAGCCTGTCGGTAATCCCACTGGAGCTGCCAACGTTCCCTGTCCAGATATACGCTTGCTTAATTCCGAGAAATATGGTAACTGTAAAAAAGAATAAGAATCATAATAGTTTACCAGCTCCAACTGCCCAGAGCTCACACCTATTTTTATGGGAACATAGCCTGTGCCTAAGAACGAGGCGGTGGAAGACATTCGAACCAATGCATTCGAGCAAGCCAGATTATAGGACGAGGACACGCCCTGAACTACCATACGACCCAAGCCATCATATAAGTAGAATCTTATTAGATTCTTAGCACGCAGTACGGCATCCTGCTCGTATATAAGTCTATCATTGTCATCATACCAATATTGTATATGCTGAGTTCCCGGCAATTGTTTCCACACACAACGCCCCCTACCATCATAACGATACTCGTAGGCGAAGGCTTCCAAGTCTTCATCATCTTGGTAGTTAGGCGACAACACAAAGCGCAAGTTGCCCATGTCATCATAAACGAAATAGGTATCAACATCAGAGGCTCGGCGTTCAAGAATCTTTTGACCTACTCTATTCTTGTAGATAGCCACTTGCTTGCCATCTTCATCTTTTGTCATTTCGACATAGAGTGAGCCTTGGGCGTACTCACCTTTCTCCTGAAGTCTGCCATTCGTAACAGAAGGCAGGTAACGCTTGACGCTTTCCGTATTGACACCATACTCCATCGATACTTCCCGACCATTCTTCTGCCACAAGTCACCGCCGCCGAAGCTCGCCGTTTCACGTTGCAACACATCATAACTCTTACTCTCGTAAGCTGAATCATCACCGTAAAAAGCTCGGGATAAAGAATAAAACACAGACTCCGAAGGAAAAGTGATAGAAGTGCCTATCGGCGTAGGGAAATAGGTGCTAGAAAGGCGACCACAAGCATCATAATGCATCATGGTAGATACATAAGTTCCTGTCGTGCCGAGAGAATTAGTAACTTCCCGACATGGGCGACCTATGCCATCTAGATAGGTAATGGTAGTATTCTTACTACCACCCGAAGCATCAAGCATAACTTCATGCAGAATGTAATTCTTGCTGGCTTCTTGAGCTGACAATGACGAACAAAAGATTGCTAGCAACATGCCTACTATGTATATCTTCAATTCTTCCATACTTTAATATTTGTAGTGATAAGAAAAACTTTCCAAAAGTTGACCCTCTGTATTTTTTACAGAATTCAGACGATTGCCCGAATCATACCCAAAATTTGTAGAATATCCGAAGGGAGTTGTAATACATTGAATACCGACTAAAGGATTATGAGCATATATAGATACAGAGGCGGAACTTAATCGCCCATCAGATATGGGAGATAAGAAGGTCTTTATCTCTGCATCTGTCAACTGTAGCCTATTGCCGAAAGTCAACACTGCATTTTCTCCTCCTAGCAACGAATACACCGTATTATAATAAGAGTTGCGAACTTCAGCTATAGGATACTGACATCCATATCCCCAAATATAAACTGTAGGGATTCCATTTTCTGTGTATTGCACAAGATTACCATATTTATCATATTTATCAAAAGTTTTGAACTTGTAATAAGCAGAAGAATAAGAAGACTGCGACAACGGCTGAGTTGCACTTAGCCTGTACATCGCCTTAGTTAAAAACATATTTAACGTATCACCGCATTCCTTCTTCTGGCCATTTATTACATAACCATTTTTTAATTCTAGAATCTCCATTGGCTCATTCAAGACATTATTCCTAACCATTGTTTTGCAAACCATATTTTGAATATCGAAAGGATATTTTAATAGAGTCTGATAGCTATCCCCATCAAATGTTTTAGAGATTTGTGACAATAAGCCATAAGAATTATAGGAATAATTCTCCACCATCACGATTTTATAATCGCTATCGTCATAATACAAAGTCTCCTCTTTCCTGCACATTTGAGGCCATTGTACTTTATAATAATAATTCAAGACATTAGCCGAGCTAAAATTTCCTACTCTATCTATAAATGCATAAACATAATCGCCAGAGGTCTCTTTATAATCGAATAACTCTGTTTTCATCAATTGATCGTCACATCTATATTCCACTTTCTTGGGTAATCCATTTGTATAATTGATAACAACAGGAGATTCGACAAAGTTGTCATCAAACACCTCGCTTTCCTGATCATTCATAAAATAATGCTTTATTTGAGATGGATTGCCATCCCCTTCAATGTTTTCTTCTACCCAATTATATCCAACATAATTTCCTCCATTGAAAGTTGAAAGAGGTGACTTCGACTCTGATACTTGCACCAAACATGGTTCTCTACTAGAGCCAACTGTTCCATCCCCAACTCTATTACCATAGTAAAAAAGTATAGGTTCTACAAGATATGTTCCTGCTGAATATCGATAAGTTCTAGTAACAGCATCTGTTCTTATTTTCGAAATACGCAATCCTGCTCCGTTCTCCAGACTGTAAGCACGCATTTTTCTTATTGGTGATTGGTAATCCAATGTTATTTTCCAATCTGCCATCACATCTTTTGGAGGAGCATACGCATGGAACTCATAAGTTCCCGCTTCCAAGGTATAAGTCCGTGAATTAAGGCTAATCTCATCTCCCTCACCATCATAATTTGTAATGCTTTTTAAATAGACACATGGACAAACCTCTGTAAAAAACTTTTTCTTAGTTGGCGACAACTGGTATAATTCTCCAAGAGGAGTGCTCTTGTATATATAATTAGGGTCGCGAAATGAAGGATTGGCATTTTCCACGGTACCCTGTACTATGAATTTCGTCTTCACTGGAAGTGTAAATGTCCAAACAGAATCTGTAGGAAACTCGTCATATTTCCCCATTACATAATTATTATATACACAAATATTCGCTGTCCTATATGTCACTCCCCAATTATCTTTATTTGAACCATCTTGTGCCAAATCGTTATTTGTTCTATTTTCAAAAGTAACTCCAAACTGATTACACTCATATTCAAATTCACATTTTCCACCAGTTGGATACTTTATACTTTCCAAAGAGCCTATTACGGCATTATTAAAACTTGACGGCTTTGACACCCCTTTATATTTTGCATCATTCACATATACACCGACACAATAGTCCGTCCCATAGTCTCGTCCATTAGGATATCCCCAGTAATCGACGTTTTTCGTGTTTTTTGCAGGCAATGTTCCACTATAATAATTAAAAATATAGTCATTAGAAATACCACTCAATGATAAAGCGTCCAAGCGGAGTCGCTTGAACACATACGCATATTCATGATTTACATCTCCATTAAAATAAGAATAATGAAATGATGCAGACTTCACCACATCATTATTTATATTATAAACTTTAATCTGATTAAGACATTTTGCATCACCATTCAAATCTTGCCGTCTATCTGCCAAGAACTCTACTCTACCATAATCCCATGAGATAGTCTTTAGACGTAAAGCCTTGTTCACGACTTTTGAGCGAGTGTACAGTTTACTTTGTCCACGCGAGCTATTATACACTTCACAAGACTCCTGTGTTGGCAGATACTGGTTTTCTTGTTCATAAATAAAGTTGATAACTTTATTCTTATTCGTTATAATCTTAGTGACACACCAACAAGACGTAAAGGGATAAGGAGTCACAGGACCAGATTCCATAATTTCCTCGTCACCTATACGAATAGGGTACCATTCATTAAAGCTAGATACCTTGTCATCATATTTGTTATTTGGACTAGTCCCATTATTATTCAAGGCATTATTTGCTATATAAAGTTTTGTTTCTTCCTCATTATTGAAAATGTATCTATTTCCTTTGGAGTCATATATCGTCAGCTGAACCCTTGCAGGATTTCCCACACGGTTCACCTCAACTTTCAGATTGTGTTCTTTACTAAACAATACTGGCTTTCGGTTTTTATCAAAGATAAATTTTCCGCAACACGAAGGCAAACTATAGAAGAATAAGTCGGGTTCTGAATCTGTTGTCAAACAACGTTCCAAAGTAATCCATGCATAAGAGTTTCCTGTACCTATAGCCTTATACAGACTTTCATTGGCTGATGTGAACGCAGGACCATCATACCAACCTGTTGTACAGTAAGGATAATACCGATCCCAACCATTCTCCAAAAAATCATCCACATGTTTTATCGTTCGGCTCACCCTTGCACCAACATCGAGCGTCCAACCTAAACCAACCCAGGAAGCCTCTTGATTTGCCTGAATACCCGATGCATGATAACGAAGATTCAATGGGAGTTGGAAGCCATCAACATCCACTGTGAATATAGGAATGTTGACGTTTGGAACGCCTGTATATAGAGACACTGGATAATCGACATCTACAGCCATTGACACAGCCTCTGGCGACATCACACTCACATGAGGATAGGCTATGTCTGGAATCTGAGCATAACCAATCTCCTGCATAATACAGAGAAACAACAGTATTAAAGACTTCTTCATATTTTTGTGCTAATATTTAACGTTCATAAATCTCTTATTATCAAAAACGGGGCGTTTGTTATTTCTTACAGCAATCGCATTCATCGCTAGCCTTATTTTCCTCGTTAAACGGAATGAATTCTCTCCATATTTTTGAAGCAAACAAAATTCATCAAAATATGCACACCAATCATTTCCTGTGTCAAATGAGAAACTTATCTTACCGCATGTACCAATTCTCCCTTTATCACTACATTTTGGCAAGTTCTCTAAAGCATATTTTAGGCGATAAATCAAACTTAAATCTACGCTTATTCTCCATTTTATCCCTCCATTAATTGTTTACAATTCTAGAATAACTTTTACCTGTCACATTCAGATAAACCACATATCTTCCTCTAGGATACGAGCTTAAATCTATATGGAAACTTTGAGATACACCCGAACTTGCAGTAAACCTTTGAGAAACATATATCATCCCTAAGGCATTGGCTACTAGAATTTTTCCACTAGCATCTTTTTTCAAAGTCAAATCAACATCCAACTTGCTCCCGACACACGAGGCTCGAAATCCTGCCAAGACTTCATCTTGCGCCAGCTCGCTATTGCTTATAGGATATTGTTCTTGCTTATCTTTTATTGCAAGTAGAAAAGGTTCTATCTCCAAATAATATGCGTATTTACTCTCTTCCAACACTTTTCCTTGCTGTAAATACTTTCTATTTCCAATTATAAATATAGGATAATCGAAACCATATACATAATAGAAATCAGCTTCTTCTACCACATTCATATCAGCAACATTTTTTGATAGATAAGCAATAGCGAAGTTATCTTTACGATTTGCAACGGTCTTACATTGTAATGTATCTAAAGAAGGGAAAATCATATACCCTTTTGAAGATTCCTTTAAGGTGACTTGACCGCTTATTGTCATAGAATCCTTACCACAATACAACCCATCCGCCAAATAATCACAATTTATGACATTCAACTTAGTTTCACTATCTATTGCTACCAATTTAGGAAAGGCATATTTTATACAAAACAGAGGACTCTCTATTCTTTCACAAAACAACACACCATCTTTGGCAGAATACCAACTCATTTTATTCTCAAAAATACATTGATACAGAGAATCCGAAACTGAAAAAAAATGAGCATCGGCTATTGTACCTTCCAATTCGATATTGCGTAAATCCAAACAAGATTCGTTTATCACAACATTCTCACAAGACAAGACCTTTCGATATACAATCTCACCCCTATCCTTTAAACAACAGAAACTTTTTATTTCGTAAGCTTGCACAATCATTCCCATACTGCTAATAAACATGAGCAGTAACAACTTGATATGGTTACTATAAGCCTTAATCATCTTCATAAGCCTATCGGTTAGGGTTGTTATTTTATGCAAATTAAATAAAAAAACAAATAAGTTCCAAGCTTTAGCTCACTCTTTTATGGAATATTAACTATGATACTAGAAGAAGGTTTTCATTTGGGGGTAAAAACGCAAGAATCCCGCTCCTCTTGCGAGAAACGGGATTCCATATAATCTATAAAATTCGAAGCGTCGAATTAGAGCTGTGGACCAGCAGCAACGAGAGCCTTACCAGCCTCGTTGGTC
>ERZ808266.176-NODE-176-length-26241-cov-4.367716_pt1 | contig 26241 bp, 20 predicted proteins | sample MGYA00521278_ERZ808266 | MGnify/ENA primary metagenome ERZ808266 (study PRJEB31516, sample SAMN03275591) | gut metagenome | biome: mammalia-associated habitat; material: feces | host: Papio cynocephalus | place: Kenya | collected 2012-08-02 ... | reverse complement strand
AAGGTATAGACTTTCCGGATACCCTCCAAATGTTTTCGGGATTATTTTTGAAAATAACGGTATTATTGATGTAAATCAAGGATTAAAGGCGAAAAAGGGCTATATAGACGGGATAGACAGGATAGACAGGATAGACAAGATAGACAAGATAGACAAGATAGACAAAATAGACGGGATAGACTGAATAGACGGGATAGACAAGATAGACTGGATAGACAAGATAGACGGGATAGACAAGATAGAAAGATGAGCAGGATGGGCACATTTGGGCAGGGGGAAGCATGAGGGGCAAGGGGGAGAGGAAAAAAGAACATGAGGAGCACGATGCTGGTTTAGCAAGATTGCCAGATGCAAAAGAAACCACATTATATATGCGTGGTTAATTTGCCATTGTTGCAACCCTTTCACGATAAAAAGCGTTAACTTTGCAAACAATATTTGCAAGCAGCATATCATACGGCAACAGCCAATCATTAACAACACCACGATGGAAAACATCTTTAAGATAAAGCGCGAGGAGCGTTGGCCATCATGCTTAGCCCTCTTGTATGTGGTTCTATGGAACGCACTGGTCGTATACAAGTATGCGGACAGATTTTTCGCGTTGAATGAAAACTACCGCAAGTTGTTCATCCAGTTTCACATATCCGGCTTCGACCCCATATCGTATATGGTCATCTCCAATTGGGATACCAGCTACAACATATACAGGCACCCATTGCTCGCCTTTTTCATGTTTCTGCCAAACCAACTGAACCAAGCGCTGATGGAGCTGACTGGAATCAACTGGGCTACGATCATCATGGGACTGATATTGACTTTCTGCGCATTCTATAGCTTTGTATTCCTCGTCAGAATCTTTCATGAAATAATAGGCACGAGCCGCGCCGACTCCTGGCTCCTCGGTGCATTGACCTTCTCTTTCGGGTATGTCATAGTGGGCATGAGCGTGCCCGACCACTTCTGCCTCTCAATGTTCATGCTCATCTTGACACTCTACCTTTCCGGTAGGCTTATGAAGGCGAAGCGCACGTTCACGACATGGCAGACCATAGCACTGTTTTTCGTCACAGCCGGCATTTCCCTGAACAATGGAATAAAGGTGTTTATCGCCAACCTGTTTGTGAACGGCAAGCACTTTTGGCGACCCATAAACTTAATCTTTGCCATCATTGTTCCCTCGACGTTGATTTGGCTTGGCGCGAGACTCGAATGGCAACACTTCGAGCGGCCTAAATATTTGGCGAGAGTTGAGAAGCGTGCCAAGACAACAGAAAAGCGACACGAGAGAATCGCCGCGGCCGTGAGAGACACCATTCACCTGCGCGACACAGCGGCCATCAACGCTTGCGTGAAGGAAGCCATAGCCACGAGCGACTCTGCGAAGGCGCGACAGAAACAAAACAGAGCAGTATACGCCCACCAAGGCAAGCCAATAAACAATACGGAGTTCGGGCAATGGACCGACATCTCCACGCCACGCTGGGAATCGATGGTAGAAAACATATTCGGCGAGCCCATACAGCTTCACGATGACCACCTTCTTGGAGACGTATTGAGAAATCGACCAGTAATCGTGAAATACAAACACGTCGTAAATTATATCATGGAGAGCATCATAGCACTGCTGTTTGTTGCCGGCGTGTGGTTTGGGCGAAAGTCACGCTTCCTCTGGCTCGCTCTCTCCTTCCTCGGCTTCGACTTGGTGATACATTTCGTGTTGGGCTTTGGCCTCAACGAAGCATACATCATGTCGCCCCACTGGTTGTTCATCCTCACCATCGCCATGGCATACCTCCTGCTCCACTGTCCACGGCAATGGCTACGCGGCTTAATGGGCGCCATGACCCTATACCTCATTATATATAACGGCTGGCTATACATCAGTTACCTGACATAGCAAGTGACAAACAATTGATTGAGACATGAAAGAAAACAGAACTTACAATACAGGCGAGACCGATGAAGACCTCCGCCTAAGATACAACCCCGACGGATCGGCGCGCCGGCGCGCCCAGCTCCGTCTCCTCGACATGGCCGTCTATCTCCAGGAGACGGCAAAGAAGATTGGCGTGGCTTGCCGCCTGGACGGTGGCAACATCCTGGGCGCCTTGCGCCATGGTGGCTTCATACCATGGGACGACGACATCGATTTCGTGGTGGACCGCAAGGACTTCAAGCGACTATGCGACTATCTCAAGGCCAATCCCCATCCCCAATACGTGCTCCAAGACAACGACACCGACAAGGGCTTTTACAAGGAATGGGCCGTGCTGCGCGACTTGAAGAGCCGCGAGGTGAGCCATGACGACGCGGCGAGCAAAGACCGCCGCACTGCCGAGGCCCTGACATTTCAAGGATTGCACATTGACATATTCCCCTACGAGGGTCACATGATACCATGGCTTCAGCGCTTGGCCGCGAAACTGTCGGTGAACGTCAACCTAAGGTTCGCTGGCGTACATCCACGGGTGGCACAGGCAGGCTACGACACGCTGCATTATCTCGTGTTCCCGGTCTTTCGCGCCATTGGACACGTGTTTGGCAACAAGCGCAGCTACATGCATAGCTATGGAGCTTGGTTTTATGAGCGTTTCGACAAGGACGTGCTCGTTCCCCACCGCGACATCACGTTCGAGGGCAAGGTCTTTGAAGGACCCGCAAACCCCGAGAAGCTATGCTCCATAATATACGGCAACTACATGGACTTGCCGCCAATCGACAAGCGAGACCGCCACAAGGTGGAGACTGTGGTGGAAGACTAAACGCGCACTATATCATGGATTGGCGAGCGGCCTCCTCTATTGTCGCCCGCATTTTCTCCTCCATGGTGCCCGTGATCCGCCAGCCAAGGCCACGCAAACGCGAAGTGTCGAACACGGCCTTGGTGATTGGCGTGCCGCCCATAGCCGCCGCGTCGGGTGGAAGTTCGACCCGCACCTTCCTGCCGCCAATAGAGGCGATCATGTGGGCCAACTCACGTATGGTCTTATTAGATGACTCATCGGCTATGTTGTAAGCCTTGCCAGCCTCACCCACAAGAAGGATATGGAGCAAGGCCGAAACGCAGTCGACCACATAGCACCACGACCTGAATTTCAGTCCATCGCTCTTCATCACGATGTCCTCGCCACCAAGGACGTCGCGTATGAATTCGGCATAGACGCGCTTGTCGCCCTCCGTGAAACAAGGCCCATAAACGTGGGAAGGACGCGCCACGCTTACATCCAAGCCATACTCATGGGCGTAGGCCACGCAAAGCGTCTCTGCCGCGCGCTTTGACGACGGATAACAAGACCGCACGCTCATGGGATCCACGAAGCCACTGTAATCCTCGGTGAAGATTCTGCCATCGCCTTCACCATAGACCTCGCCCGAAGAGACATACACGAATTTCTCCATGCCGTGCCGCCTGCCACTGTCAAGGAGGAAATCCACGCCAAGGATGTTGGCGCGAATGATGCCGACGGGATCAGAGACATAGAGCTGGGGCGAGGCCCCACTGGCAGCGTCGATAACGAAATGAAAGTCTGAGGTTTCCTCCCATGGCATCGTGACATCATGCCTGAGGAAATGGAAACGAGGGCTTTGCCACCAGCCAGAGAATCGACGGCGCGCCCGGTCTTCATTGCGCCCGCAGGCATATACGTCGAAGTCTAACGGACGGCGACGCATGAGCACGTCGACCACGGCACCACCTATCAGACCTGTAGCGCCCACCACCAAGACGTTTTTCCCACTCAGCCTTTGCCAAGGGAGTGGCAATGCCGCAACACTCGACAAGTCTTCTTGATATTTGTTCATCGTTTCTTTACTTCATCAAGTCATAATAGCCTCACGTGTCTCATTTCTTGATCCACGATTCGGCCTCCGTGTGGATCAGAGCCTTGAAAAGCTCAATGTCCTCCGTCTGCGTCAGTTTAAGCCCATTTTTCTCAGATCCCATGACCAGATGCTGGTTTTCCACGCCGAGGGCGGACATCAGTGTGCACGAGGCCACCGTGTTCTCTATCTTCTTGCACTCGGCGTCATGATGAGCCCTCAGCAAGTCGCCAAGATGATAGGTATGAGGGGTTTGCGTGCGGATGAGCCGCTCACGCGGTATGGAGATATTCCTCACACAGTCGTCCACCTTTTCCATGATTGCCTCCTTGCAAACGAGACCGGTGACGGCGTAACCGTATTTGCGGCATTTCTCGATATTTTCTGTTATGATGCGCTCGCTCACCAATGGGCGCACGCCGTCGTGCACAAGTATTATATCGTCGTCGGGGCGACCGGCGTCGCGAAGTCCTTCGAGACCATTGCGTATGGAATGCTGGTTGCTGTCGCCGCCCTCGAAAATCCATTTCAGCTTAGTGATGTTGAACTGGTTGGCGTAAGCCTGGAGGACGACCTCCCACCCTTTCAGGCAGACCACGGAGATGGCATCCACCAACGGATGCCGCTGAAACGCCTGCATGGTGTAGATGATGACAGGGATGTTGTCGATGGTCATAAACTGTTTAGGGATATCCTGTCCCATCCTGTTGCCGACACCGCCGGCGGTAAGCAATGCTATGTTCATCGGTCTTGGTAAAATTTCTTATTGTTGTAAGCGAAAATCAAAGGATAGAAGAAACCACGCGCTTTCCCCATGAACCCATGGGCGCCGCCATTCCAATAGATCGTGGCGCGATGACGGCAACACAAACGGCACAATCGCAACAAGGCGCCAAGACCTGGCCTCAGCATCAACCCACTCATGCGATGGGCCAATGGCTGGAACGAGCCTGACGTGCCATTAAAAACCATGGAGTAGAAAGATTGCCACTCGGGGCGAGACTGCATACGTCGATATTCGCGCAGCCCTTGCACGTAAGGCACGTAAGCCGGCACTTGCTTTCCTTGCCTCAACTCCTTGGCAATGGCCGACTCTGGATTGCAACGATGGAGGTTCAGAGCCTCGTCGATGCGGACGATGCCACGGTTCAACTGGGCATGGACGGCAAGCCCCCAATCGTAGTGCATGAACGGCACACGGCATGCCAACGCCCAATGCTCATGCTTGCGCGCGAAATCGCCACGCAGCAGCATGGTATGGCCAGCGAACCCGGCGAAAAGAAGAGCCTCAAGCCGATATTGCTGACAGACAAGGGTGGAGTGGCCACTATCCGCTCCACGGTCGTACGAAGAGAAGCAAATGTCGTTGTCGCCAATCGCGTCTACCTGACGGCTGATCTTCTCGGGGTACCACACGTCGTCCTGGTCGGAGAAAGCCACGAAATCGCCAGTTGACCTCATGGTTGCCGCCTCGAAGTTGGAATCAAGACCCAAGTTGCGGTCATTGACGACAACCTGGATGAAAGGGTAACGAGAAGCATATTCCCTGCATATCTCCACCGTTTGGTCGGTGGAGCCATCATCCTCTATTATGAGTTCGTGGATAGGATATGTCTGGGCGACAATGGAGTCTAATTGCTGCCGTAAATACCTCTCACCATTGAAGGTGCACATCACCACCGACACCGTCTTGTTGGGAATCATCTGTATTTCTTTTTCGGCAAAGATACAAGAAAAAGCGCAATGCGACAAGCTTTCGACAAGGAATAGGGGAAAAAATAGTAATTTTGCAGTCTGATACACATATTATATAATGCATAGTTTTCAACCATGAAGAGAATGAGAAATCCTTTCCATATCTTCGCCATTCGCAAGGACGAACGCTGGATGGCCTTTGTCTCGGTGTGCGTGTTGGCACTGATGAACGCCATGCTCATCTACAACCACTGGCCCAAGTTTCTCTTGGCAAGGTGGGGGAAGATAGGCGGCTGGAGCCTGTTCAACAACCAGCTCCATTTTTCCGGCTATGACCCGTACGCGTACATGACACTGACGAAATTCAACGTCTACTACAACCTTGAGCGCCATCCCGTGTTGACACTGTTCCTGTACCCCTTCTCCGTGCTCAACCGCTGGATCATGGAGACATGGGATGTCAACGCCTCGATGTTCATCATGGCAACACTCGTCATCATCGCGTCGCTCTATGCCATAATATTCATGTACAGGACGCTGCACGAGCTCATGAGCATGAGTAGGAGCGACAGCGTATGGCTCACGGCATTGCTTTTCTCTTTCGCCTCCATCATGACCTCGGCAATGTCGCCCGACCATTTCATCTTCTCATTCTCCATTCTCGTGTTCACGCTCTACGTATTCGGCAGATACATACGCCAAGGGAAGACCATCGCCTGGTACAAGCCAGCCTTGCTGTATTACCTCACCACGGGAATCACGCTGACCAACGGGGCCAAGACCTTGCTTGGAGCATTGTTCGTGGACAAGCGAAAGGCTTTCTCATGGAAAAACATTCTTTTAGGGTTCCTCCTCCCCTCTGCCCTGCTTTTCGGGACCTACTGGATACAAAGCCAAACCATAGTGGCACAAAGAGACAACAACGCTGAGATGATGAAACGCAAGTTGGCCATAAAAGACCCCGCTAAATTCAGACAAGACTCCATCCGCGACGTGAGAAACTCCATCGCGATGACGAAAATCAACGGCAAGTCAATCAGCGACAAACCTTTCCTGCGCTGGATCAACGCCGACGCGTCACGCTTCAACGGATTGGTGGACGGTCTGTTCGGCGAGTCCATACAGCTGCATCGCGACTACCTGCTCGGCGACGTGTTTCTTGGGCGGCCAACCGAAGTGACATACTCGTCGTGGGTCAACTACGCGATAGAAGCCGTCATCGTAATCCTGTTTATTGGCGGCATCATCTGCGGCCGCAATGACGGCATATTGCAGATGTTGCTGTCGTGGTTCGCCATAGACCTGACCATCCACGTAGTACTCGGATTCGGACTGAACGAGGTTGCCATCAACGGTGCCCACTGGATGTTCATCATACCCGTGGCGTTGGCTTGCCTGATAAGAAGACTCAAGGGACGGCAAGCCGAATACGCGAGATACATCATACGACTGCTTACCGTGTATTTTTGGGGATACAACGCATACCTGATAGCGTGGTACATGCTGTGAGAAACCGGCCAGGGCACAGCCGTTTCCAAGCCGTTTTGATGACGCTTCGGCTTCACGCTTGAATCGCGATGGCTTTACGCTTGAATCGCGTCGGCTTTACGCTTGAATCGCGTTGCGATTCAAGCGTAAAGCCGACGCGATTTGTCATATATGTCTAAACCCCTAATATTCAACGACTTCACTTTATTCGTCTCTTCAGCATTCCGCCATGCCTGAGAACCTCGCCTTGGGCACGACATCGGTCAAGCATTTGGCCATACTCCTCATCGGATATGGCGGACATGCGGTCGGGAAGCTCCTTCAAGCTGGACACGGCAATGCCCACCCCCTCGCGCGTGACAAACTCAGCCTCGGCACTCTCCTTCCACACGATGACGGGGATACCCATGGCGAGATACAACGACAACTTGTGCGAGGCTATGAGGCGGAGATAATAGCCAAGCTCGCCCTCGCAGGTGTCTATCGACGTGCCGTCCCACACGAGGCCCCAGCCACCCTCGACGGCGGCAGTGTGGTTGCTCTGGAAGACGCCAAGGTAACGCACGTTGCCTGAGACGTGGAAATCGTCATCGGTCTTGCCATAAAGGTTGAATGTCAAGTCCTTGAAATCATAGGCCGACAAGGGCGTGAAGAAAGACGACTTGCGGAGATAACCGGCAAAGGCAATCTCTTTTTTTTGCCTTAGCAAATCTTCCTTGGGGCGGAAATCGTCGTCAGTATAATAATCGAAAAGTTGTATCGATTCCGTGGGAGTCGCGACACCATGGTCGTGTATCCAGCGGCTCATGGCATCCGTATGGGTCAAGATCCTGCAAGCCAACCTGAACACACGAAGGTCGGGCGAGAGGTCACGGCCATTGCGCACGGTCTGGATGTCGTGGACCAGGATGGTCACCCTGTTGCCAAGAAGACGTTGCAACCGAAGCACCCAAGGGAATATCACCTTGCTCGATACGGGATACTGCACGACATACTCGGAGCCCAAAGGGTGGCGAAAAATCATTGCGACATTCTTCAGCAACCCCATAAGGTTGGAAAGGAACGGGACTGGATATTGCTTGCACAGAATCATCTCCACGTCATAGCCACAATCCGACAACGTACGGTTCACGTCATCTCGCGCCTTGCCCAAGGCACAGACCTTGGAGTAGTCCTTAAACTGTATTGTCTGATTGACAACTACTTTTTTAGCTTTCATATTGCAAATATACTACTATATTTTGTTCCTTCAAAGGAAATATCGTACTTTTGCAATGATTTCACAGTGTTAGCAATGAGCATTTGGCAAACCATCAGCACGACCCTTATACACATCAACCACAGAGAGGACTTGACCCGCTGGGAGCGACCATACACGGGCGACCTGCCGATATATGGTGTCTACCACGTGTTTTGCGCGGAGGGTTGGGAGGAGCTCATGCCATTGCAGATCGAGCGACTGAAGAAGAGCGGGCTCGCCGCGCGAACCAAGACACTGTTCATCAGTTGCATATATCGGCACGCGGAAGACATCGAGAAGATGAAGAGGATGCTTGAGGGCGTGCGCCATGAAATAGTGGCTTGCACTCCCGACGCCCACCAATTTGAATACCCCGCATTGGATGCCGTATACAGGAAAGCCAAAGAAGAGGATTGCATCATCTATTACTTCCACACCAAAGGCGTCTCCTACCACGGGCCACAAAAGAGCGACCGCCATTGGCTCTATTTCAAGAAGAAGGTGGAAGCCTGGCGAGAGGTGATGGAATATTTCAACATCGACAAATGGACTGTCGCCGCCAACGTGCTGACCGCTGGCTACGATACCTACGGGTGTCTGCGCTATCCCCCGAAGCCCGCAGCCTTCACCATGTACGCCGGCAATTTCTGGTGGGCAAGGGCATCCTACCTGCGCACGCTGAGACCATTGACGCAAGAAGAGCGCGAGGACAGGATGCTGGCGGAGACTTGGATTTTCACGGGCAAGCACCACGACTTCAGCGCCTTCGACACGCTGGCCATGCTCTATCGCACTTACATGCCGCCTGGGATGTATGAGGACGACAAGAAAGTGACACTGTGGCAACGCTTGGCTTTCGTCTGGGAGTTCAACTTCTCCAAGCTACGCAAGAAGGTGTTCCACTACAACTTCATAAAACGCAACAACGCAATTTACCAACGGTTTTCATGAGCTCACTGAAAGAAAAGACTGCCTCCGGACTCTTCTGGGCTGCCATGAACAATGGCAGCATGCAGATTCTGAACGCCATAATCGGCGTTTTCCTGGCCCGTCTGCTCAGTCCTGCCGACTACGGCTTGGTGGGCATGGTGGCCATCTTCACGGCAATAGCCAGTTGCTTGCAGGACAGTGGGTTCACGTCAGCCCTTATAAACCTCAAGGCACCAAAGCACCGTGACTACAACTCCGTGTTTTGGTTCTCCACCATCATGGGCACGAGCCTTTACGTCATCCTGTTTTTTTGCGCTCCACTCATAGCGAGGTTCTATCACCAGGAAAACCTGACGTTGCTGTGTAGGGTCATCTTCGTCTGCATACCCTTGTCGGCTTTGGGCATCGTGCCACAGGCTTACCTCACGAAAAACCTCATCGTCAAGCCCATTGCCTTACAACGCATCGTGGTGCTCACCATCAGCGGAATAGTGGGCATAGCATTGGCATTCAAGGGCATGGGCTATTGGGCACTCGTGGCGCAACAGCTCATCTACACGGGGATGCAAAACATCGGCAAGTATTTTCTCATGCCCTTCCGCCCCACCCTCGACATCGACCTCTCGCCCGTCAAGCGCATGTTTGGCTTCAGCAGCAAGATTCTCATCACCAACATCATATCACAGTTGAGCCAAAACATCCTCACCGTCATCTTCGGAAGGATATTCCCCGTGAAGACCGTGGGCAACTTCACGCAAGGCTGGAAATGGAACAACATGGCGTCGGGGTTGGTCTCCGGCATGCTAGCGCAAGTGGCGCAACCGGTGTTCGCCTCCACACAGACGGAAGAAGACCGGCAACTGCACATCCTGCGCAAGATGACACGCTTCACGGCGTTTCTCATCTTCCCGGCGATGTTTGGCTTGGCTATCATAGCCCCAGAGTTCATAGTGCTGCTCATCTCCGACAAATGGATCGAGAGCGTAACCATTCTCCAGATACTGTGCATAAGCGGCGCATTCATTCCCGTGTACCTGCCCATGCAACAGCTCATCGTCAGCAAGGGGCGGTCGGACATTTTCATGTGGGTGAACATCGCGCAGATTGTGTTGCAGATAGCTGTGATCCTCGTCTTCTCACGCCAAGGCATCATGGCCATGGTCACGGCATATTCCGCTTTCATCGCCGTGTGGACAGTGGCGTGGCAGCACTTCACGCACAGGATAGTAGACTATGGTTTTGTCCAGCTACTCAAAGACCTTTTGCCGTTCATGCTCGCGGCATTGACATCTTGCGCCATCGCCTTTGCCTTGGCCTCGCTGCTCCATGGCTTGCTGCTCCGCATGGTCATAAAAATCATCGTCGCCACCTTGCTCTATGTCGCCGCCATGAAAGTGTCAGGCGCGCAGGTGATGAGAGAGTGCTTCAACTACCTAAGGCACAAGAAAGGGTGAAAGGAATACGGGTATTAAAAAAGCATAAACCAATACGATAATGTCCGTTATTTTGAGCAAAACATATTTTTTTTGCGCAAAATAACGGACATTAGCATTTATGAAACGAGTGTTATTACCCAAGCAAAGAAGGATGCTTGAGGAGATGGGACAGCAAATCAAGTTGGCACGTCTCCGCCGCAATTACACATCCCAGGAAATGGCAGAACACTTTTAACCGCTATGCAGAGATGGGCTCTGCACATCGTCATCTCGTAGCCGATTGCGGCGTAGCTATCTTTCTAATCATTTTAATCCGTGTGAGAAAAAACTTTAATCAACGTGAGAAATCCGCAAGGAAGAATGTTACAGCAACACGGGGCGTAACCCACGAAGGGGCCGTGGTAGGCAATGGCCGCTTCGGCCTGGATGCCAACTGGCGCAGGGTGGCCATTGGACTGCGGTTCGTGATTTAACCTTTTATACCCTCAACGTCCGCATGGCGTTGAGCACGCAAAGCACCATCACACCTACATCGCCAAACACCGCCAGGGGCATGGCAAGACTGCCAAGAACGCCCGTGGCGACAAGGATGAGGATGACGACCTTCACCGCTATGGCGAAAGTGGTATTCTGGCGAGCGTTGGCAATGGTGCGGCGCGCTATGCCTATGGCCGTGGCTATCTTCGACGGCTTGTCGTCCATCAACACCACGTCGGCAGCCTCTATCGCCGCATCGGCACCGAGCGCGCCCATGGCTATGCCCACGTCGGCACGGGCGAGAACCGGCGCGTCGTTGATGCCATCGCCAACGAAAGCGAGCGTGGAGCCACTGGGCTTGTCGTTGATAAGTCGTTCGACCCACTCCACCTTGTCTTGCGGCAAGAGAGAGGCGTGGTATTCGTCCAACCCGAGGTCGCGTGCCACATGCTCTGCCACGCGCTCATGGTCGCCCGTGAGCATCACTGCCTTTCGCACGCCAAGCTGCTTCAGGTCAGCAATGGCATAGCGGCTGTCGGCCTTCTCCCTGTCAGCAATAACGATGTGGCCAGCATACACGCCGTCAACCGCAACATGTATAATAGTGCCCACGGTGCCCTTGCATTTCTCGCACTCGGTGACCGTGGCACCCGAAGCCTCCATCAGCTTGACGTTGCCCACGCTGACCGCGTGTCCATTCACGGTGGCGCGAATGCCTTGGCCCGCTATTTCCTCGACATTATCCAAACGGCAACCATCGGCGAGCAATTCACCGACATTCGTCTTGTTGGCATCGCAACCCAACTCGACATCCTTAAACGCGGCATTGCCGAAAGCGGCACGTAGAGCGGAGGCAATGGGATGAGTGCTATATTCCTCGGCGTGAGCGGTGAGATGCAACAGGTCGTCGGCATCGATTGTCTCAGGATGAACGGCATCCACGGCAAACACGCCCTGCGTCAGCGTGCCAGTCTTGTCGAACACCACGGTGGAGAGCCTCGCGAGCGCGTCCATGTAGTTACCGCCCTTGATGAGGATTCCCTTGCGCGACGCCCCGCCTATGCCGCCAAAGAAACTCAATGGCACTGAGATGACGAGGGCGCACGGACAGCTCACCACGAGGAAGCTCAGCGCGCGATAGACCCATGTCGCAAGCCCTTGGGCATAACTGTCGCAGAACAACGGTGGCACGAATGCCACGGCAATGGCAAGGAACACCACTATCGGGGTGTAGACACGGGAGAATCGGCGAATGAACGTCTCGCTATGCGACTTGTTCTCAGCCGACTCCTCCACGAGCTTGATAATCTTCGAGGCGGTGCTGTCACCAAACGACTTGCATACTTTTATGCGCAACACGCCCGACACGTTTACGCAACCACTCAACGCCTCATCGCCCACACCCACGGCACGCGGCGCGCTCTCGCCCGTCAGCGCCACGGTGTTGAGACTGGACACGCCGTCAATCACAGTGCCGTCCATAGGCACCTTCTCGCCAGGGCGCACCACTACGGTCTCGCCCACAGCAACCGTCTTGGGATCTACGACAGTGACCTCACCGCCACGTTCCACGTTTGCCACGTCGGGACGAATATCCATTAAATCGTTTATAGACCGTTTGCTCCTGTCCTCGGCATAATCCTCAAATAGCTCACCGACCTGGAAGAAAAGCATCACGAACACCGCCTCGGGGAACTGCGGTTCCGCGCCAGGAAGGAAGCCTATGAGTAAGGCTCCGATGGTGGCAATGCACATGAGGAAATCCTCATTGAAAGGATTACGCTCGCCAATTCCTTCCTCTATGGCCTCGCCCACGACATCATATGATATAATAATGTAAGGCACGAGAAAGACGAGTAACTGACTCCAAACCGGTATGGCAAACGACTTGGTGACAATCCAAGCCACGAAGAGCAACACGGCGGTAATCGCAATACGAAATAACAGTTTTTTGTCCATATCTTATGTTTTATATCTATCCAATACTTCTTTCTTATTTTGGGCACAAAGTTATAAAAGTGGAAGCGCAACCAAGTTGCAAAGTAATGATAACAACCTGGATATTATAAATTAAGAGATAAAAACGACAACCTTGATTTTTTCTAAACAAAACGAAGCAATTAAGCAGTTATTCATGTTAAACATTGCAAATATCAAGAAAATAAGCATGAATAAAGTATCGAAATGTAACCAACATTTCATAATTTTGCTTTCGTAATAAAAGTAAAACACCTATTATACAAAAACCACAATGATTGACAAGACCATCAAAGAAGAATACGACGTGATTATTGTCGGCGGTGGTATAACCGGAGCTGGCACTGCACGTGACTGTGCTCGCCGCGGAATGAAAGTCCTTCTTGTCGAGAAGAACGATTTCACCAACGGAGCCACTGGTCGTAACCACGGTTTGTTGCATAGTGGCGCCCGTTACGCCGTCACCGACCAGGAGTCGGCTCAAGAGTGCATAAAAGAGAACATGACGCTTCGCCGCGTGGCGCGCCACTGCGTGGAAGAAACCGATGGACTCTTCATAACACTTCCCGAAGACAGCCTCGACTACCAGAAGACATTTGTCGAGGCCTGCACGAAGGCTGGCATCAGGGCTGACATCATCTCTCCAGAAGAGGCGCGCCGCATAGAACCCGCCGTCAACCCCTCGCTCATAGGGGCCGTCAGGGTGCCAGATGCCTCTATAGACCCATTCCGCCTCACCACGGCAAACATTATCGACGCCAAGCGACATGGCGCGGAAGTGCGCACATACGTCGAGGTGGTTGGGTTCATCATAGAAAACGGCGTGATGAAAGGCGTGAAGCTGCGCGACAACCGTACGGGCGAGCAAAGCGAGGCTCACAGCCGCCTTGTCATCAATGCTGCCGGCATTTGGGGGCAGCCAGTGGCACAAATGGCCGGAGTGAAGATAAACATGTTCCCTGCCAAAGGCACTCTGCTCATCTTCGGCCACCGCGTCAATCACATGGTGATAAACCGTTGCCGCAAGCCTGCCAACGGCGACATACTCGTGCCAGACGATGCAGTGTGCGTAATCGGCACGACAAGCACGCGAGTGCCTTTCGACCAGATAGACGACATGCGCGCCACACCAGATGAGGTGGAACTGATGATTCGCGAGGGCATGAATCTCGCACCGAGCCTTGCCACGACCCGCATCATCCGCGCTTACGCTGGCGTGAGGCCACTTGTGGCTTCAGACGATGACCCATCTGGCCGAAGCATCAGCCGTGGCATCGTGCTCCTCGACCACGAGAAGCGCGACGGTCTGAAAGGCTTCGCCACGATAACCGGCGGAAAGATGATGACCTATCGCCTCATGGCGGAGAAGGCCGCCGACCTCGCTTGCCAGAAGTTGGGCATCGACAAGAAGTGCGACACCGCCGTGGTGCCACTTCCTGGATCAGAGGAGACCGACGGCGAGATAAAGGCAGAAATGCGCGACGACATCTACAGCGACCTCGTGGCATCGACGAGCCGTATAGCCGAGATTGGCCGTCACGGAACGTTCACCAAGGAGATTCCACACGACACGATAGAAGACCGCGCCCTCGTATGTGAGTGTGAGGAAGTAAGCGCCGGAGAGGTGAAGTTCGCCGTGGACAAGCTCCACGTGCATAACCTCATCAACCTGCGCCGCCGCACGCGCATTGGTATGGGAACGTGCCAGGCTGAGCTCTGTGCTTGCCGTGCCTCTTGCGTGTTGTGTCAAGTGGGCAACAACAAGCCAGAGAAAGAACTCGCCGACCTCGCCTCGTTCATGCAGGAGCGCTGGAAAGGCATGCAACCCGTGGCTTGGGGCGACACGCTTAAAGAGAACCAGCTGACGCTGAAGATTTACCAGGAACTTTGTGGACTTAACGCTTGACAAAAAATGAAATTCGATACTATCATAATAGGTGGCGGACTGAGCGGACTGACGTGCGGCATCGCCCTCGCCAAGAAAGGCAAGAACGTGGCCATGGTTTACGGTGGCCAAAGCAACCTGCATTTCAACTCAGGCTCATTCGACCTCATAGGCTACAACGATGGCAAGGAGGTCGCTGACCCGACGCAGGCCGCAGGCCAACTGCCTGAGAACCATCCATACCGCAAGGTAAAAAACATGGAAGCATTGGCAAAGGATGCCAAGAAACTCCTTGAAGAGGCTGGCGTCAGCACTAAAGGCGACTGTCACAAGAACCATTACCGTCTCTCGCCAATCGGCAAGCTCATCCCGACATGGCTGACAATGGACGGACTTTTCACCGTGGCCAACGCCGAGGAGCTCAAGGGCAAGAAGATATGCCTTGCCAACATCACAGGCTTCCTCGATTTTCCCGTGCCTTACATCGCCCAAGGTCTGCGCGACCATGGCGCGGAGGTGAGCCTCCGCACCGTGACGACTCCTCTCTTGGAGCACGCGAGGCAGAGCCCAACGGAAATGCGCGCGACAAACATCGCCAACTACCTTGCCAACGACAACAACGTCAAGGAAGTGGCTGAAAAACTGAAAGCAGCCATGCCTGCCGGCATCGACCTGCTTCTCCTGCCCGCCGTGTTGGGAGTGGCAAACGAACACGCCGCGAAGCTGTTGCAAGACAGCCTGCCAGTAAAGACGCAGTTCGTAGCAACGATGCCCCCATCAGTGCCGGGCGTGCGCGTGCAGACCATTCTGCGCCAATATTTCCAGAAGCTGGGCGGCACACTGGTTCCTAACAACACCGTCGCAAAAGGCGAATTGGAAGGAAGTCGCCTCAAAAAGGTATATACGGACAAATTGGGCACAACAGCTCTAGAAGCCGACAATTTCGTATTCGCCGCGGGCTCGTTCCTCGGCGGTGGCCTGACCTCCAATTACGAGGGCGTGCGCGAGCCAATACTCGGCCTCGACGTGGACGCCGACGCAGACCGCGCTAAGTGGACTTCATACGACCTATACGGCAAGCAACCATACCAATCGTATGGCGTGAAGACTGACGACAACCTGTTGGCAATGAAGAACAGCCAGACATTAGATAATGTGTATGCCATCGGTTCCATCCTCAGCGGCAACGACCCACGCATGGCGACATCGACGGGCATCGACCTGCTGACGGCTCTTGCCGTGGCTTCAACCCTCTAACATCATCCGATAAAAGATTACAGCTATGCAAGAGAAGATACAAATAAAAAACCTCAGCGAACACGACTATGAGCAATGCCTGAAGTGCAGCATCTGCACAGCGTATTGCCCCGTGTCTACCGTGGAGCCGGAATACCCTGGCCCTAAGCACGCCGGTCCCGACTTGCTGCGCTACCGCCTGAAAGACCCCGACTTCTTCAACGAGACATTGAAGCTATGCCTCAACTGCAAGAGGTGTGAAGTGGCATGCCCACACGGGGTGAAGATTGCCGACATCATACAGGCCGCTCGAATCGAGTTCAGTACCCACGCGCCGAGCCTGCGCGACAAGATGCTCGCCAACACCGACTTCGTTGGCTCGATGGCAACGCTCGTGGCTCCATTGACCAACTTCTTCCTCGGCCTGAAGCCCGCCAAGGTCGTCCTCGACAAGGTGATGAAGATTGACAAGCACCGCCAGTTCCCGGCATACGCGGGAAAGAAGTTTGAGACGTGGTTCCACCAGGAGGCGGAGCTTAAGCAGCAAGAGTACAAGCGTTTCGTGAGCTATTTCCACGGCTGCTACGTCAACTACAACTTCCCACAGCTCGGCAAAGACTTCGTGAAGGTCATGAACGCCTGTGGCTACGGCGTGCGCCTCTTGGAGAAAGAGAAATGCTGCGGCGTGGCGCTCATAGCCAACGGGCTTCCGAAGCAAGCCAAGAAGCAAGGCGAAGTGAACATGTCGTCCATGGAGAAAGCCATCAATGGCGGCAACGAGGCCGTGCTCACCACGAGCTCGACCTGCACGTTCACCATGCGCGACGAATACAAGGACTTGCTCGACATCGACAACAGCAAGGTGCGCGATAGCCTCATGCTCGCCACGCGATTCCTCTGCCAAAAGATTGACGAGGGCAAGATAAGGCTCGCCTTCCGCAAGGATTTCCACAAGAAGGCGGCATACCACACCGCTTGCCACATGGAACGAATGGGCTGGAGTGTATACTCCATCCAACTGCTGAAGATGATACCCGGGCTCGACCTCACGGTGCTCGAGAGCCGCTGCTGCGGCATCTCCGGGACCTACGGATTCAAGAAAGAGAACTATGAGCGCTCGCAGAAGATTGGCGCACCGCTCTTCCAGCAGATTCGCGAGGTGAATCCCGACTGCGTGGCCACCGACTGCGAAACCTGCAAATGGCAAATAGACATGTCGACCGGCTATCCTGTGGAGAACCCAATATCACTCCTTGCGCAGGCCATCGACGTGGAGGAAACAAGGAAGCTGAACCAGTAACACCATATCATTCCCATCCTGCCCACCTGAAGAGTCAGCATAAAGCGGCAGGATGGGATTACAAACGTTCAAGACAAAAGACAGTGATTGCCAAAATCTTGAACCCGTGATAAGGAACACTAAAACCGAAGTAATGGCATGAAAAAGAAGTTAAAACGATTGGAGGCTATTGCTTTTTTACCTAATTTTGCGATGTAGATATAGCAAAAGCTTATCTTCAATTTCATAGCCAGTACACACGCTAAAGAAAAACTAACACGACCGTCTAAAGACGACAGTTCAAAAATATAATACAAACTTAAAAACTCATTTACTATGCAAAAGTACATCTTAGCTCTTGACCAGGGGACAACCAGCTCCCGCGCGATCGTTTTTGACCATAGCGGAAAGATTTGCAGTGTTGCACAAAAAGAGTTTACACAGCATTTCCCGAAACCGGGATGGGTGGAGCACGATCCAAACGAGATTTGGTCATCTGAGGCTTCCGTAATAGCTGAAGCCATATCCGCCATAGACATCAACGGCCTCGACATCGCCGCAATAGGCATCACCAACCAGCGCGAGACCACCATTGTGTGGGACATCGACACCGAGGAGCCGATATACAACGCCATTGTCTGGCAAGATCGCCGCACGGCAGAATACTGCGACAAACTGAAAGCACAGGGTCTTGTGGACAAGGTGCGCGAGAAGACTGGTCTTATCATCGACGCCTATTTCAGCGGCACTAAGATCAAATGGATTCTCGACAATGTGCCAGGAGCGCGTGAGCGTGCCGAAAAAGGCAAGCTACGCTTTGGAAACGTAGACTCATGGCTCGTTTGGCGTCTCACACGCGGACAAGTACACTGCACCGACGTGACAAACGCCAGCCGCACGATGCTGTTCAACATCAACACCCTGCAATGGGACGATGACCTACTCAAGCTGCTTGACATTCCACGCAGCATGATGCCAGAGGTGAAGTCGTCCTCCGAGGTTTACGGCCATACCAAGACCACGATCTTCGCCCACGAGGTGCCTATCGCCGGTATCGCCGGCGACCAGCAGAGCGCGCTCTTCGGCCAGATGTGCCTCACGCCCGGTTCTATCAAGAACACTTACGGCACGGGATGCTTCGTGATGCTCAACATTGGTGACAAGCCTTTGCTCTCCAAGAACAACCTTCTCACCACAGTGGCATGGAAGATTGGCAACGACGTGAAATACGCCCTTGAAGGCTCCATATACGTAGGCGGCAGCGTAGTGCAGTGGCTTCGCGACGGTCTCGGCTTCATCAACAGCAGCAGTGAGGTGGAAGAGCTTGCATCGTCTGTACCAGACAGTGGTGGCGTCTACTTCGTGCCAGCCTTGACAGGCCTCGCCGCTCCGTATTGGGACCAATACGCTCGCGGCACTATCGTTGGCATCACGCGTGGCACCACTCGCGCTCACATTGCCCGCGCAGCTCTCGATGGCATAGCCTTCCAGACCTACGACATTGCCCAGGCCATGGCCAAAGACCTTGGCGCGCCTCTCACAGAGCTGAAAGTGGACGGTGGTGCCTCACGCAACAACCTGCTCATGCAGTTCCAGTCAAATATTCTCGGCATTCCAGTGGTTCGTCCGAAGATCACGGAGACGACAGCCCTTGGCGCCGCTTATCTCGCAGGTCTCGCAGTGGGCTTCTGGAAAGACATCGACGAGATCAAGAGCCAGTGGCAGGTTGAGCGCTCGTTCAACCCGGTCCCGGAGAATGAGGAAATCAAGAATGCCAAGGAAGGTTGGAAGGATGCCGTCCAGCGCACGTTGACCCACAAATAATCAAAAATCCCTACCCCTGCCTTCCCCTCTCTCAAGGCAAAGGGAAGGCAGGGTGTTAACCTCTTTGAGAAGAAAACATAAAAACTCTATAAACCAAAACTAAATTACTATGGATTATTCTATGACTACACAGTTCCTCATGGAACTGATTGGCACCATGGTGCTCGTGATATTCGGAGACGGCGTTTGCTGCGCCACGAGTCTCAACAAGAGCAAGGCTCAAGGAGCGGGTTGGGTTGTCGTAACCCTCGGCTGGGGTCTCGCCGTATGCATGGGTGTGCTCATCGCCGGCCCTTACACGGGCGCTCACCTCAACCCTGCGGTTTCCATCGGTCTCGCCGTCGCCGGCAAGTTCCCATGGGCCTCTGTTCCAGCCTACGTCATCGCCCAAATGATTGGCGGCATCGTTGGCGGCATCATCGTATGGCTGTTCTACAAAGACCACTTCGACGCAACAGAAGATAAGGACACAAAACTTGGCGTGTTCTGCACGGCTCCTGCCATCCGCAACTATCCAAGCAACTTCCTCAGCGAGTTCATCGCCACATTGCTGCTGGTATTCCTTATCATCGCCTTCGGCACGAGGGGCAATGTCTATAGCCCTGAGAGCAACACGTTCGGTCTTTCCGCCCTTGGCCCAGTGCCTATCACTTATGTTATCGTTGCTCTCGGCATGTCGCTTGGCGGCACCACTGGTTACGCCATGAACCCTGCCCGCGACCTCGCACCACGTATCGCATACGCCATTTGCCCAATCAAGGACAAGCGCGATCCAGACTGGGCCTACTCTTGGGTGCCAGTCTTGGGTCCAGTGCTCGGTGGTGCAGTGGCCGGTCTATGCGGCATTTGGCTCATGAGCCTCTAAACACGCTACAACGCTAATCACAAGAAGCGATAAACACAAAACCATCAAAAAAATGACTCTAATGAGAAACATTGGCAAAATATTATGCCTGGCCGCGATATATCTTCTTCCTTTGAGCACGCAGGCACAAAAGCTACACGAGTCTGCCAGCCTGGAGACATCGCACCTATGGCGTGGCCTTGAGGTCGGCAACGGCCTGATTTTCAACAACGACGTGTCACTTAGCGACAACAAAGACCACTTCAAGATTGGCTTGTGGGGCGGAATGGCCGTTGACGGTGACTACAAGGAGGCTGACGTCTACGTCAACTACAACAACAGCGGCTTCAACATCGCCGTGTGGGACTTGTGGAACTTCTCCGAGGGCATCCCTGGCAACGGCAAGTACTTTACGTGGGACGCTCGCAAGACTTCGCACCTTCTCGACGCAGCCATCAGCTACGACTTCGGCGTGAAAGCCGGCTTCCCACTCACGCTCTCATGGGCCACACTCCTCGTGGGACGCGACCGTGGCGCGGCCAACGAGCAGAATGTCTATTCCACCTTCGTGCAGGCGAGCTATCGCCTCTACGACAGCAAGGATTGGGCTGTGGACGCTTCCGTGGGCGGAGTCTTCGCCCTCAACCCATACGACAAGGACAAGTATCCTGGAGAGAACAACAACCTCTACGGAAAGTCCGCAGGCATCAACGACATCCGTCTCGGTGCCACATACAAGTTGAAAGTGGGCAAGTTTGACATGCCTGTGTCCGCACAGATGATGTGGAACCCCGAAGCAAGCAAGGCTTACTTCAGGGCAAGCATAACGCTTATCAACCTGTAGACACATTTTGACACTCTTATGATGAAAGCCTCAGCTCACGCGAGCTGAGGCTTTTTCACGTAATGTGGATTCACCTTCCAAGAGGCATGACAACCGACACGTATTTGCAGATAAGCGCCAAGACTAAAAAAAACTTAAAACCTGTATTAAAAAAGAATTAACGTTTTGAAATAAAAGCTATTTGATATAACTTTGTGTAGTAAACGAAAAACCAAGTTTGCAAACGTGAAACAACCAACTTAAAATAAACACTAAAACAATATGTGGAAATTTTTAACACCGCCAGCCTTCAAAGCTGAGCAGAGCGGCCCCGAGGCCGACGCACGCTACCGCAAACTGCGATGGCAAGTATTCTTTGGCATTTTCATTGGTTATGCAGGATTCTACATTGTCCGCAAGAATTTCTCAATGGCAATACCAATGCTCGCACCTTTTGGTTTCGAAAAGGACGAGCTCGGCATAGTGCTGTCGATGAATGCCATAGCCTACGGGTTCTCCAAGTTCATCATGGCGAGTGTCTCCGACCGCAGCAACGCACGCCGCTTCCTCCCACTGGGTCTTGTCCTCGCGGCCCTATCGATGATGTTCATGATCGTGCCCGTGCAGTGCATGGGTCCTGAGCACAAGGGGTGGGCAATAGCCTTGATGGCGGCCCTCAACTTCCTCGTGGGTTGGTTCAACGGCATGGGCTGGCCTCCTTGCGGCCGCGTCATGACCCACTGGTTCTCCATCAAGGAGCGTGGCACTTGGATGTCTGTATGGAACTGCGCCCACAACGTCGGCGGAGCCTTGGTGGGTCCAATGGCAGTGTATGGCGCCATGTGGTTCGGCTCATGGTTCTATGGAGCCGACACGCAGCGCTATTTCCTCATCGGCACATACCTCTTCCCCGCTTGCGTGGCTATCTTGGTCGCCATTGTCGCATATAGCCTTATACGCGACACACCACAGTCGTGCGGATTGCCGTCCATTGAGAAATGGCGCGGTGACTATTCCGACACCTACTCCGACAAGGCAGAAGAAGTGCTGTCAACAAAAGAGATCTTCCGCACGGTACTCTCCAACCGCTTCCTTTGGTACATAGCCTTCGCCAACGCCTTCGTATACATGGTGCGCTACGGTTGCCTTGACTGGGCTCCAACAATCCTCACCGAGAAGGGTATCGACATCAAAGAAGCCGGATGGGCATATTTCGCCTATGAAATGGCTGCCATCCCTGGCACCATCATCTGCGGTTGGCTCTCCGACCACGTGTTCAAGGGCCGTCGCGCCATCCCCACCATCTTGTTCATGGCCGTGGTAGCCGTGTTCATCTTCATCTACTGGCAGAACCTCGACAACATCAACGTGGTCATCGCCTGTCTCATCGGCATCGGCTTCTTCATCTACGGCCCCGTTATGCTCATCGGCGTCCAGGCTCTCGACCTTGCACCTAAAAACGCAGCTGGCACGGCTGCCGGCCTCACCGGGTTCATGGGCTACGTGCTTGGTACCGCCCTGCTCGCCAACGTTGTAATAGGCTTCGTGTCTGAGCATGCCGGTTGGGGATGGACGTTCATCCTCCTCATCGCGGCATGTGTCATGGCGATATTCTTCATGATGCTCACCTACAGCAAGGAGCAATACCTGGTAAAGAACAAGAAATAAACAAGATAAAACAACCAAATTGGGACATGGCGATTCGTAATGGTCATAAGCGTATACATTATTACCTTTGACCATCACGAATCCCCCTATATTTTTTTACAGGACAAAAATCAAAAGCAGAATTTATAGCAATCTCTTTTTTAAAACCAATTCATGAAAACAAAACACTTTTCGATTGGGTTGGTGAGCATGGCTTTGCTCGCCGCTTTCACCGCTTGCTCCGATGAGCAGCAGTTCACAAATGAGAATACGGATGCCAAGCGCATCGACGTACAACAATTGTCGCCCGAAATGCAAAAGGTGCGCGACTATGTGCCTCTCTACGCTTGCGTGGCACACCGCGGCACTACCTATTGGGCTCCGGAGGAGACCGAGGCCGCGTGGAGATGGGCACGCACCATGGGCGCCGACTACCTTGAGTCGGACATGCAGGTGACAAAGGACGGCGTGGTGCTCGCCAACCACGACGAGAACATGAAGCGCACCACCAACATCGAGGTAATGTTCTCCGACGAGGTGCCCACTTGCAGAAAGGACTTCTACCGCAGCTTCCGCAACGCCGACGGCAGCCAGCACTTCTCAGAGGCCGACATCGACGCGCAATACAAGCGCGACGTGGCCGACTTCCGCTCCAACTACGCCATGTCCTACTACTATGCCGAGATGCTGATGCTCGACGCTGGCGGTTGGTTCAACGACTCTGACCCAGAGCAGGGGCGCGACTCATACAAGGCCAAGCACAACGGCAAGATCGTCTACGACGCTAAGGGCGTGCCATCAATACAGTATTCTGATGGCTTGTACGTGTCAGCCCTTCAAGACCAGATCAACTACGCCATGGGCAACAAGCTCAACCGCGATGCCAGCGGCAGACGCATCCTGACCTATAAGGTCAAGGACGAGTACAAGGACATGACCCTTGAGCAAATCTACAAGGCCGCAAAGGCAGAGACAAAGGTCGATGACCCAAGCTACCAGGCAAGCAAGGCCGCAAAGTACATGGACTTCGTGGAGTACAGTTTCGGCGACAAGAACGGCTCAACGGCTTACGTACACGACGAGATGGACAACGGCAACCGCCCTGGCATCTATCCTGAGTTCAAGGAGTCGTGGCTGAACCCGAAAGACATCGAGGTGCGCGTATACAACATCCTCGACCAGTGGGGCTGGAACATCATCACCAAGCCTGAGAGCGAGTCAGTGCCTTTCTATAAGGACGGCAAGGTCAACGTGGGTAACACCAACGGTAAGGTCATCCTGCAGACCTTCTCATTCGACGCCCTCACCCGCGCCTACGGCGTGTACAAGGGCAAGGTGCCAATGTGCTACCTCCTCTGGACAAGCGATCCAGCTTACGCCACCGACATCGCATACGACACGCCTACCGGCTACGCCGCGTTCATCAAATGGGCACAAGACCACGGCGCTCACATCATCGGCCCCGCCATCGCCGGCGCTCCTAACAACTATCCTGAGATGAACGCTCCTTGGCAGGCTTACATGATTCGCAAGTCGGGCATGATCAACCACCCATACTCGTTCGACTCATACGCGCAGATGACCAAGTACATGGGCTACTACGTGAACTATTGGGGCGAGAACGGCACACAGTTCGACGACCTGCTCAACGTCACGGTGCCTGCCACACAGTACACCACGTTCCAGGGCACGTCAACACACCCTGTCTACATGGACGGCTTCTTCACCAACCACTCTGAGATTTCACTCAAGTACATGATCGAGAATGGATTCCGCTGCAACGCCAACCTCGACAACCCATTCCATCCTGGCCAGAAGTTCGACAACTCGCAGGCTCCTTCCGCCGTTCCAGACGCCACGAAGACCTTGGAGTCGTTGGGATATTAATGACATTTAGTGAAATATCGTAAAGAAAAAACAAGAACAAAAGAATTTCGATTGTATGAAAAAATACATTGTATTGCCAGTTTTGGCAATGTGCGCATTGGCAACCAGTGCCCAGGACTTCGACTCCAAGCCTACCGTTACCATTGACAACCAGAAGGAAGACTTGCATTTCACCGTCGGCGCTCGCTTCATGGCCGACGCCGCCTATTACCACAACGACTTCACCCCAATGCAGTCGGGCGCGTCAATCACAGACGCACGCATCCGCACCAGCTTGACCTACAAGGACTGGTATTTCTATGCCGACTTCGGCTTCGGCGGCGGCAAGTTCTCGCAGAAAAACATCTTCATGCAGTACAGCCAGAAAGACAAGGCCGGCAACACGCACGCCTTCAAGGCTGGTTACTACAACGACCCTGCCGGATCAATGGCACGCAACACCTCCCTTGGCAGCTACCACTTCATCTCCCGCCCTGGATCAAGCAACGCCCTGGGCGAAGGCCGTGAGCTGGGTATCACCTACAAGTTCAACAACGACAAGCTGTTCGCTTACCAAGGCGTGTTCACCGAGAACCAATACAACAAGATTGAGTCTGGCTTCAACGGCATTGTGCTCGCTGGCCGCTACCAGTATCGCCCAATCAACGACGGCAACCAGACCCTGATGATCGGCGGAAACATCCGCTACCAACACGTTGGAGGTGGTGTCACGGAGAACAACGTGCTGAAGAAGACCCTGAACCTTGGCCAGGCACTTGAGACATACGTGGACGAGGACGACCAGTTCGTGAGCTGCTCATTGCCATGGGCAGAGAACGTGCTCGACGCTGGCGCCGAGGCCCTCTACCACAACAACAAGGTCTTCGTGCGTGGTGAGTACATGTACAAGCACGTGACCAAGAAGCGCGACTCAAAGACTCTCTTCGAGGCAAGCAACAACAACATCGACACATGGGGCACGCTCGACGCTTGGCTGACGGCCAACCCATTGCGCAGCAACAACTTCCACGGCGGATACGTGGAGGCGGGCTTCCTCGTGTTCGGCAACCCATACAGCTTCGACTCCAACGAGGGCGTGCTCATGGGTCTGTCTGGCCGCTCGCTCGAAATCGTGGGGCGCTTCAACTACACGGGCCTCAACGACATCGTGGCTGGTGAGTACTACAACGCAGGCCGTAACCAGTACTATCCTGGCGGCGAGATGCAAGATTGGCCTTACAACTCGTCAAGCGTTGGCGGCGGCAACGTGCGCTCTTACACTCTGGGCGTAAACTACAGCGCCAACCGCTTCGTGCAGTTCATGCTCGACTACACCTACAGCCGCCTGACAAAGGACTTCTTGCCATACGACAAGAACTTCCACGCAGTTCAGGCTCGCGTGCAGTTCGTGTTCTAAGTCAGCGAGTTAGATAGCACACCATAAAAAACAGGAGGAAAGGTTTCAATGACCTTTCCTCCTGTTTTTGTTTTCAAGCTCACACCCTATTCGGCTTGCCTCTGAAATGGCGTCGGCTTTACGCTTGAATCGCGTCGCGATTCAAGCGTAAAGCCATCGCGATTCAAGCGTAAAGGCGACGCGATTCAAGCGTGAAGCCGACGGCGTTTCAATGGGAGCCAACATAAAGGAATCACTTATCGTCGTCCTCGTTCTCGCCCAACAGCTCCAACACCTTGTCGCAGAACGACTTGGCGTATTGATTGTCTTTCAATGTGGGCGAGAGGGCATTCATGAGACGCTGGTCGTAAGCCTT
>ERZ808266.174-NODE-174-length-26366-cov-6.911710_pt1 | contig 26366 bp, 23 predicted proteins | sample MGYA00521278_ERZ808266 | MGnify/ENA primary metagenome ERZ808266 (study PRJEB31516, sample SAMN03275591) | gut metagenome | biome: mammalia-associated habitat; material: feces | host: Papio cynocephalus | place: Kenya | collected 2012-08-02 ... | reverse complement strand
AATGCGATTAACTCCGCCTAAGCACTACGCGCTATAGACAGAGTCTGCATCGCAAAATGATCAAAATTTCTCATCAGCTGTTAAACCAGTTCCACATATCCAAGAAGGACAAGTCGCACTACCATTTAATTGATTAGGAGCTTGAAGAAAAGATTGAAATGACAACTGAGGAGAAGATTGAATTCATTGGACGTCCTATCTTGAAAGAACATAAGAAGGCATTAAAGAGTTTGTAAAATGAAAAAATAGCTTAGAAACGATTTTTTCTTTTACACAAGTTATTTGCTGCAGAGTTACAAATCTCCATTTCTTATCAGAAAACAAAAAAAATGAATATAAGGAAAAACCTATAGATTATTCCTTTCAAGCATCTGTTGAAGCTCATCCTTTAATGCAGGCCTTCTTGAATACATATTCAAGAGTTCTTTCACATGAGATTTCACAAAGGCTTTACCTTCTTCATTAGAAATCAAATCCTCAAGTATACAAGCATATCTTCTGTACGAATCTCTTCCATCAAGATATTTTTCTTCATCAGAAAGAATTACCTTATATGCATTAAGAGTTCTTTCCGGAAAAAGTTTTAATAACAATGGACCGTACGTAAGCCTAAATACAGAATTGTTTTTTTCAAACCACTCCATCAAATCAGAGTAGGCTTCAATGCTCTCTAAATAATCTGGCATAATAATGCTCATAGTAGATGCCTTTTTTAACTTTTCAGAGATATCTCTCCATCTCTCTTTTGAGACCAAAGATTTCAATTCATTTATACTATCAAGATTGTATTGAATAGTTGAAAGGATGTCAGAATAAATCAAATCAATCAGCTCGTTATTCATATCATGCTCTAAGTAGATATTTTTCAATAACAAGAAGCATTCATCGTTCTTTTCATATTCTGTTAGAATGTTTTTTATAACGTCGATACATTGTTGCCATTTTCCACTATCATTGAGTCTTCGGCCTAGTATTGTCTGTGCAGGAGGCAAGTCCAAATGATTCATCAAATCTTGGTTAATCTGATCATCATTGTACTCTAGTACTGTCATTAAATTGACCACTCTTTCTACAGGATAAGTAAAGACATCAAAGGCTTCTTTTTTTCTAATAGAATAGAGATTTTTCTTAGCAAGTTTCTTATCTTTAACAGTGAAAATCAAAAAATCTTCATATGTAGAATACGAATCAGAATTAATCATTCTTGCTTTAGCTTCTTTTTCTAACTCTGCCTTGTTTTCTACATTTAAATATGCTTTAGCCATTATGCTCTCTATAGAAGAAACTACGTCAGAGATGGAGTCATAACCATTATCCTCCAAATAAGAAAAAGGAATATTATCAAGAATATCGGATACAAGTTTAAAGACCTCAAAGCAGTTTTCCGCCTCATCGGTAAGAGGCTCAATATTTTCTTTAAGAAAATCATCTAGCTCTTCAATGGCATCGTCTATCGTTTCATCATAGTAATAATAATCGTGGAAATATTCCTCCCCTTCCATATCCATGATAAAACCTATAGCACGCTTAAATAGAGTAACAAAATAGGAATGATCCATCACCTTGGAAGGAGCAACTTTGACAATACTATCTAGCAACGAGGGATCATCAACAACAGCATCGTAAAGTAGTTTCTTAACAGTCTTTTCATCAAGAGAAGCAATCATTTTTTCAATACCATCAAAAGATGTTGACTCTTTATGCTTTTCGTTATTTGTTCTTTTTTGTTCATCTATATAGAAGAGAACGGCTGCTTCATGCTTGCAATACTCACCATCCTCTGCATATGGGCAATCGCATTCCATATCTAGAATATCACCACCATCAAATTCAATAGAAACATTGTAATCATAAGAACCTTCAACAATAGCTGAACAACAACCATCACTGAACTCAAACTCTTTGACTGCACCCGATTTATAATAATCCAACCCTCTTTCAAGAATTTTTGAAGGAAATAATTCTTTCCAATTAACAAACATCTACTCTAATTCTCCCAATAAAAGTATAAAACAAACGAATATGCTTTTTTCTGTTTCTCCAAAAACATTTTGTCAAGGACTTTTTCATCAAATTCACAAAAGCTCCCGAAAAATATGCTAAGAGGTAAGTCAGGACAAATCTTAAATAACTATTCGTTCTTTAAGCTACCTCTACTTTTTATTAATTTTAGGGAATGTTCCTTCTTTGTATACCTCGTCTATAGTTTTATAGTCTAGGCCTTGATGAATTCTTTTGTTATTGAAGAAACTGACAAACTCTCCTAAGCTTCTTTCTAAATCCTCAATGAAGTGGTAGTCCTTTAAGAAGACCCTTGTCAATATTTTAAAGTTCTCCAAGTCCTTTCAACAAAGATGTTATCTTTACCCCTACCTTCGCCCATCCATGCTCACTTGGATTCCATACCCCTTCTCGAGAGAAGTAAATTCTTTTGATGTATTACTTCTACCACAATCTGTATTAAAGATAGCAGGTATGCCATATTTCACAATAGCTTCTTGTACTACATCTCTAGAGAAGCCTACATGACAAGTGTCTCAGAGAGTCTCCAAGACAATATCTTTCTACTAAATAGATCTATTACAGCAGTAAAGTAGACACTTCCTTACCTAGCTTTATGTAAGTGATGTCTGTCGCCCATTGTCAGACATAGCTAATAACTCTAGTAAGTAAGAGATATGGATATTTCTACTCTAGTAGTAATAAACCTTGGGGATACACCTTTTTAGCCTAAGCAATGTAAATACGCCTTATAGTGAACTCTGTAGCCTATGAAAAACCTTATTCACTAGGAACTGTATCCCATCTATTATCGTCTCAACTTCTTTTTCTTGCTTTTACTTCTTTTTATCTTCATCCCCATTTGAGCTTTTCTTTTTATAGAACGTGCTCCTCTTAAGCTCAAGAATAGAACACTTGTTTGATAGAGAGAACAGAACTAAGACAATCTACCGCGTCCAAAGTTCATCTTTTAGAGAAAGTCTCCATTTCCTTCTTTCCAATAACTTCGATAGCCTTTAGATTTTTTTCCTTGTACTCTTCTTTCTATTTTATTGTCAGAATACATCTTCTGTTAACTAAAAGCTTTCTTCCAATCAGAGAGTGTGCTGGTTGCACTCATCTATGCTGCAGCTACTTCTCCTAAACTCTTCTTTCCATCATTTCGGTAAGACACTTGATCAGGCCTTATCTGTATAAGTTTTTTTGTTTCTTCCCATATAAAGGATCTCCTATTATATGGTAGTCTCTATCCAAATAATTTTCACTCCTTTGTCCATTTTATGCTCTTATTGATGCTAAAAATTAGTTTACTTGACAGTTGAATTTTACAAAATTAAAATATAGTAAAAATAAATTAAGTAAAAACAAATTAGGTATAAATATGTTTATAGGAAGACATAAAGAATTACAACAAATACAGCAATCATTAAAAATAAATAAATCTACGGCTATCCTGGTTTATGGTAGAAGAAGAATTGGAAAAACTAGTTTGATTAATGAAACTTTAAAATCCTATACAGGAATAAAAATTGTCTATACTGCTATACCTGACGAAATAGAAAAAAATGCATTGAATTTATCAAAGCTAACAGGTTCTATTTTAGAAGAACCTTGGATGAATTTTTCAAACTTAAAAGACTATTTAGCCTACATATCAAAAAGAAAAGAAGAAATCGTTCTTGTAATCGATGAATATCAAGACATTAGAGGAAAAGATGAAAAACAAGCATTAATCATAGATGCATGCTTAAGAGACTTCATAGACTACAAAAAAGATAATATAAAATTAATAATATCTGGAAGTGCCGTACGCATATTGCAAAACCTTTCAGGAGATAATACGAATCCTTTATTTGGGCGTTTCTCCTGCGTTATAAATTTGCAAGAACTAAATTATATCGAAGCAAGCGAGTTCTATAAAAACTCTAGTATAATGGAAAAAATAGGATATTACGCAGTTTTTGGAGGTTTGCCAAATATCCTTTCTTTAATTGATGAAGAAAAAGGTTTAGTAGGAAATATAGAATCTCTTCTTCTTCAACCAGAAGGTCTTGCAAGGTATTATATTGAAACAGTCCTCTCTACAGAAGTTTCTACCATTAATAATGGAAATATTATCGTCCGGAGAATTGGAAATGGCAAAAAGCACTATGCAGAAATTGAAAGTACTATACAAGAAGAAAAAGCAAGAAAACAGCTATCAAAAACATTAAGTGAATTAATGGAGTCCCAACTAATAGAGAAGCAATATCCAATTAATAAGCTAAATGATAAGAAAAAAAGTTTCTATGTTATAAAAAGCAATCTTCTTCGATTTTGGTTTGCATATTTGGATGGTTTTTCTGGGATAATTAATGCATCTGCCTTTTTTGAAAAATATATAACACCAAGCTTAAAAACATTTATCAGTTATAGATTTGAAAATGTAATCAAACAATATTTTGCAATTTTAAATCGTCCAGACATCATATCGATAGGCTCATACTGGTATGACGACAAAAAAGCAAAAAGAAATGGCGAATTTGACATTGCTTTAGAAACAATAACTGGATATGAAATCTATGAAGCAAAATATTATGAAAAACCTATAACTTGTGATTTAGTAAAAGAAGAGCTAGAAAAGGCCTTAAAAATTGAAGGAATAAGCCTGAATGATTTTGGAATTGTCTCTGCTTCTGGGTTTGAAAATGTAGAATTCCCAATAAAAACAATATCAGGAACCGATTTATATTCTTTAACAGAAAAATAGTCACTATCATAGTTTATATAAGAAGACCAGCTAAGAACTTCCTTAATCAGTCTATCAAAAACTCATACTAAGCTTTATTTATACGTCAGTAGCTTCACTTATAACTTCCTAATAGTATGGCTATTGTAATGGCATACAAAGACGGCCCTTGAAAATCTCAAGAGCCATTAAAAAATCAAGTTTTACTTGCTGTTTGTTCCTTTCTACCGTACCAAAGCAACCTATTAAACTTAATGTGACAATTCTCTCCAATTTTTGCAATAGCATGATGTCTTGGCTTCTGCACTCTTATTTGAACAGAACCAATGTCCAATAAGTAGTCAACAATATCTCCAAGATATGTTCGTCTTATTACCTTTGCTCTTACTTCTGTTGGAGCAAAATCAATTTCACTAGGACGACATGCAATATCATAATCAATAGAAGGATCTAGATTATTTGGTATTACGCCATTTACTTCTCCACCATCAACAAAAATTTTGCCATTTTTTATGACAACAGGAATAAAGTCAGATAAACCAATGAACCTCCTCGGGGTATTCAAACCTTCACATGCTGGCTATTCGTATCACCAGCATTGTGAATAAATCACTTAAAGATAGAACAATATACATCAAGATCCAACTTTGGTTTTCTATCTGGCGTTAGTAAACCATTGGTCTCTTGCATAACATCTGTAAGCTGTGTATAGCAAAAACCAGAGAGAAGCTTATCTTTTTTGACTCTATCTAGAAGATTACGCAGCCTTTCAATAAATGCAGAAGTGTCGACAACTTTGCCATTATAGCCCCATGTATCATCTCGACCATCTGAAAAAGCAATTCCTCCAAATTCTGTCAAGATTATAGGCTGCCCATTATAAGAAGAACCATCTATATAGAGTTCTCTAAGATCTGCACATCCATTAGATGCCATTTCTAGGGAAGAGCCAAGCCATTGGGGTATAACAGAATAATCATGCACAGAAAGGATATCTGCACTTGATGTTTGTTCCCACCCATCATTCGATGAAATAAACCTAGTGCCATCTAAAGATTTTGCATAGCATGCCAATGAGTCTGCAAATGCTTGTTGCCTCCTATCTTTGAGAATATTGGAAACACCCCAACTTTCATTCAATGGTACCCATGCTATTATCGATGGATGATTGAATTTCATACGTATATAGTTATCGAGTTCTGATATAACAGAAAGAGACGAATGAGGAGAATAGCAATAACGTGAAGGAAGTTCTCCCCAAACAAGAAAACCATGCAAATCAGCATAATAGTAATACCTTGCATCTTCTATTTTCTGATGTTTTCTTGCCCCATTGAAGCCCATTTTCATCGCAAGAAGAATGTCTTTTTCCAAATCTTCGCCACTTGGTGGAGTCATGAGAGAATCTGGCCAATAGCCCTGATCTAAGACAAGTTTTTGATATAACCTGTGATTATTTAGGAATATGTCTTTGCCTCTTATCTCTATGTTTCTCATACCAAAGTAAAGATAAACTTCATCGTCACCTGCATTAATAACAACATCAATAAGATTTGGGTTCTCTATAGACCATTGATAATCACTTCTGAGAATATCGCAATCAGGAAAAATAAATGAAGCAGAACCTTCGCACTCTGTCATTTTGAAATCTAGCGACCCAATTTTCTCTCCTTTTAAATACAAAGACGCTGAAACCTTATTTAGATTTCCATCAGATAGCTTTATCGAAAAATCTGCCCTGTTTTTATTAATATCAGGAGTTATCAAGCACTCTTCTACGTATACAGGTCCAGCTTCCTCTAGCCAAACGCTTTGCCAAATACCTGTTGTAGGAGTATACCAACAACCAAAGAGACCACCCTTCCAGGATTGTTTACCTCTTAAATGAGAGGTAGAAAGAGTATCTTCACATCTAACAACAATTTCATTGCTTCCACTTTTAAGATACTTTGTTATGTCAATTTTGAAAGAAGAAAATCCACCTATATGAGAGCCTGCATAAAACCCATTTATGTAGATTTCTGAATAATAATCAACAGCTCCAAAACAAAGAAGCAATCTCTTTACGTTTTTTTTATATTCGAAGTTCTTTCTGTACCAAACGACAGGAATATCTTCTTGGATATCAATGCCACTCATTTTCGACTGATAACAAAAAGGAACATTAATTTTCTTATCAAATTCAACGTTGCTTATTTTCTTTGTCGCATCATCGAAAGCGAAATCCCATTCTCCATCAAGAATCACAGTATTTCTTCTGATAAAAGCTGGATCAGGATAGGAAGCTTTATTCATAGTTCAACCCCTTCTTTAATAAGCATCGATCTGACAGAGATGGCATCTACTTTTTGGATAGGGCATTTATCTCTCAAGGCACATGCGACAATCGCACCAGAAGCCTGCCCTATTGCGCTTGATATTCTCATAACTCGATATGAAGCATGAGCTCTATGCGTACCTGATATATTCCTACCAGAAAGGCATAAGTTTTCAATTTTAACAGGCTGCAAACAACCTAGTGGAATATCGTAAGATTGGATTTGCACAGGAAGTCCATCACTTTCTGCTTGTCCACCACCATTTGGATTATGTATATCTATCGGAAACGAGGCACCATGTACCACAGCATCCTTGAATGTTCTAGATTTTATTATATCGTCTGCTGTCAACGTATACATGCCTTTGAACCTTCGACTTTCTCTTACTCCAACGTTTTGTGCAGAGGACAAGACATAGGCATGTTCGAAGCCTGGAACATTTTTTCTCAAGAAAGCGACTACTTGATCTTTTTGTTTTTCAAGCTCAATGGATGCATCTGAAAGAGACTTTGCATCCAATGTATTTACGCCACAAATCTGAGTTGCGTTGACAAGATATGTCCCCTTTTCCACGCTCGGATAGAGTCTGACAATGGAAACATTTTGAGGAAGTTCTCCAGATTTCTCGCACTCTTTGGTCTTCTCCAAATAGGATGAACCATCAGGAAGAGCAAAATCATCCTCTTCATGGCGACAATGGAGAATACAATCAGGGTCAACTCCTGAAAGATGAAACATCATGCTTACAGGCTGAACTAAGCCATCTTCATCCCTGCCATACGAAAAAGGACAAGAGGCACGGTAGGCAAGATACCCGTCGCCTGTAGAATCTATAAAATAATTAGCTTTTAACAAAGCTGGACCATCAGGTAGAAGCGCTACAATTTCTTTTATTTTATCATTTTCTACAATGACATCGATAATAGGAACTTGAAGCAATAAACGTACACCATTTTCAACCAAGAAATTCTTGAGAACGCTATTTGCTCGATCTTTATCGACAGCTGTTCCTGTATCTGGGCTCTTTATCAAAGATGCAATCTCATCGCTTATTGTACCTGGAGCAACTTCTCCCATATATGTTGTGACATCAGAGAGCACCATTGCGCCACCAACTACCCCACTCCTCTCAACAAGAAGCACATCAAAACCTTCACGAGCAAGTGTTACCGTTGCAGCTATGCCAGCAGGCCCTGCACCTGCAACTATGACATCAGCGCTATCGTAAACTCCAACATCTATACTATATTTCATAAAATCCCCATAAAGGCCTCTGGCCTAGACTAAAATCCAATACCAGAGGCTTATTCAAAAAACTTACTGCTGGCTATACCAAGCATTTACGTCCTTAGTAACTTCTGCACCGCCTTTGTTTTCCCACTCAGTAACAAATGCATTATATTCAGTGATTGGCTTTATGCCTGTCACAAAGATAATCTCATTGTCGATTACGAGTTGATTAAGGGATGCTCTGTACTTAGAAAGAGACTCCGGTGTAGACATATTAGCTGTTGGTGAATAGACTGCATATTTATCGAACTCTGCATTTGCAGCATCAAATGCCTTTCCGAGCTCTGCATTTCTTCTTGTTCTTGCCATCCACATGTCAGCATAATCTTTCTCTCTTATACCATTAAGATACCACCAAGCATTTCCTCTTAGTTCTGAGAAGATAGGCATAATTGGCTCATAGTAGTTTCCATCCTTTGTAAATGTCTCGCCCTCTGTTCCAAGAGTAATGTATGTGAATGTTGGTTCTGTGAGCTTTGCGTTCATAAACTTTACAGCATCTTCTGGGTGCTTAGCATTCTTAAGTACTACAGAAACATTGTTCAAATACTTGTTTGCTCTGATATGTGCAACACCATTTTCATCCTTCAAAGGCATTACATAAGTAACTTCTGCTTCAGGAACATTTGCGTATAGAGCAGGAACCTGTGTTGATGCTTCATACCAGTTAGAAGGGATAGCAAATACCTTTCCTGATGTAAACTTTTCATCAAGATTGACTTTCTTGTTGATTGCGATGTCTTCATCAATCAAGCCTTCTTTATAAAGTTCAGAAAGCCATGAAAGATATTCTTTGTATTCAGGCATTTCGACATAATGCTTTAATGTGCCATCTACATCATTCCATTCAAAATAGATGTCAAAAGCTGAAATTAAAGTTTCTGCATAGATACCATTTGGGCTACCTGCTGCCATTGCAGAATATGGAATCATATCTGGATATGCTTTTTTGACAGCTCTTAGTACATTTTCGAACTCTTCTTTAGTCTCTGGGACAGCAAGGCCAAGCTTGTCGAGAATATCTTTTCTCATAAGGATTGTTGACTCAATATTAGCCCTTTCATTCATCATTGGAACACCATAGATCTTGCCATCGTATGTTGTAAGCTTCCAAGTTTCATCGCTTATAACACTCTTCATCTCTTGACCATACTCAGCAAGAAGATCATCTAAAGCCATGAATCCGTTTTGTCCAACAAGTGCACGGAAATCATCTGGACTCATTCTGACGATATCGTAATCAGCGCCAGAAGCAATCTCAAGACTCAATCTTTGAAGCGGATTGTCTTGGCTATTGATAGAGTACTCAACAGTGTAACCTGTCTTTTCTGTAATTGCCTTTGCTGTAGGGTCTGCATTGACATCTACGTTGGCAATAAATGTTCCCATTACCTTAAGCGTAGGCTTTTCAGTAGAAACAGCCTCTTTCCCTCCTGCTGCAAATGCAAAAGAGAAGCACATGGTGAGAACAATTAACAATGAAATAACTTTTCTCATAAAAACTCCTTTTTTATCTTCAGCCCTTTACAGAGCCTATTGTCATACCTGATATCAAATAACGCTGGCAAACTAGGTAGAATATGACGACAGGAATCATACTCAATGTAATTGCGGCAGCTTGCATTCCAGCTGAAGGAAGGTTCATCGCATTTTCAAACGCATTCTCGCTTGAAAGCGTACTTGCAGATGTAATCAACTCATATAGATAGAGTTGCAACGGTTTTACACTCTGTTTTGTTATAAAAAGCATCGAATGATAGTAGTTGTTCCAGTAGTTCACGCCATACAAAAGAGAAATAGTTGCAACTGTAGGCATTGCTAGTGGTAAATATATTCTTGAAAAAATCGTAAAGTGCCCTGCTCCATCGATACGCGCAGACTCTTCCAAAGCTGAAGGAACAACCTCAAATCCTGTCTTCATAATGAAGAGATTGAATTGTATTACCAAGAAAGGAATAATCACAGCCCAAAGGGTATTCAAAAGATTGAGTGACTGCATGAGGATATAAACTGGAATAGTTCCTCCATAGAAGAGCATCGAGAAGACATACAAAAGCATAATCACCTTTTTTCCTCTGAAATCACTTCTAGAAAGAGGATATGCAGAAAGAACAGTCACAAGAACAGAAATGAAAGTACCGCCAATGGTTATTATCACAGAGTTCAAGAATGCTCTCCAGAAAAGTCTGTTATGGAGTACATAGCTATAGACATCTAATTGAAAATCTTTTGGGATAAAAGCGACTTTTCCTGCAATTACGGCATTGTATCCAGAGAATGACTTTGCAACTAAGTGTACAACAGGTAGCAGACAAAGAAGTGCTAAAAGAGCCATAAGTAAATAGATTAGTAATGGTACAATATTGAATCTTCTCTTTGTCATTACCATAGGCTCCTTTTAAAGAATTTTCTTGAAAAAGCATTTGCTAAAACCAACAACGTGAATCCTACTACCGACTCGAATAGGCCCAATGCTGTAGCTGTAGAGAAGTCCATTTGTCCAAGACCTACACGATAAATATATGTTTGTAAGACATCGGCTTTTGAATAAACAGCAGGATTATACATAACAAGAATCTGATCTGTTCCAGCTTGCAGGATGTTTCCTATTTTGAGCATCAACATAAGCACAATAATCGGACTTATGCCAGGAAGAGAAACATGCAACATTCGCTGAAAACGATTTGCTCCATCGATTTCGGCAGCCTCATAAAGGCATGAGTCAATGGCGGTCAAAGCACTTATATAAACAACACAAGACCAACCTGTCTCCTTCCAACCTTCAGTAAAAACAAGTAGCGTACGGAATGTTTTTGGATTCGTAAGAAAATTTATAGTAGGTAGTCCAATTGATTTAAGAGTTGCGTTGACAACTCCTGTCGAGGATAGCAACGTAAAGAAGACTCCAGATATTACAACCCATGATAAAAAATGAGGCAAATAGATTATTGTCTGAACAGTTTTCTTAAATTTTTTATTTTTTACTTCATTCAAAAGCAATGCAATTATTATTGGCAGTGGAAAAAGAAAAAGAAGCTTATAAAGGCTGATTGATAAAGTATTTCCAAGAAGAGTCCAAAATGTATCAGAACTAAATAGATTATTAAAATATTTAAAGCCAACCCAAGGACTTTTTAGAAGTGAATCAAAAAGATTCTTGCCCGCAAACATATTAAAATCTTTAAATGCCAATGATAGTCCAATATAAGGTATAAACTTGTATATAACCACATATAAAAGACCTGGGATGCTCATTGCATAGAGAACCCAATTTTGCTTGAAATATTTTGTAAATGGCTCCTTCTTTTTTATGCTTTTCTCAATCTTCTTCATAACTTTACACTAGTCTGCGAATGTATCGCCGTCAACAAATATTTTGACATTTAGAACAAGTTTTTTGTTTTATTATAGGTTTTAAACAAGTTTTTATTATAAAAAACCATATTTTTGAGCATAAATAACAAGTATTTTTTGTTTTAAATAATAAAATTCTGTTTTAAAATGTAGTAAAGGATAAAGAATATATATGGCAAAAGAACTTGAACTTACAATTAACATGAAAGAAAATCTTTGCAATACAGCAAGGGCCTTATCCCATCCGATAAGAATAGAGATAATAGACCTATTGAACAAATCTATTCTGAATATAAAAGACATAGCATCAGAATTGAAAATACCAGCATCAACTGCTGCTACTCACATCAAAATTTTAGAAGAAGCTAATTTGATAAATATAGAGACACAACCAGGAAGCCATGGAATTCAAAAAGTCTGTAGTAGAAAAAAGGACATAGTCTCTTTCAATCTAGTTTCGCAATCAACGGGGGCCTCTGATTATGCCATATCATATGAAATGCCTATAGGAGCTTTCACTGATGGACATATTGTCGCAACATGTGGCATGTGCACAAAAGATAGAATACTCTCTTGCGAAGATAAACCGTCAGAATTCTTCTCCGCAAATAGAGAAAAAGCTGAGCTTTTGTGGTCTTCTGGCGGATACATAGAATACCGTTTTCCTATAAAAGAGGCATTTTTAGGTATTGAGCCAAAACAGTTGGTATTCTCATTCGAAGCATGCTCTGAAGCGCCTAACTATGCCGAGGATTGGCCGTCTGACATTACGGTATCTATAGCAGGTATTGATTGCTGCACTTGGCGATGTCCTGGTGACTTTGGAGCAAGACGAGGCCTTTTGTCACCTCAATGGTGGAGTAACTCAATGGCAACTCAATATGGTATATTAAATCGCATAGAAATAAACAATGAGGGTTCATTTCTCAACAACATAAAAACAAGTGATGTAAGAATACAAGATTTGGGTATAGCAAATTTACAAAATGTACCAATTCGAATAGGAAACAAAGAAGATGCTGAATATATAGGCGGATTTAATCTTTTCGGAAAGAGCTTCGGTGATTATCCACAGGATTTAATACTTACCATAATATACCCAGCATAATTTTCTACTCTTATTGTGTTTTCCAAATTACTTTAATTAGGTATTTTAACGCTTTCTCCAAAAAGAAAGCTTATAGGGATACCTAATTTTGTCCTCAAAAAGATGTCCAATAAGGTTGAGAAAGAAGAAGTAAAGAAAGAACTATCATCTTTTGTATACTTATATTGATAGGTACATCTACTTCTATTGACAAGTACAATCTAACTTATCAAAAAAAATGCGGAAATGTGACTTTTTCCACTTATAAAAAATACGAAAATGTTATAAAATGCTATTATAAAAATAACGGAGAATGAGGTTTATGATTTTTAAGCGGAAAATTTACGACAAATTGTGTGAGTGGAAAAAGACATCTGATGGAAATTCTGCCGTTCTAATTGAAGGTGCAAGGAGAATAGGAAAATCCACAATAGCCGAAGAATTTGCAAAAAATGAATACGAATCATATATACTTATAGATTTTACAAATGCACCTAAAACAGTAATCAACCTTTTTGATGATATTTCTGATATAAACTACATATTTCTTCAACTGCAACTAATATATAAAAAAGATCTTCATGAAAGAAAAAGCCTCATAATTTTTGATGAAGTTCAGTTCTGTCCAAAGGCGAGACAAGCAATTAAACACCTCGTCAAGGATCATAGATATGACTATCTTGAAACAGGGTCACTTATTTCAATTAAAAAGAATGTAAAAAACATACTTATACCAAGTGAAGAAAAGACAATTGAAATGTTCCCTATGGATTATGAAGAATTTAGATGGGCTCTCAAAGATTATACAACAATACCTTTATTAAAGAAGTGCTTTGAAAACAGGACATCTTTGGAAGATGAAATGAATAGAAGGCTAATTAAAGATTTCAGGCTTTATATGTTGGTAGGTGGCATGCCAAAAGCTGTTAGTACATACATAGAAACAAATAATATGAGATTAGTAGATGAAGAAAAAAGAGCCATACTTAAGCTATATGAGGAGGATTTCAAAAAAATTGATCCATCGGGTAAAGCTTCAATGCTTTTTAAAGCAATTCCGGCTCAGCTAGAAAAAAATGCCTCAAGATATAGCGTATCTAGCGTCTTGAAAAACCAAAGAAATGCATCTGTGTTAGAATTAATTTCTGAAATGGAAAGTTCTAAAACAGTACTCGTTTCATATAAATCAAACGACCCAGATATAGGATTCTCTAGAACAAATGACCTTGAAAACTTCAAACTTTTCCTTTGTGATATTGGCTTATTTACAACACTTATATTTGAAGATAAAGATTTCACCGAAAATATAATTTATGAAAAACTATTGAATGATAAGCTTTCGGTAAATCTAGGATATTTATATGAGAATGTTGTTGCTCAAATTCTTAAGGCTAACGGCAACAATTTGTTTTACTATACCTTTTTAAATGAAAAGACAAAACATAACTATGAAATAGGTTTTCTTCTTTCAAGAAAAAATAAAATATGTCCTATAGAAGTAAAATCTTCTGGTTATAAAACACATGCGTCATTGGATGCATTTTCTAAAAAGTATTCATCGAGAATTCTTTCTAAATATGTTTTAAGTACAAAAGATTTGAGAAAAGATGAGGATGTCACAATTCTGCCAATATATATGACGATGTTTATTTGAATATCCAACCCCATATGTAAAATATTTGTTTTTTGCTGTTATTCCTTTTCCTATCTTAATTCTTTTTTTATAATACAGAGTGTGAAGAAACTCATACTTTTTGTGATATTAGTAACTTTTTTTTCTACACTCTGTGCATCGCCTTTTCCGTCTTATGATTTCACATTCTACGGAACAAGTGATGAAACTCTCAGTTCCTTCACAAAAGAAAATGTAGGTATAGACATTACTGGTTATGGTTTTATTGGAACAACATCTGAGATGGGAATATATCTTAGGTTTGGAATACAAACACCTGTTTTGACATTAATTAAAATCAAAGATGATATGTTCAGCAAGAAAGATGATAAAACAGAAGATAGTGTTATAAAGAAGGATACTAAAGATACTACTAATTCCACCACTTCCGTAACTCCAACTGTAGAGCAAAAGGAAGAAAACATTTCAACAAGCAATAAAAGAGCTATTGATCCTTCTACTCTCTCTATTAGAAAAAAAACAGAAAGCTCTATTGATAGTAGTGTTGCTTCTCCAGATTCATCTCTTACTGATGAATCTTCTACTGTAGAGCCAATTGATTCCATTGGCACTGTTTCCTCTGATGTCACAACAATTGAGACAAAAAAACAAGATGATATTACCAAAACAGAATGGAAGCTTCTTTTTACAATAGGCCCCGCCTACCGTAAAATGATGGGCCCTAATGCTATGGTTTATTTGGGATTAGGAGCATCTATACAAACACAATATTTAAAGGAGTTCTCTCCTAACAATGGCAACTACTACTCAACTACATTTGCCATTTTAGGAACAGATTTGGATACAGGCTTTAGAGTTAGCTTACTAAATAGCAGGACTACAGTTAGAATTGGAGCTCACTTCATCTCTGAAGTATTAGGAGTTAGAAAAACAAGTCTATTTTCAAGCAACAAAACTGAAATAGATACAAACTATGATCTTTATGGTTATATTGCTGGAAAAAAGGGCTTAATTGGCTCTCTTTATGCCCGTGGCTACATTCGCCTTGCTACAACCATAAGCGAAAAGACTCGAGATATTTACAATTATTCCAATAAAACAAGTACTATCGGTAATGGAGTAATAGAGCATATAATATCGAAATGATATTTGAATTATTTGTCTATCTATTAACAATGTCAGGCACTCCTGGCCCCAATACAATTCTTAGTCTCTCAAATGCCTCTGAAAAGGGATTAAAAAAGGGACTTCATTTGAATTATGGAATGTTTTTTGGTGTATTATTTGTAACAACACTTACATACACACTTATTTCTTTTCTTTCCTCTTACATTCCTAAGCTATCATTTTTTTTGCAAATACTAAGTATCATCTACATTCTCTATCTCTCATTCAAAATGTATAAAAAGAATATCACTCCCTCTTCAAAAGAGAGTGGTACATTTAAAGATGGTTTTTTTATGCAACTTGTCAATGTAAAAGTCTTAATGCTTGTTGTTTCGACAATTTCTACATTCATACTACCAAAGGGTTACAACTATATAGAAGGATATGTCATATCACTAAGTATTCCTATTATGTGTTTTTCAACAGGTGTAGTTTGGGCAGTAGCTGGGGCAATATTAAAAGACTTATATAATAAATATAAGAAACAAGCAAATATCATTTTTGCTCTTTCCTTATTACTTATAGCAATTAAAAATACTATTACACTAATAAAAAGTATAGCATAAAGATATACAAGTGTTTACTTTTGTTCATTTGTATATATACAATACTAAATCTAAGTAAAATCTTTTCTGCATTTTTCCTTTTTTCTTTACGTGGATATTTAAAATAAATAAAAATTTTATCAAATATTTAGACACCTGAAAAAAAGGAGAAAGACAAATGGTCGTAAACGTTCAGGCCCTCATTATTGTAGTAGCATACCTTGTTGGAATGCTAGTAATTGGCTACATTATTGGTAAGCTAAAGATTAAAGATGCTGATGATTATATGTTAGCAGGAAGAAGAATGGGACTTTTTATGGTTGCATTCTCTCTATCTGCAAATAACATTGGTGGTGGAAGTACAACAGGTCTTGCGGGAAAGGCATATACAACTTGGGGTATGAGTGCTATATGGTATGTTCTCACAGCATCAATCGCGATGATTCCTCTTGCATATTTTGCACCTAAAATCAGAAAGACAATGGCCGTAACAATTCCAGAAGTTGTTGGAAGAAGATTTGGAAAGTTTAGTTCTGGTTTTACAGCTGTATTAAACATTATTGCTCTCTTCTGTTTAACATCTTCACAGGTTGCTGCATCAGGAAGTGTTGTTAGTGTTCTTACAGGTATTGATACAAGACTATGTATGATTATTGCTGGTGTTGTAATTATTCTTTACACAACATTTGGTGGTATGATTGCAGACCAGGTTTCTGACCTTGTTCAGTTTATTATCATTCTAGTTGGATTAGCTATTGCAACACCTTTCGTTATTAAAGGATGTGGTGGTTGGAATGCAATTGCAGCTAAACTTCCTGCAGGACAGACTGACTTCACTAAAATTGGTTGGGTTGTAATTATTGGTTATATCTTCAACTATTTCTGTACATTCCTCTCAGGTCCAGAGATGATTAGCCGCTTTGAGTCAGCTAAAGACGAAAAGACAGCAACAAGAGCTAGCTTCTTATCAGCTATTTTAATGGCAGCAATGGCTGTATTCCCTACTCTTCTTGGCTTAGCAGCTCTTTCTGTTAAGGATGCTCTTGGTTCTCCTGCATCAGGATCAGCTATGATGGCTGTAACAGAAGCATTTGCTCCTACATTTATTACTGGTTTAGTATCTGCTGCAATTATTTCTGCTACAATGAGTAGTGCAGACTCTAACCTCTTATGTATGTCTACAATGATTATTAATGACCTTTATAAGCCATATGCAAATAAAGAGTTAACTGGCATGAAAGAAGTAAGAGTCACAAGATTGTGTAATGTTATCTGTTGTGCAATTGCTATGTTAATTTCTCTACTTGGAATTAATATCGTTACAATGAACACATTCGCATTTGCTATTCGCTGTGCTGGACCATTTGCCGCTTATGGACTAGGTCTTGTTGTTCCAAAAGCAACAAAGCATTCTGGTCAGATTTCTATTATTACTGGAACAATTGGCGTTATCGTTTGGCAGATTCTATCTGGTGGAGATTTCTACCTTGGAATCCTTCCTGTAGTATTTGGTTGTGTTGTTGGAACTCTTACATTCTTTATCATTAACTGGATTGAATGGAATAAGGGTGTAGACGCTGCACCAAGTGCTTACGAAGAAGCATAATTAATTAGGGGCTACCTTCATTGGTAGCCTCTTTACTTTCTCTATACCGTTCTTTTCCCCACCATAGTGGCATTAACTCTTTGAAAGTAATTGTTTCTCTTTTCTCATAATTAACCATAATTTCCAAATTTTCGTTCTCTTCGTTCACCTCATAGAAGATCTCCTCAGCCACCACATGGCATTCCTGACTCTCCTCTACTTGGAGAATTTTCTCTAAACGCAATTAAACGTTTGACCCTAATTTGTCCACTTTGCATGAACATATTTAGAGCCGCAACACGCTCTGCACACAAAGACATTACGCCACAACATGGCTCAATACAGAAGCCAGTAAATATTTTCCCATTCGCACTTTCAATTACACACAACATGATAAGCATAAATAAATGGAGAAACATCCTCTGGATGGTATTCACGCTTTGCCCTTTTGTATAATTCTTCCCATATATTCATACTGATTCTTCTAGAAATTTTTAAATAATTACTTCAATTTATAGCTCTTTTTAAGAAAAAAACAGGTTACCTACTTGAATTTGTCTTCTTTTCACGCTATGTTTGTCAAGTAACGCAAAGTTAATGCGGCCATAGCTCACCTGGATAGAGCAAGTGCCTTCTAAGCACTAGGTAGTTAGTTCGAGTCTAACTGGCCGTAAAAGCAAATCGGAATCTACTTCAGGTTCCGATTTTTTTGTTCTTATTATTCTTTAACTAGATTAATCTACTTTGTTTTCATATAGATAATCTCTTAAATAAGGTACAGCAAACTCAACAAAACCTCTTCTTTTTTGCCTAATAATATCTGCTTGTATTAGTCTTGTTCTATACCTATTTGCATAAGAAGAATCAACACCAAGCCGAGTAGAAATATCTTTCATAGAGCTACCATCTTTGTCTTGAGCCATGGCTTTAATGAACTCAACATCCTTTTCAGATAATGGAGCAATAGTAGTTTCACAAATATCTCTAACAAACTCTTTTTTTGCTATGTCTAGAGCATTATTAAACTCTTTTTCTGAAAGAGGTTTATCAGGAGAAGATGCCACAGTTAAGTAATGTCCAACTAATTGCATTAAATATGGAGAACCTTCTGTAAATTTTGCAGCACCTCTAACCATTTCGTCAGTTAGCATTATTCCAAGCTTCTTAAAACATTTTTGATAGTACAATTCAATCTCACCAATTGCGATTGGTTCAAGTGTCAATTTTGAAGCCCTATTTAAAAATGTTAAAACATGTTGATTTAATGTCTGAGAAATAGAAGAAGGAAGACCGGCAAGGACAAGTGCAATATTTAGTTTCATTCCAACCATTTCCTGGTACGCAATTATTAGTTTCTTTAATTCTTCGTTACTAGATTGAGCCTCATCAACTAAAATCAATACGCCTTTTTTTTCTTCACCTATTTTTTCGCAAATTGTTTGAAGTCTGTCTGCAAAGCTTCTTTTAGCTTGCTCTTTGTATTCTGTTTGAATACCTGCACTAAAGCCTAGAAAGCCAACTGAGCCACCTGTTATTTTTGCTTTCTCTTTTGGAAGATACTTGCTACATTCCCTTTCTAGTTTTTCTATTATTCTTTCGAGCATATCTGATGAAACAACAGTTGGAGACGCAACAATATAGCCATTATTTCTAGCATAGTCAGCTAATTCAAGAAGCAATACAGTCTTTCCCATGCCTCTTTGTCCAATAATTAACCTAACTCGTTCTCTACTTCCAGGAAGAGAATTAAGAGAATCACATAGCTCTTTCATGATAGAATTTCTTCCAACTAACGAACTAGGTTTATTACCAAATGAAGGTGAAAAAATAAGATCAACCATAAGCACCTCTTTCTTTGTTTATTTTGTCTATTCTTGTTTATTTTGTCTATTCTTGTTTTTTTTGTCTAATTCAAATTCTTTGTCTTTTCTACTGCTTTGATTAGCTAGCAAAGATTATTTTGAATACGTAAATACAATGCTAGGCCTAAAGTTTTCGCTTACGTTATCTAAAAAGGCTAGATTTAAGCTAACTGAGAAGTCTTCATATACACCATAAAGAGATGTTGAGAAAACAGATGTTCTTATGTCATCTCTACTTACTTGATATGAATACTTTATTCCCCAATCTAAAAGAATGTCCTTTAAAAATTGGAGAGTAATATCGCCAGAAATAGAGATAGATCTATCTGCTTTAAAACCAATACCTTTAAAGTCTAGACCCAAACGAGGAACTAAAAGAACTAAGTCTCCGTCAAGAGTATACTCATCTCCCTTATAAGATAAGCCTATTGTTGTATTTGAGATAAAATGCTCTAAAAACGTCTCATCACTCTTTTGTCCCAACAAATCACCTAAAACAAGACCAAGAGAAAGATTATTATTGTACAGAAGCGCACCAACATTAACATTGAAACGCTCCGTTCCAGATAGCTTTTCATATGGGCTGAAATAACTATCTCCTATAAAGGTGAAGATATTGTCAATCTTTTTGGAGAGTCTAGCAACAGAGTTACCACCGCCAAGTCTTGCTCCTATAGCAAAATGATTGATGAAAGAATAACCAAAGCTAAGTTCTACATCAAAACCGGAATAGTTATCGTAATAAACAGAGCTATCATCTCTAACTACTCTATTATTTAAACTATTAGAAATCTTTGCAGATAGTGAAACAGGACCACTAACAACAGTTCCTTGCAACTCATTAGTAGTATTTTGCATAAAGAACTGTGGCTCAACTCCCCAAAGAGATGTGTTATAACTCTCGCTAGGTGAAAGTGATACTTGATAGTACGTTGCTTTGCTTAATAGTGGTAATGTTGCAGGGTTAACGAATATGTCAGAAAAAGAACCATAGTATGAAATACTACTGAGGGCATTAAAGCGAAGAGAAGTTAAGCTTGTGTCTCCACTAGGTGGCAAAGCAAAAAGAAGAGACGACATTACCATTAGAAGAATTAAAGCAAGTACTATTCGTTTCACACTATGAGTATAGAACAAATCTCTACAATTGTCTCTCTTTTCATCCTTTCTTATAATAGCATCATGGGTAGTGTGTTTTTCCATATAGACCTCGATGCATTCTTTGCCTCTGTTGAGATTCTAGATAATCCCTCTTTAAAGGGTAAACCTCTTATAATAGGAGGACTTGGCCCAAGGAGTGTCGTCTCAACATGTTCTTATGAAGCAAGAAAATTTGGCGTCCATTCGGCTATGCCTATGAGCACCGCACTACGCTTATGTCCACAAGCAACAGTCATTTCCGGTTCATATACTCGCTACAGTGAAAAAAGCAAAGAGGTTATGGCTATCATAAAAAGTTTTGCCCCAGGCTTTCTTCAGGTCTCCATCGATGAAGCTTTTTTAGATTTAACAGGGACTGAGAATATCTATCCATACCCAGGAAAAGCTGCAAGATTACTGAAAGAAAAGATTTTAAAGGAGACAGGTCTAACCGTCTCAATTGGAGTAGCAGAATCACGTTTTGTAAGTAAGCTTGCATCTGACTATCATAAGCCTGATGGTCTTACAATTGTTCCTAAAGACAGAACTATTGAGTTCATCGACAAAGTAGGATTAAAGAAGCTTTGGGGTGTGGGAAAAAGCATGCTCGAAAACTTAAACAGAAAGGGAATCTACTCTACTAGTGCACTACGCTATTACACGAAAGATGAGCTAATAAATCTCTTTGGAGAATCTAGTGGAAGTTTCTTGTACTCTGTTTCAAGAGGAATTGATCCAGGAATTTATACAGGAGAGGCAAAAAGTCACTCTATTGGAGAAGAAAGGACCTTCTATCCAGATGTCTATGGCGAAGATGCCCTATCAGAAAAGTTATTGGAGCTTGCAATATCTGTAACTTTCAGAGCATTAGACGAAGGTTTTATTGCACGTACTGTTACCGTTAAGCTACGTTATGGCGATTTTTCTACATACTCAATAAGCGAAACGCCACAAAGTGGGATCTATTCTTCAGATGATGTTTACAGTATTTCTAAACGACTGCTCTTCTCCAAGTACAATAATTCAGGAGTGAGACTTTTAGGTATTACACTAGGTAATCTTTATAAAGCAGATAACCCTGAGCAAAAGGAATTCTTTAAAGAAAAAGAAGAAAAGCTAAGAGTTTTAGAACGTACTGTTTTAGAACTTAGTAAAAAAGGAAATATAGTAACAAAAGCAAGAACGATAAAAAGCAAAGAATTGTCTTAAAAAGCTACTTTTGCTATTATTTTGCTCATGATTTATATCGTGCTAATTGAACCTGAAATACCACAAAATACTGGCAATATTGCTCGCACTGCCGTTGCAACAGGTTCGACTTTAGTTTTAGTCCATCCATTAGGTTTTTCTTTAGATGAAAAGCATTGCAGACGTAGTGGAATGGATTATTGGCAAGATGTAAAAAAAATTGAATATCCGTCATTTAGTTCATTCATAGATGATGTAAAGGATAAGGAACTATTTTTCTTCTCTTCTCACGGAAAAAAATCACTCAAAGATATTAAGTATCCAGAGAATAAAGATTTATACTTTATATTTGGTAAAGAATCTGTTGGTTTAGATAAAAGCATTATCGATAGCTTTTCTGATAGGTGCTTTCGTATCCCTATGATAAAAGGCGTTCGATGCTTAAATCTATCTAACAGCGTTGCTGTTGTTGTCTATGATGCTCTATCATCATTTGACTATAAGGATTTGGATTAATGAATAAAGAAAAAAAGAGCGTAGCTATAATTGGATGTGGCAATATGGGATCAGCTATACTAAAAGCTATAGCGTCTTCTCCACTCTACTCTGTATCTGTTTACAATAGGACAAAAGAGAAGGCTATCAAGGTTGCATCTGGCTTAAATGTTCAAGTATTAGACAACATGGAAGATGCAAAAAATAGCGATATAGTCATAATTGCGACAAAGCCTCAGACACTAAAGGCTATCTACCCTTCTCTCTCGTCTCTTAATGCGGGATTGTTTATTTCAATAGCAGCAGGAGTTAAGCTTTCAACTCTAGAAGAAAACTTAAAAAGCAAAAATTGTGTTAGATATATGCCAAACATAGCTAGCTCTGTAAAAAGCTCTGTTACTGCAGTTACATACAATGATTCTCTAGCTGAAGAAAAAAAGAAGACAGCACTTGATATAGCATCATTATTCGGTTCCGCCTTTTATTTAGAAGAGAACCTCTTTAGCGCATTTATTGGTATTTCTGGTTCTGCCATCGCATATGTGTATGAATTCATTCATGCCTTAATTTTAGGTGGAATAAGAGAAGGAATAAACTATAATAAAGCCGAAGAAATTGTACTTGATACACTAAAGAGTGCAATTGACTTAGAAAAAGCTACAGGAAGAAGTGCCATAGAATTAGAAACTATGGTATGCTCTGCTAGAGGTACAACAATTGAAGGAGTTAAGTGTCTCAAAGACTTTGGCTTAGAAAGAGCAGTTATTGAAGCAGTAAGTGCTGCAAGTAATAAATCTAGAGAGCTGGAAGCCAACTCTTAATCGGAGGAAAAAGATGATAGATATTAAAGAACTAAAGACCAGACATGATGAAATTGCCAAGAACATCAAGGATAGATACATGAATGTTGACCTTGATGCTATCATTAAGGACCAAGATGACAGGCTTGAGCTTTTATTGGAGGTAGAAAACCTAAGAAGCAAGAGAAATGAAACAGCTCAGAAAATGAAAGGCAAGCTCGACAACGAGACAAGAAATAAGTTAATCAGCGAAGGTAAAGCCATCAAAGAAGAGCTTATGGTTAAGGAAGCTGAACTCTCTGAATTAGAGACAAAGTTCCAAGATGAAATTAGAACAATTCCTAACTATGCTTCTCCTCTTGCTCCTGTTGGTAAAGAAGACAAGGATAGCCTTGCTATTAAGTTTGTTGGTGAACCTACTAAGTTTTCTTTCAAAGCAAAAGACCACGTACAGCTTGGTGAAGAATTAGATATTCTCGATTTTGATAAGGGCGCTAAAGTCTCTGGACAGAAGTTTTACTATATTAAGAATCAGGCAGTAATCGTACAGATGGCTCTTGAGCGCTATGCAATGGACATTGTACTTAAGCATGGATTTACTCCTTTCATTACACCTGATGTTGCTAAAGAAGAGATTTTAAATGGAATTGGCTTCAATCCACGTGGAGCTGAATCAAATATTTATACAGTTGAAGGAACAGATACTTGTCTTGTAGGAACAGCAGAAATTACCTTAGGAGGATACTACAAAGATACAATCTTCAACAAAAGCGATCTTCCTATCAGAATGACAGGCCTCTCTCACTGCTTCAGACGTGAAGCTGGTGGTGCTGGACAGTATTCTAAAGGACTATACAGAGTTCATCAGTTCTCTAAACTTGAGATGTTCATCTACTGCCTACCAGAAGATTCTGAACGTTTCCACCAAGAGATACTCTCTATCGAAGAAGAAATCTTCACAGGTCTTGGACTCCCATATAGAATTGTAGATACAGCAACAGGCGATCTTGGTGCTCCTGCTTATCGTAAATTCGACATCGAAGCATGGATGCCAGGCAGAGGTGATAATGGTGAGTATGGTGAGGTTACAAGCACAAGTAACTGTACAGATTACCAGGCAAGAAACCTCAACATTCGTTATCGTGATGATGACGGAAAGATTAAGTTTGTACATATGCTTAATGGAACAGCAGTTGCTCTTTCTAGAGCAATGGTCGCTCTAATCGAGAACTACCAGAATGAAGATGGTTCAATTACAATTCCAGAGAAGTTAAGACCATATACAAACTTTGATAAGATTACAAAGAGATAATTATGACAAGTGCCCTACTCACAGATTTCTATGAGCTTACGATGATGCAAGGATTCTTCCTCGAAAAGAAGAATCCTCGTGTTGTCTTCGACATGTTCTACAGGAACAATCCATACAAAGGTGGATACACTATCTTCACAGGTCTTGATCCACTTCTCTCTATTCTTGAAGATTTCAGATTTTCAGAAGATGACATCCTTTATTTAAGTTCACTTAAAAAGTTTGATCCTACCTTTATTGAGTTTCTTCGTGGCTATCACTTTACAGGTGATGTCTACTCTTTTGATGAGGGAACACCAGCTTTTCCTGGAGAACCTCTAATTAGAGTAGAGACAACAATGATGGATGCCATAATTGTTGAAGCAATAATTCTAAATACAATTAACTTCCAAACTTTGATTGCAACAAAGAGTGCAAGAATGAAATTAGCAACCCAAGGCCATGGCTCTATCATGGAATTTGGACTCAGACGGGCACAAGGAGAGAATGGTGCACTATCAGCAACAAGAGCTTGTTTTATTGGTGGAGCAGACGTAACAAGTAATACATATGCTGGTAAAGAATACAATATACCTGTTGCAGGCACTATGGCCCATTCTTGGATCATGCTTTTCGATAATGAGTACGAGGCATTTAGACGTTTTGCAGATATCTACCCAGACAACTGCATTCTTCTTATCGACACTTACGATACCCTTAATTCTGGTATAAATGCTGCAATAAAAGTTGGTCTTGAACAAAAGAAAATAGGAAAGAAAATTGGTGTAAGAATCGACAGTGGTGACCTCTCCTATCTTACTAAAGCTGTAAGAACAAAGCTTAATGAAGCAGGACTTGAAGACGCAACTATCTGTATATCCAATGATGTAACCGAAGAGATTATCCTAAACCTAGTTAATGATGGTGCTCCAATCGATAGTTGGGGAATTGGTACACATCTTGTAACAGGAGGAACACAAGCTGCCCTTGGTGGAGTCTATAAGCTTGCTGCAAAGGAAGAAAATGGTGTCTTTGTTCCTACCCTAAAGATTTCATCTTCTTTTGAAAAAACAACTAACCCAGGAATAAAGCAAGTCTACAGATTCTATGACAAAAATAATCAAGCACTAGCTGATTTAATTGCACTTAGCGATGAAAAGATTGAAGTTGGAGAAAATCATCTCTTCTTCCATCCTTTCTCTTTTGGCGACATGTTTGTAATGAAAAAGAATAGTTATGTAGCTATAAAGCCTATGTTATCTAAACAAATGGAAGGAGGAAAGAGACTTAAAGAGAGTCCTTCTCTCTTAGAATTACAAAATAGAGTTAAAGAAAATCTTTCTCATTTTGACAAGAGCTACAAGAGACAGATTAACCCACATATTTACAAGGTTTCTCTTACAACAAAACTAAAAGATTTAAAGAGAGAACTCGTTTTGGAAGCAAAAATGAGCGAAGAAAACTAAAGATGAGGGGCTGCTTGTTCTGCCCCTTTTTCAATACCCCAAAACCGTTTAAAAATAAGGCTATTCAGCTATTTCAGCATATTACTCCCTGTGAAGCAATTTTACAAAGGAAGTTTGCAGAACAAACACATGAAAGGTATAATTCTCATTGAATAACCATTGGTTTTCTTTTTTTGTATTCTGAAGCATTCGATTATCTATCTTTTTTATCTTCATTTACTCTTTTCATATAAATTGGGGCGTTAAGGTGAATAGCAAGTCTCCTATTAAAAAAACTCACTCCTATCATGTTGTCTTATTTTCATTTTTGTTACATTTTCATCAATTATTGAATTTTCCTTTGTCATATAGGATCTTCAACGCAGAGAAAACCACCGGAAGTTGCTCATTAAACTTTCTCCCTATGTGCTCTCTCA